>ENA-OPNH01001225-OPNH01001225.1-human-gut-metagenome-genome-assembly--contig:-NODE-1225-length-14649-cov-2.749555_pt1 | contig 14649 bp, 8 predicted proteins | sample MGYA00241537_ERZ501771 | MGnify/ENA primary metagenome ERZ501771 (study PRJEB25962, sample SAMEA2042608) | human gut metagenome | biome: human gut; feature: human-associated habitat; material: faeces...
ACACGGTTTTGCAGACCGCTGACTAAGCCACTCATCCAAGGAACCATTTTTTCTCGTTTGCGGTTGCAAAGGTAGTACAAATTTTGAAACTACCAACTATCCGCAGCAATTTTTCTTTGTACTTTTTTTCTTTACACCGCACTCTTGACGTTTCTTCTCCATCATATCCTTTAAATCACAGCCACTTACGCAGCTATCACAAGGATTCTCACTTTCTCGCGTACGACGAAAAAAAAGATAAATTCCATATATTACACGGGCAATGCAGAGTACAATCAGTACTCCGACTACCCATTCCTGCCAATTATTCATACAAACATTCCTCCAATCTGATAAACTGAAAATGCCACCAGCCAGGCCAGCCCTGTGGTATAGCAAGCTGCAAAGAGCGCCCACTTCCAACTGCCGGACTCTTGCTTAATAGCCGCCAATGCCGCAATACAAGGGAAGTAAATCAGCACAAACAGCATATAACAGAACGCCACTAAAGGAGTTATCGGAATCCGTTCCGCCAGGCTAGCCTCATCGGCCTCCGGATCATCCACATACAAAACACCCAGCGTACTAACGACCAGCTCTTTTGCCCCTACTCCGGAAATCAAACCGATACCCAACTTCCAGTCAAAGCCCATCGGCTTTATCACCGGCTCTATAGCCCGTCCTAACTGACCGATATAAGAATTTTCCTGTTGTTCAGCTACTGTCTCATACGCCTCATGGTTCGGATAATATCCGAGGAACCAGATGATAATAGAAGCAATCATAATAATCCCTCCCATTTTTTTCAGATACTGCGCTCCCTTCTCCCATGTATGACGGAATATGGATTTTGCCGTCGGCATTCGATAAGGAGGAAGCTCCATCACAAAAGGAGTATCATCACCCTTTACCAAAAACTTGCTGAACAGACGCGCCAACAGCACAGCCAGAAAAATTCCGATCGCATAAATACTTAACAACACCAAACTCGCATTGTTCGGGAAAAAAGCCCCTACCAACAAAAGATAAATGGGCAGACGCGCGCTACAAGACATCAACGGGTTAATCAACATCGTAATCAAACGGCTTTTCCGGTTCTCAATAGTACGGGAAGCCATGATAGCAGGCACATTACAACCGAATCCCATAATCAACGGAATAAACGATTTTCCATGCAAGCCCATCTTATGCATAATTTTATCCATTATAAACGCTGCACGGGCCATATAACCGGAGTCTTCCATCAGCGAAATACAGAAATACAGAATCAGAATATTGGGCAGAAAGACGATAACACCACCTACACCGCCTACGATACCGTCAACCAGCATATCCTTCAACGGCCCCTCCGACATGTTATTGCGAATCAAGTCACCGATTTGCCCCACCAGCCATTCAATTCCCATCATCGGATATTCTCCGAGAACAAACGTTCCCTCAAACATCAAGTACATGAAAAGGAAAAAGATAGGATACCCCCAGATACGATGAGTAACGATAGCATCCAGCACCTTCGTCGTCTGCGCCTGCTCCAGATGATTGTCAGTAAATGTCTCTTTCAGCGCACCACTGATAAAACCGTATTTGGCATCCGTTATGGCGGATTCGCAATCCTCGTTCATCGTTTCCTGAACGCGCTTGGCCATCTTGTCGCGAATACGGAAAATCTCTCCCGCATTGGGCAGCGTCCGTACAAAGCTCTCTATATCGGGATCGTTTTCCAACAACTTGATAGACAGAAAGCGGGTAGAATATTTATGGCGGATAAATTCATTCTTGGATACTTCCTCTTTTACAGCGTCAATCGCTTTTTCCAGATCGGGACCATGATTGATATGGATATGACGGAATACACGCCCTTTCCTTTTATGTTCGCGCACGTAATCCTCCAGATGTTCTTCCTCATGGTTCTTCCGGTCTTCCAGAGAATCATGCCATTCGGTCAAGTCTTTCAGAACTTCCGGATTCATATTTCCCTGCTTGTCAAAGAAATCGACCCCTTCATAAAGGTTGATTACTACATGAAACAAGGTATCCAGTCCACGATTCTTCTTGCTGACAGTAGGCACCATCGGCACCCCGAACAATTTACTCAACAAATGATAATCCAATGTATTACCGCTGGATTCCAGCTCATCGTAAATATTCAAAGCCACTACCATGCGGACATTCATGTCAATCAGTTGGGTAGTCAGATACAGATTTCGTTCCAGATTTGAAGAATCGACTACATTGATGATTACGTCCGGTGTTTCATCAACAATGTGACGGCGGACATAAATTTCTTCCGGTGTATAAGCTGACAGTGAATACGTTCCCGGCAAATCGACAATACGGAAATGATAACCTTCGAAATCGAAATACCCTTCTTTGGCATCTACGGTCACACCGCTATAGTTTCCTACATGCTCATGAGCACCGGAAGCCAGATTGAAAAGAGAAGTCTTGCCTGAGTTCGGATTCCCGACCAAAGCAACGTTGATAGTACGGCGCTTACCTAACGCCAACCGTTTCATATCTTCTTCTTTTACAGAAACATCTTCGGGCAGACCTTCGTGATATACAGCTTTTTCGGCTTGTTTTTTTGCTTCTTCCTCGCTGACTACTTCAATCATTTCCGCTTCCTGGCGACGAAGAGATATTTCATAACCTAAGACTTTATATTTAATCGGGTCTTTCAGTGGAGCATTCAACAACACTTCAACAGTTTTACCTTTGATAAAACCCATCTCCACAATACGTTTACGAAAGCCTCCGTGTCCCAAGACCTTAACGATGACACCTTTTTCGCCTGTTGTTAATTCGGACAAACGCATAACTCTCTAAATTTTCGGCAAAGATAATTCATAACTTCCGAGCACGCAAATTATTTAGAATGTTTTTAAATAGCAAGATTTTCGTATACTGACGGTATCTAAATAAACCCATCAAAAGTCCAAGCCACAACAGGTAACTAATTCCTTGCCTACATCTATTGAATTTACATGCAACAATTAGTTCGTGCCACTATAGTGGTACGCAAGAAGTACTATAGTTCCCCTTACGTCCTACTATAGTGGCACGAAAGAGGAACTATAGTAGGACGAATTAGAAATCGCTAAAGAAAAAATTAATTTATGGGAGTTTTTTCCTTAGTCAGTCCGATAAAAACAATTAGCATTCACTTGAGATACCTCAATAAACTATTATCTTTGCAGATATGATACAACAACGGGTTATACGATATATAGAGAAAGAGCATTTATTCTCGCCGGATGATAAACTTTTGGTTGCCCTGAGTGGTGGAGCCGACTCAGTTGCCTTGCTGCGTGTACTCCACACAGCAGGTTATCAATGTGAAGCTGCCCACTGCAATTTCCATTTACGCGGTGAAGAATCAAACCGTGACGAACAGTTTGTCCGGCAACTTTGCCAAAAATACGGCATCCGCCTGCATACCATCGACTTCAACACGACTCAGTACGCAACTGAAAAACGGATCTCGATAGAAATGGCAGCCAGGGAACTCCGCTATAACTGGTTCGAAAAGATAAAAGAAGAGTGCGGAGCTCATGTAATCGCCGTAGCTCACCACCAGGACGACAGTGTAGAAACGATGCTGCTCAACCTCATTCGGGGTACAGGCATCACCGGCTTATTAGGAATCCGCCCCCGAAACGGGGCAATCGTACGTCCGCTGCTCTGCATCAACCGGGAAGAAATTATCCGCTACCTGCAACAGATCGGACAAAACTTCGTAACAGACAGTACCAATCTGGAAGACGAATATACCCGCAATAAAATCCGCCTCAACCTGCTCCCACTGATGCAGGAAATAAATCCATCGGTTAAAAACAGTCTGATAGAAACAAGTAATCACCTGAATGATGTAGCTACTATATATAATAAGGTAATAGCCGAAGCCAAAACACGGATTATCACTCCGGAAGGTATCCGAATCAATGCTTTACTGGACGAACCCGCTCCCGAAGCTTTCTTGTTTGAAACATTGCATCCACTGGGATTCAATTCGGCACAAATCAAAGATATAGCCAATTCGCTTCATGGGCAGTCGGGAAAACAATTCGTCAGCAAAGAATGGCGAGTCATTAAAGACCGGAATTTGCTGCTATTGGAAACCATCCGGCCGGAAGACGAATCTACCCTTCCCTATCAATTAATAAAAGAGGAAAGAGAATTCACACCCGATTTCCGGATTCCACGGGAAAAAGAAACCGCCTGTTTCGATGCAGACAAATTAAATGAGGAAATTCACTGCCGCAAATGGCAAGCGGGAGATACATTCATCCCCTTTGGCATGACGGGCAAGAAAAAAATAAGCGATTATCTGACCGACCGCAAATTCTCCATCAGCCAAAAAGAACGCCAATGGGTTCTCTGCTGCGGTGAACGCATTGCATGGCTGATAGGCGAACGGACAGATAACCGCTTCCGGATAGACGAAACGACTAAACGAGTGATTATCTACAAGATAGTCTGAGGCAATTTCTGTTTCTTGAAACACTCGGACAGCAAAGAAGCGAAAGGAGTATCATATTTCCTTGCCTTGTTTGCACATGCTTTCACACAGGCGCAGCATTTGATGCATTTTTCAGCATTCGTGTTCAGTTCGTCCCCTTTGGTAATCGCTCCTGCCGGACAACGAGCCGCACAGATGCCACAATGAGTACACAAGCTCTCATCTTCTATCCAAGGGGTACGGGGAAGCGGAGTTCCGCTTTTACGCAGTTTGACCACCTTCCTCAAAAAGCGGAACAAGGGGAAGAACGGCTGACTGGGACGTTTGATGGCACGCACATCCACCTGATAAAGGGTATCGGATCCGGCAGCTGCCTGAATTTTCTCCATTATTTTTTTTCCGAAATCTTCTGCATAATCCAAATCCGATTCATTCGGGCGACCGTCCGCAATGGGACATTTGTCAGTGCTATATGAATGTTCACCTATGAAGGTTGCTCCGGCAATCACCTTCAATCCGTGAGGGATGGCAAAAGCGTCCAGTTCCATCAACGCCTTCTCGTAGGCACGGTTTCCGTAAACCACGACCAATACGGCAGGAGTATCCAGACCGCGAATACTTTCCAGACGTTCCATAGCCAAAGGAGCCACATGACCTCCATATACAGGCACTACGATAACAGCTAATGCAGACGTAGGAATAACAGTTTCCTCGACAGTCTGCAATGTGAGATTCATCGAAACGACATTTTTTATACCGGTTCCGTGAACAATTGCTTCGGCTACTTGTTTTGATGTGTGTGTAGGCGAAAAATAAATTAAACGAGCTTCATTTACTGTCATACTATTTTCTTTTATACAGCAAAGATACGTTTTTACGCTGAAAAAAGTGTTTGATTGTTCATGAAACCAAAAATATTTATTATCTTTGCCCCGTTGAAACATTCTACGATTCAACACATACATCCCTAATTCATAATTAAAAACAAAACATATGCTCGCATATCTGCGGTTATTACGCTGTAGTAATGCTGTCCATATTTCATCAAGACAGAAATTTTAATAACTTACCATACTATATGTATAACATTATCCAATTAAACGACAAAAATCTGTCGGAACTTCAAGTTATTGCCAAAGAGTTAGGCATAAAAAAAGCAGACTCATACAAAAAAGAAGACCTTGTTTATAAAATACTCGATGAACAGGCCATTGTAGGAGCTACAAAGAAAGTTGCCGCAGATAAGCTAAAAGAAGAACGCAAAAATGAAGAACAAAAGAAAAAGCGTTCACGGGTAGCTCCTACCAAAAAAGAAGACAAAGTGGTTTCCGCAACAAAGAGTGAAGAGGCTAACAAGACAAAAGAGACCGCTCCTGTAAAAGCTGCACCACAACCTTCCAAGAAAGAAGAAAGTACAAACAAAGAAAAAGAAACTGTTGTTGTAGAAGCTAAAGCGGAAAACACTGCTACTCCCAAGCGTAAAGTAGGCCGTCCTCGTAAGAGCTCTGATGCAGAAGAGAAAAAAGAAGTAGAAAATGCAAAACCGGCAGCACCCAAAGTAGTGGAACCTAAACCTGTTGTTGCAGAGAAAGCTACTGGTGCTACGGAAAAGCCAGCTCCGGTACAACAGCAAACAGCTGAGAAGAAAGCAAAAAACAAACCAGCTGCAGAAGCAAATAAGCCTGTTGCAGAAACAAATAAACCGGCTACTGAACCTAACAAACCTGTTGTAGAGAAAAAGGTAATAGATAAACCACAAAAGAAAGCTGCACCCGTTATCGACGAGGAAAGCAATATCTTATCCAGCGTTGACGACGATGATTTTATTCCAATCGAAGATCTGCCTTCTGAAAAAATAGAGCTTCCTACCGAATTATTCGGAAAATTCGAAGCTACTAAAACAGAATCAGCACAGACAGCACCGGAACAGCCATCTCATCCTCAACAGCAACAACAATCTCAACAGCAGCAGTCCCAGCAGCAACGTCCGCGTATTGTTCGCCCACGCGACAATAACAACGGTAATAACAATGCTAACAACAATGGAAATAATGGCAATAACGCCAATAATAATTTCCAGCGTAACAACAATAACCAGAATCAGGTTCAGAACCCAAATCAAAATCAGAATCAGAACCAGAACCAAAACCAACAACGCTCACCGATGCCACGTGCCGCTCAGCAGAACAATGCGGGTGAAAATCTTCCGGTACAACAGCAGCAGGAACGTAAGGTTATTGAACGCGAAAAGCCTTATGAATTCGACGATATTCTCAACGGAGTAGGTGTTCTGGAAATTATGCAGGATGGATACGGATTCCTCCGTTCTTCCGACTATAACTACCTTTCTTCTCCGGATGATATTTACGTATCACAATCTCAAATCAAACTATTTGGTCTGAAAACCGGTGATGTAGTAGAAGGAGTTATCCGTCCACCCAAAGAAGGAGAAAAATATTTCCCATTGGTAAAGGTTTCGAAGATCAACGGACGTGATGCAGCTTTCGTTCGCGACCGTGTTCCTTTCGAACATCTGACACCTCTCTTCCCGGATGAAAAGTTTAAACTTTGCAAAGGCGGTTATTCAGACTCTATGTCTGCCCGTGTCGTCGATCTTTTCGCTCCTATCGGTAAAGGCCAGCGTGCATTGATCGTTGCCCAGCCAAAGACAGGTAAGACCATCTTAATGAAAGATATCGCAAACGCTATCGCAGCCAACCACCCGGAAGTTTACATGATTATGCTGCTGATTGACGAACGCCCGGAAGAAGTAACAGACATGGCGCGCAGCGTTAATGCAGAAGTAATTGCTTCTACTTTCGACGAACCGGCAGAACGCCACGTAAAAATTGCAGGTATCGTATTGGAAAAGGCAAAACGTCTGGTAGAATGTGGTCACGACGTAGTTATCTTCCTTGATTCTATTACTCGTCTGGCTCGTGCATACAATACAGTATCTCCTGCATCCGGTAAAGTTCTTTCCGGTGGTGTGGATGCAAATGCACTTCATAAACCTAAACGCTTCTTCGGTGCTGCCCGTAATATTGAAAACGGTGGTTCACTGACTATTATTGCTACCGCATTGATCGATACCGGTTCTAAAATGGACGAAGTTATCTTCGAAGAATTCAAGGGTACAGGTAACATGGAGTTGCAGCTCGACCGCAACCTGTCCAACAAACGCATCTTCCCGGCAGTCAACATTACCGCATCCAGCACTCGTCGCGACGACCTGTTGCTTGATAAAACAACCCTTGACCGCATGTGGATATTACGCAAATATCTTGCCGACATGAATCCGATCGAAGCAATGGACTTCGTAAAAGACCGTCTGGAAAAAACCAGAGACAACGACGAATTCCTGATGAGCATGAACAGCTAATCAACAGCAAACTTATAAATGAACGGTGAACAAACTGCGCCATAACAAGTGCAGTTTATTCACCGTTTTCTTTTTCGGTAACCCATTTTATGACTTATCACCTGCCGTTTATCACTTATCATTCAACTCCCATCACCGATAGTTACCCCTAACCGCTTGCCACACCTTTCATTTTTGTACAAAATACTTTCATTTGCGTCCAAAACTACTACCTCGCCCTTTTTTACGTTTCCTTTTTTCCTACTTTTGCTTCCAAATCAAATATTACTTAATTCTAACCAGTAATGAAAACTATTTATCCATTCATGGGATTAGCCCTGTGCAGCGTGACAGCGCAGGCCCAAGAAAAGCCCAATTTCCTGATTATCCAGTGCGACCATCTGACACAACGCGTTGTGGGAGCTTACGGACAAACACAAGGCTGCACCCTCCCTATTGACGAAGTCGCTTCACGAGGAGTTATCTTCTCCAATGCTTATGTAGGCTGCCCTCTCAGCCAACCCTCACGCGCTGCTTTATGGAGTGGCATGATGCCTCATCAAACCAATGTACGTTCCAACTCCAGCGAACCTATCAACCCACGTATTCCCGAAAATGTACCGACATTAGGAAGTCTTTTTTCTGAAAACGGTTACGAAGCCGTACACTTCGGAAAAACGCATGACATGGGTTCACTTAGAGGATTCAAGCATAAAGAACCAGTAGCCAAGCCATTCACTGATCCGGAATTCCCGGTCAATAACGACAGCTTCCTGGATGTAGGAACATGCGAAGACGCTGTTGCTTATCTAAGTAATCCGCCGGAAGAACCATTCATCTGTATCGCAGATTTTCAGAACCCTCACAATATCTGTGGATTTGTAGGAGCGAACGAAGGAGTACATACCGACCGCCCCATTAGCGGAACCCTTCCGGAACTACCAGCCAATTTCAATGTAGAAGACTGGAGCAATATCCCTAAACCTGTACAATACATCTGCTGCAGTCATCGCCGCATGACCCAGGCCTCTCATTGGAATGAAGAGAATTACCGTCATTACATTGCTGCTTTCCAACACTATACCAAGATGGTTTCCAAGCAAGTAGACAGCGTATTGAAAGCACTTTACTCCACTCCTGCCGGAAAAAACACAATCGTTATTATCATGGCTGACCATGGTGATGGGATGGCTTCACACCGCATGGTGACCAAACACATCAGCTTCTACGATGAAATGACCAACGTACCGTTTATCTTTGCAGGTCCCGGCATCAAACAACAGAAAAAGCCCATAGACCAAGTATTGACACAGCCTACACTGGATCTTCTGCCTACCCTTTGTGATTTGGCAGGAATTCCTGTTCCGGCCGAAAAACCGGGAATCAGCCTTGCACCTATATTAAAAGGAGAGAAACAGAAAAAAACTCACCCTTATGTCGTTTCCGAATGGCATAGCGAATATGAATATGTCGTTACTCCCGGACGTATGGTACGCGGACCGAGATACAAGTACACTCACTATCTGGAAGGTAACGGAGAAGAGCTATATGATATGAAAAAGGATCCGGGAGAACGCAAGAATCTCGCCAAAGACCCTAAATACAGTAAAGTCCTCGCCGAACACCGTGCCATGCTTGATGATTACATCGCCCGCACCAAAGACGATTACCGGAGTTTGAAAGTAGATGCCGATCCACGATGCAGAAACCATACTCCCGGCTACCCCAACCACGAGGGCCCTGGGGTACGAGAGATACTCAAAAGAAAATAAATTATAAAAAAGAGTGAAGATTTCTTTGTAATCTTCACTCTTTTTAGTTCTTTTGCAGATAAACTTACAAGCAAGCAATTCTTATATCAGGTGAAAAAACACAGACGTCATATAATTGCAATAGTCGTAACCGCATTAATATCGGTCACCTTATATGCTGCACGTACAAATTCAGATCGTCTTTCTTTATTACAACCTTTACTTGAATACAATCATCCATTTAGTCCGGACGCCCCTGTCGACAGCATCATTGCCTGGGAAAAACTTTTAGAACCGGAATTACAAAAGGAACAACAATACCCACTCCTATTCCAGATAAATCTGCTGACCGTTCAAGCTTTAATCACAGAAGGCAACATCAGTCTCGCCATCAACCAGGCCAATCAGATGTACCAGAAAGCCAGAGAAATGGACTATCCTTTGGGAACAGCACTCGCATTACACGCCATTGGAAATACCTATTTAAGTTCGTCAACACCACAAGTTGCCATCAAATCGTATAAGGAAGCATTAGAAATCATTCAGAAACTCCCTCATGCCAACCAATATATCAAAACGATCTTGTCCCAATTTATCCTGACGAAGCTCAACTATCACCAAATGACAGATATAGAAGACAATATCCGGGAACTCGAATCTGTTATCAACAAGGATACGAATCCCCAAGACGATTTCCACCTTGTTTATTGTCAGGCATTCTATCGCATCCAGATGCATCATCTTCCGGAAGCATTAAACTATATACGACAAACCGAACAAATCAGCCGGCAACACCAGTACCCATATTTTCATTTAATGATTAAATACCTGTATTCACGCTACTACACTGAATCCAAAGAATACACGCAGGCACTAACCACACTTGACGAATTACTTTCGCATACCAAAGCAGCCAACTCATACAGATCCCTGCAAGTACTGAAAGATCGTGCACACATACTTACACTAATGGGAAACAGCAAGGAAGCATGTGAAGCTTATGAAATATTCAATACGTACAAAGACTCTTTGGACGCAATGAATTATATTCGCCAAATCAATGAATTGCACACCCTCTACCAAATAGATAAAAATGAACTGGACAACTTAAACAGACAGAAGACAATCCTCTACTGGAGCTGGTTCACCATCCTATCCATAGTCATACTGATTGTATTTTTCATCCTTTTGGTCAGACGAGGAAATAAAAAACTGCGCCAATCACAGCAGGAACTGGAAAAAGTGAAAAAGCAAGAAGAAAATTCCATCCGGACAAAGAGCCTTTTCCTTTCCAACATGAGCCATGAAATTCGCACGCCGCTCAATGCGTTGTCCGGCTTCTCCTCCATCCTGACGGAAGAATCCATCGACAACGAGACCCGGAAACAGTGTAGCGATATTATTCAGCAAAATTCAGAACTGTTACTCAAGCTGATTAACGACGTAATCGACTTGTCCAGTCTCGAAGTAGGCAAGATGAAATTCAAATATGAGCGATGTGATGCAGTGGCAATATGCAGAAACGTTATCGACATGGTTGAGAAAATAAAACAAACGAATGCTAACGTCCGTTTTTCGACCTCTCTCCATTCATTAGAATTGACGACAGACAATGCAAGGTTACAACAATTATTAATCAACCTTCTCATCAATGCAACCAAATTTACTCCGCAAGGTTCCATCACCATGGAACTGGAAAAACAGACAGAAGACATAGCACTGTTTTCCGTGACCGACACCGGTTGCGGTATCTCTCCGGAGAATCAGAATAAAATATTCAACCGTTTTGAGAAACTGAATGAAAATGCTCAAGGGACAGGACTCGGTCTGTCTATCTGCCAACTCATTATCGAGCAGCTGGGCGGCAAAATATGGATTGACTCCAATTATGAGGAAGGAGCCCGTTTCCTGTTCACACACCCCATTTACCATGAGCAACAAGGAAAGGAGGAAGCCGAATGAAACAAGTCCTGCTCCTGATCCTTCTATTATGCTGCACCCTCACCGGAAAAGCCAGCACCAAGATTGTTTTGGAATCCGACAGCCTGATAAAGGTGTTGGAAACATTACCGTACGATACGACACGGCTGAATGTTCTCAATCAAATCATCAGAATAGAACAAAACAACCAGCAATGTATCCAATATTCGGATGCATTAATGAAAGAAGCATTGCAACTGGGAAATGACAAATATGCCGGTCTGGCTGCTTACTACCATATTTTATACTATTACAATCGTAATAATCAAGACAGTGTAGCCAAATGGCTCACCATAATGGAGCCTCATGCCCGGAAATCAGATTTATGGAATTACTTCTTTGATGCCAAACGTTTCCAGATAGACCTGTACACATTCAACGAACAATACGAACTTGCTATCAACGAATCTCAAAAGATGCAACAGCAAGCCTCCCAAATGAATAGTAACCGGGGTAGTATGGCTGCCTATCAATGCTTGAGTAATGCATATATCGGCAGCCAGCGCTGGGATAAAGGAATAGAAGTACTGGAGGCTGCCTACCAGCTACTCACTCCGACAGAAAATCCGGTGGTCCGTATCTCGGTATTGTCACAGTTAGTATCCGTTGTCAAAGAAAAGAAGGATAATAAAAAACTACTCAAATATTTGCAGGAACTGGAAAACACTCTTCATAACCACATCAGTGCAAACCCATCCTTAAAAGCGGGATTTGCCGATGTATACCTGTTCAATGAACTGTTCTACAGCTATTATTACCTGAATACCCATCAGCCGCAACAAGCCTATGAACATCTCGTAAAATCTAAAGAATATCTGGACGAGAATACTTATTTCATGTATAAAGTACTCTATTTCGACACATTTGCCAAATATTACCAGGCAATTGGAGCCTACCAACAGGCATCGGATTATATCGACACGACACTGACGATGTTGAAGAAAGACTTCACAAGCGACTATGCCGAACAGCTACTCGAAAAGGCCAGAATATGGAAACAGGCAGGGCAAAGCGGAAAAGCCATCCCCCTGTATGAGCAGGCACTTGCCATCAAAGACTCGACAGCCACTGTACTCTCAAACAATCAGATGGCACAGATACAAAGCAAATACAATATCGAAAAAACAGAACTGGATCAAAAAAGGGAAAACAACCGGATCCAGCTCACCTATCTGATCTTTATATTTGTTATCCTGATTCTGCTTTTTATCTTTATGGCACGACTCTTTATGGTACGGAAGGCACTCAAATACGCGGAAAACGAAATCCGGAAAACAACAGAAAACGTGCGGAAGACCAATGAAATAAAAAATCGCTTCCTGTCCAACATGAGCTATAACATCCGTACCCCACTCAACAATGTGGTCGGTTTCTCACAACTCATAGCCAGCGAACCCAATATAGACAAGGAAATAAGGCAAGAATACTCAAACATCATCCACAAAAGTTCGGAGAAGTTAATGAGACTTGTCAATGACGTTCTCGACTTATCCCGTTTGGAAGCTCAGATGATGAAGTTCCAGTTGCAAGACTATGATGCCACTACCCTATGCAAGGAAGCATGCAGCATGGCGCAGATGAGGAACGAAGAAACAGGTATCCAGATTGAATTTTCCAGCGAAACGGACGCCCAAATTCATACCGATATAATGCGACTGACACAGGCCTTGATTAGCGTACTGGTGTACCCACAAGAACACCGGCAAGCACGAATCATCCGGTTCACATTAAGCCAGAATGAAGACATGCTTTGTTTCCGGATCACTAATTCACCTTTGGCAGACCATGCATTCGTATCACAGGAAACCATCATCCGGCATGATATCAACCTGTTGTTACTAAAACATTTCGGAGGAAACTATCTCGTCAACGATAAAACTCCCGGAGGTCCGGAAATTGTTTTCATCTACCCCATCGTTTCCGAATCGAAATAAAGCACTATCTTTGCAAAGTGTAAACTTAAACACTTAATTATGTACACCAACAAACAGATTTGGAGTGTCAGTTATCCGATACTACTAAGCTTGCTGGCACAAAATGTCATCAATGTCACCGACACAGCATTCCTCGGACACGTGAGTGAAGTAGCCCTTGGAGCATCAGCTATGGGCGGGTTATTCTATATATGCGTATTCACCATCGCATTCGGATTCAGTACCGGTTCGCAGATAGTCATCGCACGACGCAATGGCGAAGGACGCTATTCGGATGTCGGTCCCGTCATGATTCAAGGAATCATGTTCCTGTTCGTCATGGCCCTGCTGCTATTCGGATTCACCAAAGCATTCGGTGGAAACATCATGCGTTTGCTAGTTTCTTCAGAATCCATCTACGAAGGAACAATGGAGTTTCTGAACTGGCGTATTTACGGATTCTTTTTCTCTTTTATCAATGTCATGTTCCGGGCATTGTACATCGGCATTACACGCACTAAAGTGCTAACCATCAATGCTATTGTCATGGCATTAACTAATGTCGTACTGGACTATGCATTAATTTTCGGAAAGTTCGGTTTGCCGGAAATGGGTATCAAAGGGGCTGCTATTGCTTCCGTATTGGCAGAAGCCTCCTCCATTCTCTTTTTCGTCATCTATACGTATGCCACGGTCGATTTAAAGAAATACGGTATGAACCGCCTGCGCACATTCGACCCAGCATTGCTGATGCGGATTCTTAGTATCTCCTGCTTCACCATGCTGCAATATTTCCTGTCGATGGCTACCTGGTTCGTTTTCTTCGTAGCCGTAGAACGGTTGGGACAACGGGAACTGGCGATTGCCAATATCGTCCGGAGTATTTATGTCGTATTGCTGATTCCGGTCAACGCACTGGCTACGACTACCAACAGTCTTGTCAGCAATGCTATTGGTGCAGGAGGCATCCAGCACGTGATGCCGCTCATTAATAAAATTGCGCGTTTCTCCTTTTTCATCATGCTGGGGTTAGTAGCGGTATCGGCACTGTTTCCGCAATTCCTGCTCTCCATTTACACTAGTGAAGCTGCGCTCATTACGGAATCCGTCCCCTCGGTATATGTAATTTGTTGCGCCATGCTTATCGCATCCGTAGCCAACGTGGTGTTTAACGGTATCTCCGGAACAGGAAATACACAGGCAGCC
>ENA-OPNH01001240-OPNH01001240.1-human-gut-metagenome-genome-assembly--contig:-NODE-1240-length-14417-cov-1.886993_pt1 | contig 14417 bp, 10 predicted proteins | sample MGYA00241537_ERZ501771 | MGnify/ENA primary metagenome ERZ501771 (study PRJEB25962, sample SAMEA2042608) | human gut metagenome | biome: human gut; feature: human-associated habitat; material: faeces...
GCATTGAAGTTTACAGAACAAGGTAGTGTCAGAATTGGATACCGTCGTCTGAGTAATGATAGTTTTTATTTTTACGTAGCTGATACAGGTTGCGGTATTGATGAAGAAAGCCGCCGTGCTATTTTTGAGCGCTTTGTAAAGATGAACTATAATATTCGTGGTACAGGTTTAGGTCTTTCCATCACAAAATCCATTGTAGAGCACTATGGTGGTGGCATTGGTGTAGAGTCAAAAAAAGGGGAGGGATCTACTTTCTACTTTACTTTACCTGCCAGTGCAGAGTATAGGGAATATGGGAAATTTTAATATAGATGTTTTTTTAACTTTTTAATCCGCCATTTCTTTTAGTTTCTTAAAGTGGCGGATTACGCCCAGATAATCCCGGTCTGTACAGACATTAAATTTGTTCCATAAATCACCGAGTACTACCGCACCTCCGAATCCAAAATCTTTTATTTCCAGAATATTGTCGGGAGTAATTCCACCTAAAGCCATGACTTTAGTATCGATGATTCTTTCTTTTCCTGCCGCACGCAATTCTTCGGGTGTGTAGCCGGAAAGAATTCCTTCCTTGGATATGCAGTCATAAACGGGACTCATGAATACATAGTCGTAAAAATGTTTTTTACTTTTTACTTCTTCTACAGAATGGCAGGTATAACTGACATGCCCTGAATAGTCATGCGGTTCATGTGGATTGCGCGTATTTAAGTGAATGCCCATGAGGTCGAATTCTTCTTTTAGATAAAAGTGCTCATGAGTGACGATACGCCTGTGATATTTTTCTGGTATCAACGTTAAGAGTCGCTCGGAATACATTGCAGGTGTTTCCGGTTTTCGCAGATGTAGAATATCCAACCCCTCTTCAAAGAGTGCCGTGATAATCTTGTCTTCTTCCACAAAAAATGTGGGTGCTGTGACTACAATGAGCTTCATTTCTTTTGATAAACGTTTATGTTAGCAAAGTTAATGATAAAAGCTTTCAGTAGCCAACGTTTTTCTTTAAAATATGTTAGATAGGATATGCAAAACGCACCTTTGGGACTGATAATTCCCGCAGGTGCGTTTTTTTGAAAAAGAGTTTATGATGTTGTTGTTATTTCATCCGGCTGCCTACTACATTCCAATCAATGATACCCCAAAGAGCATTTACATGATCGGCACGACGATTTTGGTAATCGAGATAGTAGGAGTGCTCCCAAACATCAAAGCCTAGCAAGGGGGTAAATCCTGAACGTACAGGGTTACTGCCATTGGCTTCTTTGGTAATATGTAATTTACCATTTTTATCTACTGATAACCAAGCCCAACCTGATCCGAACAATCCTACAGCGGCAGCTGTGAATTCTTTCTTGAAGTTGTCAAAGCTTCCAAAGTCGCGTTTGATGGCTTCTGCTAATTTTCCTGTAGGCTCGCTTTGAGTGGGTTTCGGGGAAAATTGCAGGAAGTAGAGGGTATGATTTAATACTTGTCCGGCATTATTGAAAATAGCTCCATCCGGTGCAGTGGCTACTATAGTCACTAGATCTTTGTTTTCATACTCTGTACCCGGTACCAGGTTATTGAGGTTATTTACGTATGTCTGTAAGTGTTTACCATAGTGAAAATCTATGGTTTGCTGACTGATTACAGGTTCCAATGCATTATTTGCATACGGAAGTTTCGGCATTTCGTGAGTCATAATTATAAGCATTAAAGATGTTAATAACGTATTCATAATTTGTCTTGAATTATGGTTTTGTTAATATAACGTTTGGTATCTTATAAATGTTCTCTCAGATTCTATTAATTTTTCCAAAGTAAAATATAGTTTGTCACGGAAAACCGTGAGAAATAGGCATATATGAGTGAAAAAGTCGTGAAAAGAGTTGTTTTGGTGAAAATAATATGTATTTTTAGAGACTTTTTATGAATTTGGTATTATGAATAGAACATATTTGTTGGATGAGATAACTAAAATCCGTCGGGTTATTATTGAAAAGAGTGGAGAGTTTACTTTAAAAGAGTGCGAAAGCATTGCTGCTGCTTTGGAGGTGGATAATGTTTCATTGGTGGCTATGCTGGAGGCAATCAGGAAAGATCTGTTCCCTCAGAAGTTTGTTTTAAACTTGAAAGATGCAGAACGCTTTCAACTTTTGCGGTCTACCCTTCAGAAGAATGTGGAACATGTTATTCTAAAGAAAATAGCTCCGGAGCTGGCTGTACTTGCTGAAAACTTCAAGAAGCCTCAGGCAGATAGTGAGGTGTGCCAACAGGCTATCAACAAGCTGCGTATTCAAATAAAACCTTATGCAGAAAAGGTGCCTAAATTGGTGAAGTACCTGAATGAATATGCTGATTTATGTGAGGCGAATTTCCTGAATGTACTTAGACTGAAAGTGCTTCGAATCAATTTACGTTTCTTGCCTTTATTGAAAGAAGCGAATAATTTGTTTGATACTTGTGACAATACTTCTGATAAAGAATTGTATTGGAAGATGGCTGAACAGTTGTATTTGAATTTTCCATCACTGTTTAAGGAGGAAGTTTATTACTTTAGTATTATTCGGGGTATTTTAGATGCATTTTATAGAAAGTCAGGGCAAGAGACTATTGTACTGGATATTCCAGCGGAAATATCATTGATTGAGGAAGGTCAACCAGAGGAAGTAAAGGCTATTGAGGAAAAACCGGAAGAAGTCCTTGAAGAGATAGAAGAGAAAAATACTGAGATTGCGGATGATTTGGTTGAACCGGCAATAGAACAAACGGAACCGGAGATCGAACAAGTAGAATCGGTAGAGAGTGAACCTGCTGAAGTTGTTTCCGAACCTACTGAAGCAAAACCGGAACTTGTTGAAGCAAAATCAGAACCTACTGAGGATAAACCAGAATTTGAAGAAGCAGATGTAAAACAGGTTGAACCGGAAGTTATACAGGCTGAACCGGAAATGAAGCAAAGTGAGCCGGTTGTTGTTGAATCAAATCAACCGGAAATAAAATCGCCAGAGCCTGAAGTGAAGCAGCCGGATCCGGAAAGAAAAGAAGAAGCCCCTGCTATTCAAAAGAAATCCAGAAAATCTATATATATAGTAGGTGGCTGTATATTTCTGATCTTGGTTTTGATCTGTTTGTATTTTGTGTTTGCATCCAAACCTAAGCCAGTTGTTGCACCTCCGGCTGTGGTTGCTGACACTATTACTGTGGTGCAGGATACCACGACTGTGGCGCCTGTTGCTACTCCTGAGGAAACTCCGGTTAAGGCTGTAGGGCAGCAAAAGCAGCCTAAAGTTGAAGAACAACCTCAACCTAAAGCCCAGCCGGAGGCAAAGACTCCTGTTAATGAACCTCAACAACAGGCCGAACCTGAGAAAACAGAGAAAAAAGCTCAGACTAACTCTTTGGAAGCAGCTCGGGAAGCAACGCAGAATGGTGATTACAAGAAAGCATTCGATATTTATAAATCTTTAGCCAATGCCGGAAATGCAGAAGCACAATATTGTCTGGGTATCATGTATGAAACAGGAAAAGGCGTTGATATCGATATCTTCGAAGCTGTTATGTGGTACCGGAAAGCTAAAGCGAAAGGCTTTTCAATGGCCGAGCGTAAGCTGTTGGAGCTAGGCTACAATTAGAAATTAAATTCTTATTTATTTACTATAAAAACATATCTGGTTATGAAAGGAAAGGTTTTTTCTTCTTCGCAAGATTTGTATCAGGATCAAGCGAAAATCCTTTTTGATTTTTATAAAGATGCGGCAGAAAAAATAGTGTCGCAAGAAGAAGAATTAGAAAAGGAGATGGGAGAATTAAAGAATTCGTTGACTATGAATGCTACGGGTAAGAAAAAAGCCCAGACGCAGATGTACGTAGGAATTGGAATTCTTGTTGTCGGTCTTGCATTGATAGCAGTAATTGGGTGGCTAAGTATTGCTATTGCAGTAGCCGGTCTTTATTGGGGGATGAAAAACTACAAGCTGTTTAAATCCAGCGGTAAATCCATCGATGATGTCGGAGTGGAGTTGAAAGAACTGGAAAACAAGCATCAGCAGATTTTCAGAGACTATAAGATTGAAAAGATGGGGGTGGTTTATGTCCCCGTTGCCAGTCAGGTTCCTTTCGAGAATAAGAGCTTTGTGATAGATCATACCGGAAATAGTTCAGTACAGAACTTTGAACTGCAATTAGTTAATAACCAGGGAGCACTTTCCGAGAAATTGAGAGAACTGGATGAACTCTCCACTACGGCTCCTTTGGTAGAAGAAAGTAAGGGAGTGGAAGAAGTTTCTACAGAGGATTATTCAACATCTATACCTAAAGTGAAGTTCTATGATTACTTTGGACGTATGGATCGTAATCTGCGTGACAGTGCTTACTTCTTGTCGGACTTGCATACTGTTTCTGTAGGCATGCCTGTCATTCCTCCCGATTCGCCGGTTATTTCTTATTTGAATGAATATGGTACGGCCAATCCGTCGGGAGCGCCTGTGCTGAATGTATTTGATACGGCAGCGTATGATAAAGAAATAGAGCAATTTAATTCGCTGAATGCAATGCGCCATTCATTGTCTGACCAGAGCGAGCAATTTGAAGATGTATTACGCCGTTTGATTTCAAACGTGGGGTATGCAGTACAGACAATTGCGGCAGCGAAGGTTAAATCCACTAATTCGCTGGTGGAAAGTTCTAATCAATTGCTGTTCACCATTCTGAAAACCTCTTATAATCACTATTCACCGAAGTTGGAGAAGGATGAGTTGGAGAAAATCCGCCAGACGAATTTCAACTTCCGCGATACGGTGGAGAACTACACACCTTTCCAATTGAAGGAAAGTTCACGAATGCGCTATGATATGAAGGATCATTCGTGGGTTGCAGAAGACGGAAGCCGTACGACAATGCCTTATGGTATCAGCCAGATACAAGAAGAAATCGTAGCACCTATCGTACAGAATCTGTTAGCGGAAACGCGACTGAACCGTTTGGATATCTATAATGACATTGATAATCAGAAGCGTGATTATCTGAATCAATGGCACCGGGAAACTCAAGACTTTTATGGGCGTAACCGGACTTCCGGAGATGATTTGATTAATATTATGCGTAGCAATTTGACAAAATTCCTTGCTGCACAATCCACTTTTGAACGTCTGGATCGTATGAAGGCACGGATGTTGCAACAAATGATGGATGGAGATGCTCAGGAGTTGGAGGAGAATGCAGGAGATAAGCTGGAAAGTAATTTGCAGCAATTTGCCGAACAGTCTGAATCATTCAAACAAACTCAGGAAGAGTTCAAGGAATATATGAAAGCTTTGCAGAGTGATATTAATGAACGGGCAAAAGTTTATGGATTCATTGAATTCTTTGATGCCAGTCTTCGCGATAAAATGGCAAAGGAAATCGTGGATGCTAATGATAATGTAGCTTTGTTGGATGATCGTCGCCGTCCTTTGGCAGGCATCAATCCTTTTTATGCATTTGCTTCGAATATTCCACCTGCTCCTGCTGTTGAGGATTGTGTGGAAGAATATATGACTTTGGATATAGCTCAGGTAGCTACCGACTCATTGCATGAAATTGCTGAGCAAGGACAGGATGTTGTGTTCAATCATCATGCTGAATTAGTGGATGACAGCGAGGCTATGGACTATTCGGGATATGCTCCTCAAAGCGCAAAAGTGACTGAAGCCGTAAACGTGGATGAACCGGCGGCACAACTCGAAGTGGCGGAAGAAGCGGAAAAAACTATTAGAATGGCTCCGGTGGCTGAAGCTGTGGAACCTGTACAGCCGGAAGTTCCGGAAAATACAGAGACAACAACGGCTCCGGAAGTTCATGAGACTCCTAAAGCATCGGAGACAGCGGACGAGTTGGACGATCTGAGTGATTTGGACGACTTGGATGATCTGGACGATTTGGATGACTTTAGCGATCTGGAGAAAGAGAAATAGCATTCATAAACTTGAAAATGAAAGATTATGGCAAAATATGATGTTACAGTGGATACCCGCGACATGGCCAATAAAATAGATACTGTATCTAATAAGGTCTCCGGGGTCACAACAGCAGTGGTTGCTATGGAGGCGGCTGTTATTGCTGCCGAAAGGGATGCTACGAACAAACTGTGCAAACGGCTTAATAAAGGCTTTTTCTCTCTGGTTACTTCTCAGATAGAACAGAAAAATGCCACAGCGTTAAGCTCGGTAAATGCGTATGCGTCCGAATTGATACAGCAACAAGAGGCGTTGCTTGATTTGAAAAAGAGAATGGGAGATGACTTTGTGATTCTGACAGAGCGCTATTCTAAGTTATTCCGAGGACTTGATGTAGCTCTGCATAATCGTGTTCATGAGTTGGACAAACCTGTTATTCGATTCTGTGAGTGGGATGTTGCCATTACTTTGAACCGCCTGAATAATCTGATTGGTACCGTTCCGGTTAATCAGACGGAATCTCTGGCTACTACACAAGCTATTGCCGCCGCCCATATTAAGCGTAATGCGCAAGCTTTAATTGCACAAATGACTAATTTTCTCACTACATGCAAGCAGCAAAGCGCTAAAATGCAAAGAATAAAGCTGAACTCCTTTGTTGGCAAGTCTGTTCTTCGCTATTTGCCTGCTATCATGCTGGTGAAAAAAGAAGATAGAGGAGAAGTGGTGGAAACGAAACTGCCTTCAGGACTTGAACAATTAATTGGACAACGCTCATGCACGAAGATACGGGAAAATATGGAACGCACGGTTGAAGGTTCTGGATGGGAAAATGTTTCTATAGAATCGCAACGGATGGTGGCTGGAAAGCTGGAACGACTGATTGCAACTTCAGATCTAAATGAAAGAGTGAAGGAGAACATGAAGAAACTTATGGCCCGGAATGAAACCTGGCTTAATGTGAAGGAGGGTTGATTATGGGAGGACGAAGACATATCTTACATGATGTGATCCGGAAGAGCGAAACGGTGACACTCACCGTAGGTGATAAGTCAGCTTCCAAGACTGTAGTTCTGGAAGAGCCGATTGATATCTATCTGGAAATAGACGACAATCCTTATAACAGTAGCGTACACGATTGCAGTAAACATATTGAAAGCTTGCGTAACTCTGTTGTGGCATGTAATGCAGCTGAAGTTGCCCATAAGATAGCCAGTACTCAGCAAATCGGTAAACATATATCCAAAGGCTTTTTGGGATATATCACTGCCAGTCTGGATATGCAAAATATGGAAGAGTGCTCGAATGTGGAAGCCGTAGTTGCCGAATTACAGTCTCAGTCTGATGAACTTGCCAATCGTAAGTTGGTGATGATAGACGACTATGATATTCTGACTACCCGTTACTCCGCTGTTTTTGAGAATTTGGACAGAGAGTTGGTGCAACGTATTCACATGTTGATGGAACCTTGCTTCCGCTTTGTGGAAAGCAGCCGCAAGGAACAGTTGCGCAATACGGACTCATCTCTGTCGGCAATGGCATTAGTTGGGCATAAAGAGCAGTTGGATGTACAGGCACGTATTTCTGCTATCACAGTGAAGCAACGGGCTGCCGGATTGATAGAGAGTGCCAAGCAATATCTGCTTGGGCAAAAGCAATTGGCCAGTCATATAGAACATGTGTTGATTGGCGGATGTAAAAATGCCCGTTGGATGTTGCCGGTGGTAGTAGTAGAGAAGACTGTTGCTGGTGGCAGTAAAGAAACTGAGGTCGTGATGAATGAACAGACTGCACGTATGGGAGTCAATGACTGGAAAGTACGTCAGAATGTTCAGCAAGCGTCCATGCCTGCCATGACACAAGAAGATAAGCAGCGCATTGGAAAGCATCTGGAGAGAGAGATTCAAAGATTAGGTTCTTCAGAACATGAAAAACGGGTAGCCGGAATGATGAGGAAACTTGCCGGGAATTTTTTATCGTAAATACCGTTACTTATGTTCTATAAAATAGAAGTAGAGTTATGAAAGAATTGAAAGTAATAAGTTTGGAGAATGGAGTGATTTTAAGTGAGAATCTGGTAAAAGGTTCTATTCTCCCCCGTACATCTGCTGAACTGGAAAGGGATGTGCTGATACAGAACGATACCATTGTAGAAGGGGCTGTTTATGCCCGCAAGCTGGAAATACAGAATGGAGATGTGGAAATACTTGGTGCGGTGTTCACTAAGCTTGAATTCCATATCAGCAATAATGCGAAAGGGGATATTATCTTGCGTAAGACGGTAGCCACTTCGGATTCTCTGGTGTCGTATGCTCGTGATTGCCGTCCGATGTTCATGGCTGACATCAACGGAAAGACTGTAAAATTGTGCAATGCTTTCGTTGCCGGCAGTATTTTTGCGGATGAAGTGATATTGGAGGACTGTATAGTATTGGGAGGAGTTTTTGCTACGGCTAAGTTGACCATGAAAGACTGTATAGTGGGAACTTTCAATGCGAAGAATGTAGCTGTTAGTGGGGATATAAAGTTGCTGTTACCCAGCGCATTCAGTGGCGAAGAAATGCAAGTCACGAGTGAAGCCCGCCTGTTCAATTTAAGTCTGGCGGATTTGGGCGCTCTTTATAAAGGAACTCCCGAGATGGAAAATACAGGTATTATAGAGATGAATACCTATTCTGACGAACAAGAATCTCAACTGTTTGAAGGAGACGAAAAGGTACTGGTGCATTGCTATTCGGTAGTAGGAAAGGTGTTGGCTGCGGATCTGGTCAATGTGGATAAATTGAGAAATCATTTCCTGATAGGAGCTACGGCGTTGGGAAGTCAATTGCTGAAAACCTATGATCTGGGAGTTGATGCGAATGGAGAGCTTTGTGAAATTATTCCGGAGAAGGTAGCTGATTTCTTCTTTAACTTGCTGCATGGAAAGATACAGGTTCGTACTTTGGAAGGCTCTTTTTCTATTCAGGAAATTGCGCAGCGATTATCATAAAATAGAGTGATTATATAAAAATACCGTCCGTATTTCATTATGCGGACGGTATTTTTTATGGTTATTGCTGATAGATAATCTGAATCTTTTCTGTATTCTTGGCATCTCCCCGATCTGTCTTTTGTATCCAGCGTCCGGTACTGTCATATTCATAATAGGCATTACTGTCTATTTGGTTACCGAATTCGTCATATAAGAATATGAGTGAACCGCTGGTCTTATCACTATTGACAAGAGTCTTTTCAAATGTGATCTTTGTCAGATAACCATAAGTATCGTATTCATATACATCCACTTGTTTACTTACCTGGGTGGGTAACGGATCTTTAGGCAATGGGAATGTCTCTTCTCTCTTGATGATCTGTCCCTTCTTATTATATTGGTTGATTACGGAAGATACCGGAATGTTTTTCTCGTAAACTGTCTCTCCTGCCAGCAGACCGAGTTGTGGATGATATTTTCTTACGATCAGTTTTCCGCTCTGATAGAAAGCAGAATCCGAAAGAATGACACCCAGTGTGCTGAAAGCACGCAGGCGTTTGTACACCTCCTTCATGCCTCTTTGGTTTACCTGCACTTCTTCTACGCAGTTACCTTGAGAATCATACAAGAAATTAGTCTGTAGGGTAGTGGTTCCCTTATCTTCCGTAACTTCCTTGATACTAACCAGTCTTCCGTTTTCATCATACGTATAGGTTTTCTGAGTACTCTTTCCATTCTTTGTCTCATTGGATTTCATCAATAATCCATGGGTGTATGCCTGGATGGTAGTAGGATTACTCCATACTAATTGTTGCTCAAAAGGTACGCGTAATTTGTTGGCTTTATCACGGAATTCCTTGTATTTATGAGTTAGGAGGTATTCTTTGATGAGTCCCAGTTTGCTTGGAGAGTTCACTTCCAGCTTTAGTGTCTCATAGTCAATACTGTCTTTTTTGTACTCCAGAGTATTGGTATATTTTTTATCGTCTGGACTCAAATAAGGGGCCTGCTCATATTCTGCAATAGCCTGCTTAATGGAAGCTATGGCCTGCGCTTTGCAGATGTTACCGTAAAGATAATCATCATAAATGGAGAGAGCCTGTGCCATAGACTCCCGCTTGGAACGCCCGTTGAAGAATGTGTTGAGCCGGTCATGATCGAAGAATCTCTTAAAGTTACTGGCAGATGGTGATTTCTGTACGGTTTGGAACAGCAGACGATTGTATTCTATCATAGCTTCTGTTTTATACTTACCATCAGCATATTCTGTCAGATATCTTTCGCATTTCGGAATGTTCTTGTTGCGTACGAAATCTTTCCATAATTCCTCTTCATGTACATCATACAGATGTTTTCTGCTTTCATCGGACAATTCATATCCTGATGCTTTTACGGCATCTACCAGAGTGCTGGAATAGACTAATTTATTGGGATATTCATCTAATATAGCACTGATGTTATCTTCCATACGTTTACGGATTGCGGCCGGATCAGCACCGGCTTCCTGACAGATGGAAATAAAGTTGGCTTTGGTAGCATCTACATAAGCCTGGAAAAAATCTTTGGCAACGGTTACCTCTTGCTGATTCCAGATTTGATCGCACAAATCGATTAGTTTGACTTCTGCTTCAAAAGCTGTTGCTGTTTCAGCATCTAATTTGTCCCGGTTTTTTGTAAATTTCTCATTCTCATTGTTTACAAGAAATTTCAAGAGCTTTTCTACTTTACTTTGCTTTTGCGCCATTACAGGCGAAGCACATGAGAAGACCAACAGGCAGATAAAAGAAATGTAAAGTCGCATATTTTTAATTTGTTCCATAGTTTCTTATGATTTTAGTTTGAATAACATTGTACAAATATAAAAAGATTCTTTTAATTTTGCATACATGAATGCGAATTATATCGAAGAATTGAATGAAGGACAGCGCGCTGCAGTGCTCTACAACGAGGGTCCGTCATTAGTTATAGCCGGTGCAGGTTCTGGAAAGACACGGGTGCTGACCTACAAGATAGCATATTTGTTGGAGAATGGTTATCAGCCATGGAATATATTGGCTTTGACCTTTACTAATAAAGCTGCCCGTGAAATGAAAGAACGTATTGCCCGGCAGGTGGGAGATCAACGGGCACGCCATTTATGGATGGGTACGTTCCACTCCATATTTCTACGTATTCTGCATGCGGAAGCTGCGAATATTGGTTTTACCTCACAGTTTACCATCTATGATACGGCAGACAGTAAAAGTCTGGTACGCTCTATCATAAAAGAAATGGGGCTGGATGAGAAAGTCTATAAACCGGGTAGTGTGCAGGCACGTATCTCGAATGCGAAGAACCACTTGGTTTCTCCTGCGGGATATGCCTCTAATAAGGAGGCTTATGAAGGTGATTGTGCTGCCAAGATGCCTGCGATCCGGGATATTTACCATCGTTATTGGGATCGTTGCAGGCAGGCGGATGCCATGGATTTTGATGATTTGCTCTTTTATACTTTTATTCTTTTCAGAGATCATCCCGAAGTACTGGCACGTTATCAGGAGCAGTTTCGCTACATTCTGGTAGATGAATATCAAGATACCAACTATGCCCAGCACAGCATTGTGTTGCAGTTGGCAAAAGATCATCAGCATGTGTGTGTGGTAGGGGATGATGCGCAGAGTATCTATTCTTTCCGGGGAGCAGATATTGACAATATATTGTATTTTACAAAAGTGTATCCCAATACGAAAGTATTCAAACTGGAACAGAACTATCGGTCTACGCAAACTATTGTCTGTGCTGCCAACAGTCTGATTGAAAAGAATGAGAGACAGATACGCAAGGAGGTCTTCTCTGAAAAGGAGAAAGGGGAAGCCATCGGGGTGTTTCAGGCATATAGTGATGTGGAAGAAGGAGATATTGTAGTCAATAAGATTGCTGAGTTGCGCCGTTCAGAGCATTATGCCTATTCGGATTTTGCCATACTTTATCGGACCAATGCGCAGAGCCGCGTATTTGAGGAAGCTATGCGTAAGCGGGGTATGCCTTATCGCATTTATGGCGGTCTATCCTTCTATCAGCGTAAAGAGATTAAGGATGTGATAGCTTACTTCCGGCTGGTGGTCAATCCTAATGATGAAGAAGCATTCAAGCGTATTATCAATTATCCGGCCCGTGGTATCGGAGATACGACAGTAGGTAAAATTATTACTGCTGCTACGGAAAACAATATCAGTCTTTGGGCTGTGCTTTGTGAGCCGCTGACATACGGATTGAATTTCAATAAAGGCACGCACTCTAAATTGCAAATCTTCCGTGACCTGATTGGTGGATTTATAGAAGGAACAGTGGAGAAAAATGCCTATGAGATTGGTACGGAAATCATCCGTCAGTCCGGCATTATTAATGACGTCTGCCAAGATAATTCACCGGAAAATCTTAGTCGCAAAGAGAATATTGAGGAATTAGTGAATGGTATGAGCGATTTCTGTGCTTTGCGCATGGAAGAGGGTAATCTGAATATTTCATTGACGGACTTTTTATCGGAAGTATCATTGCTGACTGATCAGGACTCGGACAATGGGGATGATGAGAAAATAACGCTTATGACCGTTCATTCTGCCAAAGGATTGGAATTTAGAAATGTATTTGTGGTGGGAATGGAAGAAAATCTTTTTCCCAGTGGTATGGTCGGAGATTCTCCCCGTGCGCTGGAAGAGGAGAGGCGTTTGTTTTATGTGGCTATCACTCGCGCAGAAGAACATTGTTTCCTTTCGTACGCACGTACTCGTTTCCGTTATGGGAAAATGGAATTTGGTAGCCCCAGTCGTTTTCTGAAAGATATCGACATCCGCTTCCTCCGCTTGCCTCAGGACGCAGGGATTGGTAGTAAAATTGATGAAGAGGCCGGATCTTTCCGTAGGGAACATAGCGGCGGTTTCTCTCGCTCACCTCATGTTCGTGAATCATTGTATAATACGGAAAAAGAAACTCCGCAGCGTTCCAAACAGCAGATTATAGCTCCAAGCGTTCCGCGCAATCTGAAACGGGTGACTCCGGCAACCTCTTCTTCTACACCCACTTCTGCTTCTGTAATGGCTGTGCAGCCGGGACAACTGATCGAGCATGAACGTTTCGGTCTGGGAGAAGTGATGAAAGTGGAAGGTCAGGGCGATAATGCCAAAGCTACCATTCACTTCAAAAATGCGGGCGACAAACAACTTTTATTGCGCTTTGCCCGTTTTAAGATCATTGGTTAAAAAAGAAAATATGATAGATTTCAATTGTTTTCCTTCTCCGTGCTATATCATGGATGAAGAATTGTTGAGAAAGAACCTCACTCTCATAAAAAGTGTTGCTGACCGTGCCGGAGTAGAGATCATTCTGGCATTTAAGTCTTTTGCTATGTGGCGCTCGTTTCCTATATTTAGGGAGTACATAGAGCATTCTACAGCAAGTTCTGTTTACGAGGCACGTCTGGCACTGGAAGAATTCGGTAGTAAGGCACATACTTATTCTCCCGCTTATACGGAAGCTGATTTTCCTGAAATCATGCGTTGTAGTAGTCATATAACTTTTAATTCTTTGTCGCAGTTCTGTCGTTTTTATCCAGAGGTAGTGAAAGAGGGAAGTGGCATTTCTTGCGGTATTCGCATCAATCCGGAATATTCCGAAGTGGAAACGGAACTTTATAATCCCTGTGCTCCCGGCACCCGTTTCGGTATGACGGCGGATTTATTGACTGAGGTGCTGCCGCAAGGTATTGAAGGTTTCCATTGTCATTGTCATTGCGAATCTTCATCTTATGAACTGGAACGGACATTAAAACATTTGGAAGAAAAATTCTCTCGCTGGTTTCCGCAAATCAAGTGGTTGAATCTGGGAGGTGGTCATCTGATGACGCGTAAAGATTATGACGTGGAGCATCTTATTCAACTGCTGAAAGATTTGCGTGCTCGTTATCCTCATTTGCGTATTATCCTTGAACCAGGTTCTGCCTTTACTTGGCAAACCGGCGTATTGGTTTCTGAAGTAGTAGATATTGTAGTAAGTCGTGGTATCCGTACTGCCATTCTTAATGTGAGTTTTACCTGTCATATGCCCGACTGTCTTGAAATGCCTTACCAGCCTGCCGTACGTGGTGCTGAAATAGGAAATAATGGTGGTTGTCATGTGTATCGCCTGGGTGGAAATTCATGTTTGAGTGGTGACTATATGGGCGACTGGAGCTTCGACCATGAATTGCAAATCGGAGAGCGTATTGTTTTCGAAGACATGATACATTATACCATGGTGAAAACAAATATGTTCAATGGAATTCACCATCCTGCTATTGCTATGTGGACCAAAGAGAGGAAAGCTGATATTTTCAAGCAATTTTCTTACGAGGATTATCGCGACAGAATGAGTTGATAATCAAAAGCCTGCCGCTTTCGTATGGTAAATGTGTATTTTTCTTCGCGAAAAAAATAAGTAGAATGTTTGCAGGTTTGGAGAAAATATCTACCTTTGCAACCGCAAACGCGGAAATAGCTCAGTTGGTAGAGCAT
>ENA-OPNH01001248-OPNH01001248.1-human-gut-metagenome-genome-assembly--contig:-NODE-1248-length-14355-cov-4.130280_pt1 | contig 14355 bp, 9 predicted proteins | sample MGYA00241537_ERZ501771 | MGnify/ENA primary metagenome ERZ501771 (study PRJEB25962, sample SAMEA2042608) | human gut metagenome | biome: human gut; feature: human-associated habitat; material: faeces...
ATATACAATCTCTGCTTCTACTCGCTCAGCTTCTGCCCTCTCCGGCTCTGTCTGTTCCTGCTTCTTAATATTCTCCATATGCTTTTCCTTATCAAGCTTCACATTCATAGCCAGATTATCCAGCTTATCAATAGATGCATCCAAATGAAGTTCCATTGATACAAGCATCTTTTTCACTGCTTTCATCGGAGCAAGTACTGCCTTTGTAATTGAATGTTTCTGCTCTTTCTGAGAATAATCTACCTTCGGTTTGTCAGCAAAAGTACGGAATGCATTAGCTGCTGTCTGACCAGCTTCACGAAATCCTTTTGCAAGAAGTGCTGTCTTTGCTATATCCTTATCCGTGGTCTTGATTGTACCTCTTACATTCTCTCGGATATCAAGAAGCCTTTTCTTAATTCCTAAGAACTCCGACACCCTGTATAATGCAGTTCTTCCCTTTGCCTTTGCTTCATCAACTATGCTCTTTGCTGTAGATTTGACCTGTGCTTTCACTTCCAATACCTGCGACTTTATCTGCTCACATCTGGTATTAAGTCGCTCCCGTGCTTCCGACAATGCCTTTTTAGCATTATTGACAAGTGTATCTTCCTGCATTTCTTTGATCTGGTTCTGCATGTTGGTGAGTTCTTCCGTCATGGAATCAATCTTTTTCTCCAGTCCATCCACATAGCTGCATATCTCAAATACATCGTTTGCCTGCTCTTTCATGGCATTTTTCTTTAATAATTCGAGAAGTTCCCTTATGACCTCCTCATTGGTAAGTGTTTTTCCTGCTTCCATATCCATTCTGTTTCCTCCATTCTGTAAAAGGGGCAGCCTTGGCCGCCCCTGTACTCTGATTACTGATTATCGAAAGGGTGTTGCCTCTTTGTCCTTCTCTTTATCGGGATTGCCATGATGTTTCTCGGCACTCTCCCTCGCCTTTTCGTTGCTCTTATCCTTTGCTTTCTCATATTCCGAGATAATCTCATTATAGAGTTTTTCCCTGAAATCCTTTGTGACCGGATAGCAGACATCTTGATAGATTGGCTTGCCCTGCTCATCCACCTGCTTTGTCTTATAAGAAGGCATTGATACAAAGATTTTCTCTTTACCCTGCACGATATTGATATTATTTACGATGAAACTGTTTTCAAAATAAATGCGTGCAAGTCCTTTGATGTTACTGCCTTCCCTCTCATAAGGTGTCACAGTTACGGAAAACTCCGGCATTTCCTGTGTTCTGTCCTGCTTCTGTGTCTCCTCTTTCTCCGGTTCCTTGATTCTTGCATAGGCATCAAGGATATTGGTATAGAGTTCCTCTCGAAACTCTGCTGTGATAGGATTGCACACATCCTTATAAATCACACCATTGCTTTCATCTCGCTCATTGGAACGGTATCTAGGCATTGATACAAAAAGCTCTCCCTTGTCCTTATTCTCAAGGATTGCAATATTGGTAATCTTAAATGAATCACCAAATACCACTGTTGCAAATCCTTTGATATTGCTGCCCTCTTTTGCTCTTACTTCGTTTACCTTAATTGAATACTTCATATGCTATTCCTCGCTTTCTTTTTGTTCTTTGTTTTGCTCCGGTATGATAAGCTCACACCAAAGCTGTTCTATCTGTTCACAAGACAATCTGCCATTAAGCCAGTTGCCAAGTGTAACAACCATTCCGTCCTGCTCGTAGTAGAGCCACTCCTGTGTTTCAATGTTCCCCTCATACACGATAGTCACATCAAAATCAGGCATAAATAATTCTTCCTCTGCATCCCATACACAGGCTATTCCCTGTCTGAGTGTCAGATTCAGGCTTTCGACATACACAGACCAGCCGCTTACGACTATCTGAAAGTCATCATCAATCTCTGCAATATCATCCTCGATGTCAATTAACTCTTCCATTTCCGATACTGCCTCTTCTATCTCAGCTAACCGGTATCTCTTATTCATCCATCACCGCCTCCTTATAAATGCACCTGACCACAAAACGCATGGTTCCTTTCTGGGAACAGGTAAAAAGAGTTAATTCTTTTTCATCTCCCTGTGTCTTGATGCTGTTATCATACGGATTTACTACCTCTGTCTCTGTTACCTCATAGATATGCTCCTGTCCCTTTTTGTCGGTTATCATCACTTCATCACCTATGGATATCTGACTTAGTGGTGTAAAAAATGTGCCATATCTGCTGCCATTGTGACCGCATAACACACAGTTGCCACTCTCACCAATTCCTGCAGTTTCTTCTATATGACCAATCCCTGCATTAAGCACTTTACTTGTGGTTCCTTCCATTACCGGATACCTGATATCTAAACCCGGTATCTCAATGATGCCGATAACACCGCCTTCTTTAAGAATGGCTTCATCCTCTTCACTAATGGAGGTTTGCTCTTCCTCCACATCTGTTTCTTCATCGTAATCATCCTCCAATGTCTGCTCAAATTCACTTATGAGCTGTTCTGTCTGTTTTTCTCCGGTTGCCCTCCAGAAAAAAGGGACTGCCATAATGGCAATCCCTGCTGTAATCAGTAGTCCTGCGACCACTTTTCTTATGCTCATATTATTCACTCTCCTATCGTGTTCTGCCCTCTCTGTCGGCTGAATAAGTGCCTTTATCCTCAGCTACAATTGCTGCAGCTTCCATCCTGTCATCTGCTTCTCTTTCTTCCTCCGGTCCGCTCAGGTCTGCATCCACAGCCTTTGCGTTCTCAAGGTCAAGCTGGGCATTCAGTTCACACTGTCTTGCCAGCTTTTCTTCCAGCTCCGTGCTGTATGCAAATGGCTTATCATACTCAGTCTTTGATGCTTCAAGGTCATTCTGGTACTGCTCAATCTTCTTTTCTAAGAAATCAATGTTCTCATGGAGTCCATTGAACAGGTTTTCAAGCTTCACCATACTGCCGACCGGACTGGTGGAAAGCTCTGCTTTATACTCTGTCTTTCCACGAAGCACCATATAATTGATACCCAGGAAATTCTTTTCTACCAGCAGTTCAAATCCATGAAACTTACCGATAGCTGTCGTCTCTCCGGTCTTACATTTGCTGATAGCTTCAAGCATCATCGTTCCGCCATCCACTCGCTCTGTGTAAGTTGCTTTGCCTATGGTAATGGAAAATTCCGGATTATCAATCAGCTCTTTATCCCTTGCTTTTACATCCTCTCTTACATTGGCAAGCTTTTCGGTTGCTGTCTTAATGAGCTTCGGATACTTGATCATAAAGTTATCCTGCAAGCCATATCTCTGATTGTCATAGGATGCCTTTAAGAGCTTTAATCTCTGGACATCATTGTCAATCTCCATCTTCTCACGAATAAGAGGATTGCCTGTGGCAACCGCCTTAATCTCTGCATAGGAAAGTGTTGCCTCGTCGATATCCTCGCAGCTTCGGCTTACAGCCTTGCTTGTCATAACCTGACTGATAAAACGCTGCTTATTCTCGACAAGTGACCAGTTGTATGCATCAAAGGTTCCTTTGGTAACATATCTGTAGATTGCCACCTCTTCATTTTCGTTGCCTTGTCGTATGCCTCGTCCTTCCCTCTGTTCTATTGAGCTTGGCTTCCAAGGGCAGTCCACATGATGCATTGCAACAAGGTGTGTCTGCACATTGACACCTGTTCCACACTTGTCCGTTGAACCGATAAGAACTTTCTTTTTACCCGTCCTCATCTCCTTAAAAAGTGCGTCCCTCTGTGCATCCGTTTTGGCATCATGGATAAATGCTATCTCATCTGCCGGAATACCATACTGCACCAGTGTTTCCTTCAGATAATCATAGATGGTAAAGTCCTTATCCGGTCCCGGTGTGCCGATGTCCGAAAAAATAAGCTGGCAGCCTATATGACCGTTGGCATTTCCTTTCTCATATTCCTTCCAGACATTCTCCGCTACCTTATTGAGCTTTCCATCCGGATTATTTGGTGCATCCTTATCAATCAGTCTGGCATCTGTTCCAAGAAGTCTTGCCTCATGGGTAATCTTTAGGAAGTTATCCTCGCTTGGATCAACTCCACCGCCTCTGATACGCTCTGCCCTCACAACAAAGTCTTCCATGACCTGCTTCACATACCAGTCAGGCTCCGACTCCACTATGATAGGCTTGCCACCTCTGAGGGCTGGCACATCAAGGTCAAGCATGTCTGCTGTCTGCACATCTGCTACCTCACGGAATATATTCATAAGCTCCGGAAGATTCGTAAACTTATTGAATCTGCTCTTAAAACGGAAACCGCTTCCCTCTACAGTAAGCTCCAGCGCTGTTGTCACTTCACCAAAGTTCGCTGCCCATGAATCAAAGTGATAAATCCCCATCTCTTCAAGTGCCGCTTTCTGTAAGTAAAGCTGCATGACATACATCTCACACATGGTATTGGATATCGGTGTACCTGTTGCAAATACAATGCCTCTGCCATCATTTATCTCTGACAGGTACTGGCATTTAAGCTGCATATCCGTTGACTTCTTAGCTCCACTGCTGCTGATACCTGACACATTATTCATCTTGGAAAAAATCGCAAGGTTCTTAAAATTATGTGCTTCATCCACCATGATAGAATCAACACCAAGCTCCTCAAAGGTTATAAGATCATCCTTTCTGCTCTCATCAGATAGAGATTTCAGCTGTTCCTCCAGCTTTTTCTTCTGGCTTTCCATCTGTTTTACAGTCCAACGCTCTCCGTTACGCTCCTTCATCTCATCAATCGCATAGCTGATTTCATCAATCTGCTCATTGAGCATTCTTTCCTTTCTCTCTGCTGAGATCGGAATTTTTTCAAACTGCGAGTGCGACATGATGATACAGTCATAGTCACCCGTTGCAATCCTTGATACAAACTGCTTTCTACGGCTCTTTTCAAAATCACGCTCTGTGGCAACTAAGATATTAGCTGACGGATAAAGCCTTAAAAACTCTGATGCAGTCTGCCCGATAAGTGGCTTTGGAACAACCATGATTGTCTTATTGGCAAGTCCAAGTCTCTTCTGCTCCATGCAGGCAGCCATCATCTCAAAGGACTTTCCGGCACCTACACAGTGTGCCAGCAGTGTGTTTCCTCCGAGAAGGATTCTTGCCACAGCATTTTTCTGATGAGGCTTTAGCTCAATCGCAGGATTCATTCCCGGAAACTGTAAGTGGCTTCCGTCATACTCACGCAGACGGATGTTATTGAATGTCTCGTTGTAATACTCCACATATTTCTGTCTTCGCTCCGGCTCTGCAAACAGCCATTCCTTGAACTTCTCCTTGATCATGTTCTGCTTTTCCCTTGCAAGCATTGTCTCATTCTTATTGACTTCGTAATGATACCTGCCATCTCCGTCATCAATCCTGTCCCTTACTGTTACAGTTTTAAGATTCAGCGTATCCTCAAAAATAGAATAAGCATCCATGCGGCTTGTACCATAGGTCTTAGTAGCTGCCACTGAATGCTTATCCATGCTTTTATTCTCGATGAACCATTCCATGCTCATCTTATTTAAGTGTACCTGAATGCCTGTATTGTAAAACTGGCTTCTGACTGCCCTTGCCCGTCTTGGTGTATTGAGAAGCTCATAGATAAACTGCTCATAATCAAGCGGCTCAATCCATGTCGTACCAATCTTTACATCAATATCCGAGGCTTCAATCCATTCCGGCTGCACCTTTTCAAGTGCTGCCACATTGCCTGCAAATCTTTCTGCCTGTGGATTGTCTGTATCCTCTGCCATAGCCTTAGCTACACGAAGCTTGTCTCTCACATTTCCGGATAGATACTCGTCTGCTGTCTCCCATCCGATGTCTGGATTGTTCTCGTTGTAACGGTCGGGATTTAAGAAAATCAGTCCATCCAGTTCTTCCACGAGAACTGCTCTTCTAAGCTCTGCCAAAGCATCATCACTTATCGTTATCTCATCCGCTGTCTGTCCGGTCTTTTCTGCAAGTTCTTCCATTGCCATTGTAATATCCGGCTCATAGATAGAGAGCATATAGGCAAGGTTTACATATCCAAATTCATTGACGGATACATTTAATGCTTCCACAGCAGTCTCAACCCTGTCTATGACAGTCTTTGCCTTAATCGTCTGCTTATAAAACATATCCGCTTTTTTCACCTCCCCGTCTTCATTTACTTCCTCAAGACTGCAAAGAAGTGGGTAATCGCTGTCGTCTCGAAATGCTATTCTGTTTGCTTTTGAAGTAATGGCTCCATACTGCTTTACAAAAGCATCATATTTTACATTAAGAAGTCTCTGCTTATCAGAAAGCTCCTCCTCGCTGCAGCCATCCATCTGGATATCAATCAGCTCTCTTGTTATCTGTCTGATTTCATCAAGGCTTCGGATTCGCTCCTCGGCAGTCTGTGATACTTCTTTTCTTACCATCTCAGAATTTTCCCTGTAATAGAGCTTTCCTTCATAAAATGTGTAAGTGTAGTTTCTCACATCCGGATCAGCCGGGATAACTTCCTCTGTCTGCTCCGCCTCATCTGCCACTCTCTCAAAATCTGTCATCTGGGCTTTGATATTTCCGATTGCCTTATTGAGAGCCTCGTACATATTGAAGTTCTCATCATTATTCACACAGACTGTATATCTGCTGTCCTGTCCGTAAATCCTTGTGTCATATTCCATAGATCCAAGCATCATCTCCGGATGCTCTGCAAAATAAGAGTTGACTGCAATGCCATTCTCAGTTACACCAAGGTGTACCCAGTCAGGTTCAATATCAATCTTTCTCTCCCTCTTCTGCAAAAACAGGATATCTGCTGTCACTTCGGTTCCTGCATTATCTTTAAATGCAGTATTCGGAAGTCTTACTGCTCCCACAAGCTCTGCTCTTTCAGCCAGATACTTTCGGATAGTAGGATTTGCCTTATCAAGTGTTCCCTTTGTGGTGATTACAGCAACCATTCCTCCCGGTCTTACCTGGTCAAGTGCTTTTGCCAGAAAATAATCGTGGATACGGAAGTTATACTTGTTGTACTTTGGATCAAAAACCTTATAATCACCAAATGGCACATTTCCGACAACCACATCAAAGAAGTTATCCGGATATGTGGTATTCTCAAATCCTGTGATACTGATATTGGCATTCTGATAAAGCTGCTTTGCAATTCTTCCTGAAATGCTGTCAAGCTCCACCCCATACAGCTTACTTCTCTGCATAGGTGCCGGCATACTCCCAAAGAAGTTACCGATACCCATAGATGGCTCTAATACATTGCCGCCTCTGAAACCAAACTGGACAAGTGCCGAATTTATGCACATGGCAATCTCCGGTGAAGTGTAAAAGGCATTGTTTACTGTTGCCCTTGCAGCACTGTATTCCTCATCAGATAAAAGTTCTTTCAGCTCTGCATACTGTTTGTTCCAACCTGCGTTTTCCTCGTCAAATGCCTGTGACAGTCCGCCCCAGCCGACAAACTTCGACAAAACTTTCTGTTCCTCCGGTGTGGCAAGCCTGTTTTCTGATTCAATCTGCTTTAAAGTGCGGATTGCATCCATATTCCACTGGTATCTGGTCTTAGCACCGCCTTTTTCCATTTCCCAGAGATTATAGTGGAAGTTGTATTTTTTCTGTGCTGCATCATCTGAAACCACATGTCCATTCTCATCAATCTTGGTTTCCCAGCCATTCGCTATTGCTCTTTCCCTGGTTTCAAGACGATTGGCTTTTACACTATCCTCGATATCAAAGAATCTCTTATAGACCGGATTCATCTTATCCCTGTCAGCCTTCTGCTTTGTCTCCTGATAATACTTTTTCTGGTCTTCTCCACAGTAAAATGGCTGTTTTACCATATAGGATAAGATTTCATATAACTCACGCCAGTCGATAGCACCTTCCTTACGCACACCATTCCTGTTCTTATAGCTGATCTTCACATATCCGCTTCTGATTGAGTACTCCACAAGACCATACTTATTGTTGGAATATGCTTTTCTTTCTGCATTATCTGTCCCTAATGCAATATCCCTGATAAGGTCAAGTTTATTGGGCATAAATGCAAAATCAGACTGCACCACATCCATAAGGAATGCCCTAAACGGAGTGTAGCAGCTGCAATCTGTTACAAGAATCTCCGCCGCATCACGCAGGTCTTCATCAAGCTCTGCAATACGCTTGGCATAATCAATCGGTGTAATATACTGAAGCTCTGATGGATCTTTTTCAGTTGTTTCAGCTTCTATCTCTGCACCATATTCTGCCTGTGTTACCATGCGGTCTTCATCGGCAGTTTCCTGTGGTGTCATGCCTTTTGCACTTACATAATCTCTGTTAGAAGCATAGCTCTCCGGCTCATCCGGTATTGCATAATCATCAATCTCTGATTCTGCCTCTTCCGGTTCCACTTCCCGGTATTCGGCATCAATGACCTCATCATCCTCACGGAGTCCGTCCATCGCAAGCTCATCAATACGAGGTGTCTCAGGCTGGTATTCCCCTGTAAGAATAAGGACACCAAGCTCTTTTTCGATATCTTTCCACGAAACATATCCTTCAACCTCTCCATCCTCATCTCGCCACTGAAAACGCAGTCCATTCCCATGAAATGTGTCATATCCGTGCAGTCCTAGTCCGTCAACCGGCCAGCCTGCACCTCCCTGACCATATTCTGCTTTGATACGCTTTGCTCTGGTTCCTGCATCAATCTCCGTTTCAAAAATCTTGCATACCCTGCCCTTACCACCGATAAAACCTGTACCTCTCATAAGCACCTGTTTGATATACTCACTTGGTACTGTTGCAGACTTTTTGGGATTTAGGTAATTGTATTTACCTGCTAATGCAGCTTTTCTGTCCTGCTCGAACTGACGCATAAACTGATTATTGTTTTCGTCCTCAGTATGAATGGTGCCAATGCTTGCCTGCCCGTTCTGGTCGAAAAAAAAGGAAGCCTGTGTATATTCGGCTTCCTTACTAACACCCAATGAATTGATTTCATCAAGTTCCCTATTCAGTTCTGTATCATCTGATTCTAGTGGAATCGCATCACTATCTGATTCAGTACCACTTCCTCTGCCTGCATCTTCGCCTGCTCTCTTATCTTCCACATCTCCATTGTCGATGACGGATTCTGTGGCTTGTGCTTCGCCAGATACTGCATCTCCAGCTGGTCGTACAGCTGATTCGCTTCCTCCTCTACCGCTGACATCTTCTCGTACATCTTCCCGAATCTCATCAGCGTCTTGTATCTTGCCGGCTCGTTCTCCTTTAGATAGTTCATCGCCATCCTTCCGTATTTGCCCAGCTTCGTGAGATCCTCCGTCTCGTCCGGCATCTCTATCTGCGGATAAAGCAGTCCGTCCACTTCCTTGTAAGTCATTTCTTCTAACATATCCAATTCTCCTTTCGCTCTCGATTGCCTTTAAGTTACGACTAAATTCTCTAAGAACACTACAGGAGACATCGCATACAATGGAACCAAGACGGTAAATGATCTCTTCGTCTTTGATATTTACGATCTGACTAAAATCCTGTTCTTGCACAGATAAGTCAAATCCGCATCTCGTCCCTACAGCATACATGACACTTGCATATACAAGCTGCTCCATGTCCATTTCCTGCTGTAAGCCATTGCGTTTCTTACTTTCTTCCTTTATCACACTACCTGATAGCTGCATAAGCTCGGTCATTCGGTTTCCGAACTCTTCTTTTATTATAAACCAAACATCTGTTCCTGTAAACTGTTTTAATATATTTTTTAGAGACTCCCTGTCGCTGTTATCGTACTGCTCAATCTGACCTTCTGACACAAGAAAATCCAGATAATCCTTAAGATTTTCTCCCTCAAGGTCCCATGTCAGTTTGACATTCTTCCCTCCGGTATCACTGATATCAAAGATATACCTCATGCGTGGATTCAGTGCCCTCGATGGGAAGATAGCGCAGCCTTTCGCACCACGCTTTACATATCTTCCCACCTTTTTCCAGGTATCATAATCTGCCATGAGTGTGCTTTTTTCCGGAGGTCTCTGAGCTGTTACCATAACGATATTGTCAAATTCATAGCGGTATAACTGACCTGCGACCTTTAACACATCCTTCCAGTTCTTTTCTGATCTTGTGATGTTACCAATCTCAGAATCGTATATCGCTTTGACCTTCATATCAACGCCCATACCTTTGTCCTCCTCTACTTAAACATCTCTGCAAACGATCCCTTAAATAGCTTTAACTCATCCTTATCCAGCTCGATTGCAAATTCATTGTCGATTGCCTGTTTTTCGCATTTTTCCTTTTTCTTTGCAATCTTACGCACCACACGAAGAAGCACATAACACTCCTTGGACTTTGCAATACTCTGTTTAAAGGTCAGCTCATCCTCATCGACTGACTTCTGTGTCTGATAGATAATCTCTTTTAACTTATCATTGATACCATCTACTTTCTCAAGGGAAATAATAACGGATGCCTTAGAAGCACCCGATCTGTCCCACTCCTTATGAAGTTCCTTTACCAAAAACTCCATGTTCTTAATTACTGTTGTTGAATCACTTTTCATCTTGCTCTTCCTCCGTTTTCTTTTAATGAAGAAGGGAGCTGACCTTCGCTGATAGGCGCAAAATCAACTCCCTTCATGTCCTCTGCTCCAAGGACTATCTGCTCTGCATAATACATATCCATTGCCTTATTGATGGCATCGTCAAGCGACTCTGCCTTTACTTTCTGTACTCGTGAAAGCACTTCTTTTATCTCAACATTAAATTCCTGTTCCATATGATATCGCCTCCTGTAAAAATCTCATCACCGGCTCTTTTCTTCCTTTACCTGTCTTTCCTTAAAGCCTTCATCGTACTTTCCATCTTCCAGCCTGTCGTAAAAACAGTCCTCTTCAATCGTTCCAAAATCCTCATACATCTGGTGAAGGAAGTCATTCTGCAGCTTCTTTGGTACATCATCATCCTTTGACATATCCTGGTAAAAATAAAACTTCTGCTTTAGCTTTGCCCTGTAATCATAGATATCCTCTATCTTTTCCGGTGTGCCATACTCCCTCTTGTATGCCTTGAAATTCGTGGTTGAGAGTGTGGACCCCAGATAAATGCCATGCTCCCACGATACCCCGATTGTGGTATTGTCCTTTGTAGGCTTCTCATCCTTCGGATAACGCTTATACTCTGTCGCACCAAGGGCGATTGTAAGGGAACCTGACTTCATATCCATCACCACAAGATTCCTTGGTGATAATGCTTCAAGCACCATGTAATCATGGTCATTGAAGTTATGAAATGTCTGTCCCCTTTCAAATGAGCGGTTCTCCATTTCATAATGCAGGTTAAAATCATCCACCCAGCCCTTATCGGTCATTCCAATCTCCTTAAGCTTTGCAACACATTCAGAAGAACTGGCTTCTTTATCAAACCGAAATTCTTTGGAATCGTTATAAAACCCCTGAAGAAAATGTCCCAGCTGAATATCATCCAGACAGAATCTCGCAGATACAGTTACATTTGCTGCCCTGTAATACTCTGCGAAGTTATCTGCTTCACCAAGTGTTCTTCCAAGCTGCAACAAATTGTCTGCAAGCTCTGACATGTCATCAACTGCTATAAAACTCTTATAATCATCCAGAGTCATCAGCATATTTGTCTCTGTTCCCCTGTCGTTTTCTGTTACCAGTATCATATCTTTTAAATCCATTCTTACCTCCAGTCTCAGAGAGGGACTATGCCCTCTCTGCAAATTTCCTGTTATGGTCTTCCTATCACAACAATCTTTCCTGTGCTTGCCACATCCCTGTAGACCACACCAAGACTTTCATTAAGTGCCTCTACCACCTTGCCATTTCCGACATATACTGCCACATGGCTGATGTTCTTATATCTTCCGTTGCTTGTAAAACTGTAGAAGATAAGGTCTCCCGGCTGTAACTCATCAAAGGAGACAGTCTTTCCGGCTTCATCCAGTCCCTGTGCCTCCGCTGCCGCTGTGGTTGCACCGCCATAACTAATATCCACGCCTGCATCTTTCCATGAATAATAGGCTAAGGAACTGCAGTCATAATAGTTACCGCTGTCTCTTAAATCCTGACTATAAGGAAAGCCAACTCTGTGAAGTGCATAGGAGCAGACTGTTTTCTGCCTGCTGTCTGTAATTCCACTAAGGATGGCATTGATTTCATCCTCAGTCATGGAGCTTACTCCCGGACTTCCGCCTCCGCCGCCACTTCCGCTTCCGGCATATCCAAGCTGTCCCATAAACTCCGGACTCATGATCTGCTCAAGCATTTCCACCTGATCAGAATTAAATCCATAGACCGAAATCATATCTCTGTACGATTTCAGTGTGACATTCACATACAGAACCGACTTCGTGACAGTAGTTACATTACCGTCTGCATCTGTTTCTTCCACATCCTTTGTCCCTGTGCTTGTGGTGTATGAACACATATCATTTACTACTGCCTGCAGCCAGCCTTTTGAAATGTCATTCATGACTGTTGCAGTATCTCCGATACCATGCTTGACCATATAGACTGCCATGATGTCATAGTAATTGCTTGGATTTTCTTCCATACCTTCATAATCCACATAGACAAGCTCTCCAAGGTCATATCCGGTATGCTCATTCACTTTCGTGTTCACATCCCGGTTAAACTCCTGCACATAAGCACTCGTTACTGTCTGCACGGTATCTCCTGATTCAAGTGGTGGCAGAAATAAAGCAAATGGAGAATTGTAAAGGATTGCTATCACCGCTATAACCGGAACCGCAATCATGGCAACTACAAGAACAAGTAATAAAAGCACCAGTCCGATAATCGGTGCAGCTGCCTTTACCCAGGTAATCGCTTTTCGCACAATCAGATCCTTTACCAGCTTTGCCACGCTGTCTGTCTGATTCTCCTGTGCTTTCATCTTATCCAGAAAGAATTTTATCTTCCTGCTCCGGTTGGTCATCTTTTCATCCTTGACCTCTATGGACACACCTGCAGCATATCCGGCTGCCATGCCGATTGCCGTGCCTGCTCCCGGTGCAACCGCTATTCCTGCCGCTGTAGCAGCTGCCTTTGTCGCAGTTTTTGTTGCAACCTTGGCAGTTGTCTTGGCTGTTTCTTTTGCTGTCTCTTTAGCTACCGCCTTAGCAGTATCTTTGGCAGCTTTCTTTGCTGTCTTTTTTGCCAGCTTCTTTCCTGCCTCTACCTTCTTGATACGCTTCTTTGCCTCGGCTGCCGCCTTTTTCCTGAAAAGTGCTGCACCCTTAGAAGCAGTTCCGGTAACAGGTCGGCTTGCTTCATATGCAAGATATGCTGCCTGCGATACCTCCTGCCCGCCTTCCATCTGCTCTGTTACTGCCCCGGCTGCAAGTGCACCTGTTCTTCCTGCAATGTGAAGATTGGTATTCTTGGTCTTGATTGAAGTTCCTGACTCTCTGATGTTACGCTTAAACTTAGAAAGACCTTTATCCTTAGCCTCCGACTGATGAATGGTACTCTTGCGATAGGACTTCTTTTTATCATCAGATACCTTTGCGCCGATAGTCTTAGGACCTCTCTCTACTGTATAGATGTTGCTGCCTTTAATCTTAGCTCCCTTTGGTTCGTGGGCATGAATCTTGGCTTTCTCCTTGGTGTGAATGATCATCGGCTTGTCATCAACCTTTCTAATTTTCAATTTTCTCACCTCCTACTTTGAAAAATAAAATAAGCCGCTAGGGAGCAAAAATTACTCCTTAACGGCTATGTAAAATCATTCAATATTCAATTATTAAAAGCAACATAAAACTGAAAGTTTGACATTATCTATTACAATGTAAATAATGCTTTTTCGTAGTCCTTAACATAATACTTAATATTAGTTCTTCCTTTTTGTACTACAGTATGTCCCTCATTTTCAAGCATTTCCTTTTGTGCCTCAATTCCTCCGGGATACTTTGCATTTAATTCTCCATTTGCTTTTAATGTTCTCCAATAAGGGGTTTTATCCTCTGCACGCTGATAACTCGCCCATGCAACTATTGAAACAAAAATTCCGGCTGTGATTGGCTCTGTAAAATCAGCACCGCTTTGTTTAGCAAAGTAATCTCTTATTGTACCTACAGTAAGCAATTTACCACAAGGCACAAGTCGCATTACTTTGTCATAGTCAATAGGTGGGGCAAAGTACATTTTATCTCCACCATATTTTTCAATGCTTTTTTCATCTGTTATTATTTGGACTTTAGGCATATCCTTGCTATCCATAAGCATAGCATTAAAATCTTTTTTATCTTCATTTGCCATAAGTATCACCTCCAAGCCAATCATATCTCAATAAATATACTCATGCAATGAGACAGTTTTAAAATTTCTCTCAAAAATTCATATTCGTCTCTCCGTTAAACACACCGGCTTACTGGGATTTATCAGTTAATAAGTTTACTCGCCAGTTTGTATAC
>ENA-OPNH01001259-OPNH01001259.1-human-gut-metagenome-genome-assembly--contig:-NODE-1259-length-14143-cov-2.325667_pt1 | contig 14143 bp, 6 predicted proteins | sample MGYA00241537_ERZ501771 | MGnify/ENA primary metagenome ERZ501771 (study PRJEB25962, sample SAMEA2042608) | human gut metagenome | biome: human gut; feature: human-associated habitat; material: faeces...
GTATGTCCGGTGGTGTTGCCCTCACGTAGTGATTCCGGTCTCTCTAAATATTATAGTATTGCTATGGCATGTCTCACTTGTGCCTGTGACTAAGTGGCAGGGTGATAAAGTAGGTGATCCTAATCGTAAATTGTAAATCGTCAAATCTTAAATTATGAGAATTCTTGCTATCAATCCCGGTTCTACTTCAACGAAAATTGCAGTATACGAAGACACAACTCCGCTTTTGGTGCGTAACATTCGCCATTCGGTAGGAGAACTTTCCCATTTCCCTCGCGTCATCGACCAGTTTGAATTCCGCAAGAATCTGGTAATAGAAGCCTTAAAAGAGAATGGTATTCCTTTTGAATTTGATGCCATCGTAGGGCGTGGAGGATTACTGAAACCCATTCCGGGTGGAGTGTACGAGGTGAACGACGCCATGCTGGATGATATAACCCATGCCATGAGAAGCCATGCGTGTAATCTGGGGTGCCTTATTGCTTCCGAATTGGCAGCATTGCTTCCCGATTGCCGTGCTTTTATTGCTGATCCCGGTGTCGTGGACGAGCTGGATGAGATAGCCCGTATCACGGGTTCTCCACTGATGCCACGTATTACCATTTGGCATGCTTTGAACCAGCGTGCCATTGCCCGCCGTTATGCTGCCGAGTTAACAGCCGCTTCTCCCGATCATCCGGTGCGCTATGAAGACTTGAATTTGATTATCTGTCATTTGGGTGGTGGCATTTCTGTTGGGGCTCACCATAACGGGCGTGCCATTGATGTGAATAATGCGCTTGACGGTGAAGGTCCTTTCTCTCCCGAACGTGCGGGAACATTGCCTGCCGGGCAGTTGATTGATCTTTGTTATTCCCATCGTTTCAGAAAGGATGAACTGAAGAAACGCATTTCCGGCCATGCCGGTCTGGCAGCGCACCTTGGCACTACGGATATACCTGCCATCATAAAGTCTATTGAAGACGGAGATGAAAAAGCCGAATTGGTGCTGAATGCCATGATCTATCAGGTTGCCAAAAGCATTGGAGCTGCCGCCGTTGCGCTTTTTGGTAAAATAGATGCAATCTTGCTGACAGGCGGTATTGCCCATTCAGAGTATGTTATTTCCCGCCTGAAAGAGCGTGTCTCTTTTCTTGCTCCAGTGTATGTGTACCCTGGAGAAGATGAGTTGGAAGCGCTTGCTGTTAACGTTTTGGGAGCATTGCGCGGGGAGTTGCCGATACAAGTCTATAAGTGATGATTGGTGGGATATAAGCCCGACGGTTGTTTCATTCCATGAAAATTATGTTTATGCCAAATGGTAACTTCATTTACATACTGAGGCAAAGGTCGTTACATGCCGAGGTAAAGAGCGTTACAATATGGGGTAAAGGTCGTTACATCCTGCGGTAAATGCTTTTACATCCTAGGGTAAATAGTAGGTAAATGTAATGTGTTGATAGAAAAGTAGTAAGCATATGTTCGTTTCCCTCCGATCAAAAAGATAATTCTCCCAACGGGTTATTAAATGTTTATTGCTAACTTTGCTATATGATATTTAGTGCAATGAATGAAAAACATAATAGAGTGTGACTGATGAATGATAAAATAGGAAATACTTTCAGTGATATCTATGCCTTTTATTATAAGAAATCTTTTTTCTTTGCAAAGTCTTATGTTCACGATGATTTGGCAGCTGAAGACATCGCTTCCGAGTCATTGATAAGGCTGTGGGAGAAGCTGAAAATAGAAGCGATAGATTATGTGGAACCCCTTCTACTTACTATCCTGAAGAATAAAGCTCTGGATTATCTGAAACATGAGGAGGTGAAACGCACAGCTTTTGAATCTATGACTGACTGGCATCATTTTGAACTTTCCACTCGAATTTCCACTCTGGAAGCCTGTAACCCCAATGAGATCTTTTCGGAAGAAGTGGAATCTATTGTTCGTGAGACTTTAGACCTTCTGCCGGAGCAGACACGCCGGATATTTCTTTTGAGCCGTTTTGGGAATAAGTCGAATAAAGAAATTGCCGAAGAAATGAAAATTTCCATTAAGGGAGTGGAATACCATATTTCAAAGGCATTGAAGGTACTACGGGTATCCTTGAAGGATTATCTGCCCCTCTTTTACTTCTATTTTTATATTAAATTCTAAATTATACGTTGTTCTTAAGATAGAGAACATAAATGAGATTTAATCGGAAATCTATCTTTTTGCCTCTTTTCAATTAGCCGTCTGATAAGCGCATTTCTTATCATTTCTTCTACTGAATAAAGTACTACTTCATTTTTTTAGTTTTTCTTTTAGGGATGTTTCCACTTTAGTCGTTAACTATATAGAATAGCATAGAATATGGATACAGAGTTATTACAGAAATATATATCCGGTAATGCCACGGAAGCAGAGAAGCGGCACATAACCGAGTGGATGCAGGAAAAGCCTGAGAATATGCGTGAATATATGGCGCAACGCAAATTGTATGATATTGCTTTGTGGCGTACACTGCCGGCAGTGGTAGAAAAGAAAAAAGCAGGAAAAAGATTTTCAGTGCATACACTCTGGGTGGAAATGGCTAAAGCAGCGGCAGTGGTTGCAATCGTCTTATTAGGTACACACTATTGGGATAATAAACATCAGACTGTGGAAAGCAGTGCACTTCAATCTATTTATGCGCCTGCCGGACAACGGACGGAAATAATGTTGGCAGATGGTACGAAGGTGTGGTTGAATTCTCGGAGTACATTGACTTTCCCGGAAAAGTTTAAAGATAATAACCGGAAAGTAAAATTAGATGGTGAGGGTTATTTTGTAGTAGCTAAGAACAAAGAGAGGCCTTTTATAGTGGAAACGAGTAAATGCAATGTAAAGGTGTTAGGTACGGAATTCAACGTATTGGCTTATGCGGAAGATAGTGTCTGGGAAACTTCTTTGCTGAAAGGAGCGGTAGAAATTCAGCTATCGGATCCATCCGCAGGAGTGTTGAAGTTGGAGCCAAACACAATGGCAAGCCTGAAAGGTACCAGGCTGGTGAAAGGACGTATTAAAGAACCAGACTATTTTTTATGGCGTGAAGGTTTGCTTTGTTTTAATGATATATCCGTCAGGGATATGATTGAAAAATTGAAACTTTATTATGGAGTGGATATTGTGGTAAACAATACCAGTATATTCAAGAATCGCTATACAGGCAAGTTCAGAACCAAAGATGGAGTGGAGCATGTGCTGAAAGTACTGAGATTGAATAATAGATTTACTTATACAAAAGATGATGAAAACAATGTGATAACTATTAATTAACCCTTTAAAATATTCTGCCTATGGAATAACACACATCATATTTTATAAAAATGGGACAGTGCTGCAACACTATCCCATGGAAGTCAATGATACATTGACATTTTCTTCTAATAATCTTAAGTTAAAACCTAAAATTAGTAATACAAATATATGAAAAATATTTTGTACCAAGAATCTATTGTAGAAATTAAACATTTATTTCGGGTTATGAAAATCACAGCTCTGGCCTTGTTTTTATTTGTCGGAACAGCTTTTGCCACGAAATCTTATTCACAGACCATGAAAGTTACAGTTGTTTCGGACCGTATATCAACAGGCAAAGTTATCAACGAGATAGAAAAGCAGACTGATTATCTGTTTGTGTATGATATGAATGAGGTTAATCTGAAACGTAACGTCAAAGTTCATGCACAAGATAAACCGGTGGCAGAGGTCTTGAACGAGGTCTTTGAAGGGACTGATATTTATTATGCTATGGAAGGCAAGAATATCATGCTGATGAATAAAGCAAAAGAGAAAGCTTCTGAAAAACAAGCTGATGATAATAAGGTGACAGGATATATAAAAGATATGGCCGGTGAACCGATCATTGGTGCTAATGTTACGATAAAGGGACAATCAATAGGTACAATTACAGATATAGATGGGCGTTTTATTATCAATGCCCCGGCTAATGCAATTCTACGGATTACATACATTGGCTATATTCCGCAGGAAATCAAAGTGGAGAATAAAAGAGAACTGAAAATCATTCTGCAGGAAGATACGGAAACGTTAGACGAAGTGGTAGTGGTGGGGTATGGTGTTCAGAAGAAATCGGACGTTACCGGTGCTATGATTCGTGTAAATTCGGACGAACTGAATTCCCGACCGGCAGCCAATGCTTTCGAAGCTATGCAAGGTAAAGCGGCAGGTGTGGATATTGTTAGCAATGAACGTCCGGGTGAAATAGGAACTATCAATGTACGCGGTGTACGTTCGTTGAGTGCCAGCAATACTCCGCTTTATGTAGTGGATGGTATTCCTTTAATGTCGACAAGTGGCATTGAGACTTTGAATCCGCAGGATATAGAATCCATTGATGTCCTGAAGGATGCCTCTGCTACTGCTATTTATGGTTCACGTGGTGCCAACGGTGTCATTTTGGTTACTACTAAACAGGGTAAGGCGGGCAAGATGTCATTGAACTATTCGGGTACGATGACCATTGAAAATTTGCAGGATTACTCTGAAATGATGAATTCTGCCGAATACATTGAGTGGCGTCGTTGGGCTTATTACTATAAAGAACCGAATAAATATCCGAGGGGTGACGAGCCTGATAAGGATAGTGATTATCTGATTTTTAACGGAGCAAAAGATCCTTATGCCTGGAGGAACATTGAAAAAGGTTGGGCTGGTGGTAGCTGGAATGCATCTGCGGTTCCTACAACGGATTGGGCTGATATGGTTACACAAACCGGTGTTACCCATGAACATACGTTGAGCGCCAGTGGTGGTACGGATAAAGTACAAGGTTATGCTTCTATCGGCTATCTGGATAATGAGGGTACCGTGAAAGGTCAGTCTTACACTCGTTATACAGCCAAAGTCAGCTTGAATCTTGATCCGACCAAATGGTTCAAGATGGGCTTGAATGTCAACGGTACTTTCAGTGAACAGCAATATGGTTCTTCGGCTAAGGCTGTAGGACAGATGATCAGTGACCGGCCATCCAATCTGTATGCAGCTTCTACCAGTTTGTATCCGTATGCCGTGCCCTTTGATGATGAGGGGAACCGCATTGATTATCCGGGTGGAGATGATAAAGTGAAAACGATAGTCAACGAATGGAATTATAGTGAGAATGAACGTCGTATGTTCCGTGCTATCGGTAGTCTGTATGCCCAGTTGAACTTGGGTGAGATCTTCTCTCCTCTGAAAGGGCTCAGATATCGCTTCAATTTTGGTCCCGACTTTCGTAGTTACCGTAATGGAAGTTTTGCAGATGCGAACTCTGTCAGTCGCGAGGGAACCAATCGTGCCAGTTTAACGAATCAATCTGATTTTTCATGGACACTTGATAATCTTATCTACTATGATAAGGAAATAGGAAAACACTCTTTGGGAGTGACTTTACTGCAAAGTGCCACTAAATATCGTTATGAAGAATCCTCTATGGCTGCTTTAAATATTCCCCTGGCCAGTGCCAAATGGAATGCGTTGAGTAAAGCAAATATTTCTGCACTGGATGACTGGGGGAGTGATTTAGTAGAGAAGCAGTTACTCTCGTATATGTTCCGTTTAAATTATGATTATAACAGCAGATACCTCCTCACGGTTTCCGGTCGTTGGGATGGCGCTTCGCAGCTTGCCAAAGGTAATAAATGGGCATTTTTCCCTAGTGCGGCGTTGGGCTGGCGTCTTGATCAGGAAGGATTTTTGCAGGATGTAAGTTGGCTCAATCAGTTGAAACTACGTGTGGGAGTCGGGGTTACCGGTAACTCCGCTATTGATCCTTACCAAACAAAGGGGGCCGTTGTTCCTATCTATTATCCTTATGGTGACAGTTCCACTTCAGGCTTCGTAGCTTCCGATCCTGTAGCTACGGGTGGTACGGTTGCTATGGCAAATAAAGACTTAACTTGGGAAAAGACCACCCAATATAATATTGGCGTTGATTACTCTGTACTGAACGGAAGAATTTCGGGAGTTCTGGATTTTTATACTTCGCGTACAACAGACTTATTGATGCAGATGGGAATTCCTTCATTAAATGGTTATACCCAAACTTATGCCAATGTGGGGGAAACTTCCAATATAGGTGTGGATATCACATTGAATACTGTGAATATCCGGACCCGGGACTTTGAGTGGTCTACCAGTCTAAATGTCGCCTGGCAGAAAGATAAAATAGAGGAGTTGGCAAATGGTAAAGAAGATGATATTAATAATAATTGGTTCATTGGAAAGTCATTGGGAGTGATCTATGGCTATGAATCTGCCGGAATCTGGCAAGAAGAAGATGCGGCTGAAATGGCTGAATTTAATAAGAAAGGACATTCGTTTCAGGTAGGTATGGCACGACCGGTAGACCAGAATGGTGACCATAAGATTGATCCGAATGATGACCGTATAGTAGTGGGACATACACGTCCACGCTGGACTTTGGGTATGACCAATACTTTCTCTTATAAGAATTTTGAGCTTTCCTTCATGTTGTACGGTCGTTTTGACTATATGGTTGATACAGGTGGTGAGTGGCAGGGAGGCCGCTACACTCAGCGTAAGATAAATTATTATAATGAGAATAATAAGAATGCTGAATATCAGAAACCTATCCATGATGATGGAGGCGGTGATCCCTACTACCGGATTCTGGGATATAAGAACGGTTCGTTCCTGAAAGTGCGTAATGTTTCATTAGGTTACGTTTTCCCGAAGAACATGGTGAGCAAATGGAATCTATCTAATCTGAAAGTATATGTGCAGGCTAAGAATCCGGGGCGTATCTTTTCTAATATAGATTTTCTGGAACTGGACGCTTCGCAGAATTTAACATCTACCTGGAACCGTGGTTTCACAATAGGATTGAATGTAGGATTTTAAACTAAAAAGCAAACAATTATGAAATTATATAAGAATATTACATTCGGCTTATTAGCCTTGACCTTGGGAGGCGTGGTGGCTTCCTGTAGTGATTTTCTGGATGAAAAGCTTACCACTCAACAGACTACCGATTTCTTTGATACACCGGAAGGTATTGATCAGCTGGCTGTGGGCATTTACAATAACCTGCGTTTTCATTTCTTCAAGGAGAATGCCTATACTACCACTAATTACGGTACGGATGAGTTTACTGTGGGTGGTGATGGTTCCAATAAAGTGTGGAACAATTATGATGGTAGTTTCCAGTCACAGATTGTAGCCGCAAATTCAAATACTACGATGGCCGAAAGCCTTTGGGATGCCATGTATATCGGAATCAACAATGCGAACCTGTTGTTAAGTAAAATAACTCCTGATAGTTATACCGGTACGAATAAGAAGACGTATATGGGCGAAGCCTATTTCCTGCGTGGCTTTAATTATCTGAAGTTGGTTTCCCAGTATGGAGGTGTCCCCTTGAAATTAGAGTCGAGCTTTGTACCTGTTCGTGAGTTCACCCGTGCTACGGCAGAAGCCACGGTAGAGCAGGCGATTGGTGATTTGAAGAATGCTTATGATCTGTTGCCGGCGACGGTAAGCATGGTGGGGAAGATTAGCAGGGATGCTGCGGCTCATTTTTTAGCTAAGGCTTACTTGTTCCGTGCCAGTGAAATTAATGATGGATGGAACAGTGTGACTAAAGAATCTGACCTGAAAGAAGCCTTGAAACTGGCCAAAGAAGTAATTTCACGTCATCAGTTAGCCCCCAATTTCTCTGATCTGTGGCATTATACGGAACCTGACGGAGCGAGTGAAAAATTAGATGAGATTATTCTTTCGGCACAGTTCTCTTCTGACAAATCTTCCAGAAGTGCCGGTACTAACAGATGCCATCTCTTCTTCTTGTCTGTTTACAATAACTTGCCTCAGATGAAACGTGACTTGGCTGGCGGCCGCGAGTACCAGCGTTTAAGAACCACATATTATATGTATAATATCTATGATATGATTAATGATTCCCGTTTCTGGAAAAGTTTTAAGACTAAGTATGCTGTTAATAATCCGAAAGCGGGTTCCGGTTACGAAGTGGGAGATTTGGGCGTGATGTATGTTGTCAATCGTCCGGGCGATACCCGGTTCGATGGAGTGCAACTCAGTGGAAAGGTGATTGATGAAAAGACCGGCAAAGCCATTCCTACTACATTTGTAGCTTATCCGAAAGATCGTAACGGTGAGGACGATGTGGCATTATATGATGATGTAAGTCGTTTTGTAGCTCTTAATAAGTATATTGATGGTTCGCGTGAAACGGTCAGTGATATGGGAGGCAATCGGGATGGTATTCTGGCCCGTCTTGGTGAAACTTATCTGATCGCTGCTGAAGTTCTGATTCGTCAAGGCGAATATGGTGATGCTCTGCATTACATTAATAAACTCCGCAAGCGTGCTGCCTACAAGAACGGGGAAGATCGTTCGGCATATTGTGACGGTGGTGCATCATATAATGAAAATGCCTTAGGATGGCAGATTGACGGCATAAACTCTTATTACACCGGAAATTCTTATTATGAGTCCAATGATATTGATAAGACTACACTTCCCACTGATCTTGAAATAACAGATATACATAGTCTTCCGGCTGAAGATGAGGCTGTCATTTCAAAACTGAAATATAGCTCTGATTATGATCGTATGATGTGCCTTTTGCTGAATGAGCGTTCCCGTGAACTTTGCGGTGAGTTTTATCGTTGGGAAGACTTATCAAGAACGAAAACATTGGTGGCACGTACCAAAGCTTTTAATTCGGATGCTGCTCCTAATATTGATGAACATCATTGTTTGCGTCCTATCCCTCAAACTTATCTGGATGCTATCCAAAAGGATGGTCATGCATTGACTTCCGAGGAAAAGAAGCAACAACAGAATCCTGGTTATTAATAATGGATGATAAACTGACATATACCAGTCTTTAGTGTATCTGAAAATATAGACAAAAAAAGGAGTAAAGTCCCCCAAATGACTTTACTCCTCCCAATCTTCTTTTCCTCGTAACTAATACGGAGAAAAACACCACTAATCAAAATTCTATACCTTGGTCTTATTGGAATTTAGAAATTATTCTTTCCGGCATCCCACCAGAGACGAGTACCACCTGTGTCGGCACCACCCAGTGCTCTTGTTAATGAACTGTACTGAGTAGGATTAGATGTTTTCAGACCTTCCGGATATGGGAGACGACGGATCATCTCATCTGTGTTAATGGCACCACCGCTATTATTCACTTTGACTTTAAATAATTTCGGATAACCGGTACGACGTTGCTCTGTCCATGCTTCATTACCTTCGGGATATATGGCAAGCCATTTCTGTGTCATGATTTTCTCAAATTGTTCTTCTGTACCGTTGGCATCCGCCCAATTGGGAGTAGTAGTGATGCGTGCATTCATATCGAATTGGGTATCGAACGGATCTTTGTAATCAGCTGGTGTCTTGTCACTTTGCAGGTAAGCATCAACTCCACCTACTCCCCATTGCTCAAAGGATGTTTTTACACCTGTCTCATAGCATATTTTGGGATCTTCTGTAGAGATGCCTCGTAAAGCAGCTTCTGCACGAAGGAACCATACCTCGGCAGCAGTCATTAAAATAGGGTTCGTTTTTTGACTGACTGTGCTCTTTGAACATTCTTTATAGCGATTGTCGGCAGAAAGCAAGCCGGTTCCCTGTGGTACGCCTTTGTAGCTTCCAGCGTACTCAAAGAGCTGCGGAAGTTCTTTCACTACATCGTTCTCTTTCCATGTGATAACTGCACCATTTGCTGGATCATAATATTTGGACATGCGTGGATCATCATATCCGGTCAGTACAGATTCCATGGTGGCCCCCATGAAGACTTCCCCCCATGACTTGTTGATTTCACCCAGCGGATTATTGTAGCCGCCGGCAGTCGATACGGAAATAATCTCATTTGGTGCTTCCAGGAATTGCCCGAGGGTGAATGATTTCTGAGCTTGCTCGGTGGCAAGAGCTTTGTCTACGTTAGCAACACGCATGGCTAGACGCAAACGCAATGAATTGCCAAATTTAACCCATTCTGCCAAAGTCTTGTTAGGAGTCAGCATGTCGGCGTCTTTATACGGCTCTACGCCGGGATTGTCCTTGATAAAACTTTGTAAAGAAGTGATTCCTTTTTCCAGATCGGTGAAGAATTGTTTGTAGGCTGTCTTCAGATCATCTACATTGTCACCTTCCTGTCCGAATTTACTATATACCAATGGTCCGTAGCAATCTGCTACACGGTGCATCAATTCAACCTTCAATATTTGGGTTACAGCTAACAGTGCAGGCTGCTCTACGTTGATTTGTTCGCACTTCTGTACTTCGGGCATAATGTACGAGTAATTGTATGTCCAGTGAGTAGAAGTCCATCCATCGTTCAGTGCATATACGCTGTTCTTATCATTGAAACCTTGATTGAAATCATGGAAATAGCCTGAGAACATGTCTTGCCCCAAATTTTGTGCGATTTGGAAAGTCCAGTTTTTACCTTCGCCCCAGTCGTAGTTAAAGTAGATACCACTCTGGATTATTTCAAACTTCAACAGATATTTTTGGAAATCATATTCCTGCAATTCGGAGTCAAACCCTGTATTGTTTCTGTTATCTGCTTCAAAATTGTCGGTACATGCGACTGCGATACCCAGCAATCCGCTTGCAAAAAGTATGGTTAGGAATTTATTATATTTCATAATCGTAAATGCTTTAAGTTAGAATGTGAATTTGATATTGAAACCAATGTTTCTGGTAGAAGGCATGCCGAATACATCTACACCTTGAAGTGAGTTGCCAACAGACAAGGTTGCATCCGGGTCGAACGGTGCATCTTTGTAGAAAAAGAACAGGTTGCGTGCTACCAGCGATACATCGATACCCTTGAATGCCTTCGTCTTTTCCAGCAGTGATTGCGGGAAAGAATAGCCGATTGACAATTCACGCATACGGATATTGGTAGCATCATACATATAATATTCGGATATACCATTACGACCACCTACTGATTTAAAGAATGGTTTAATATGATTCTCGTCGAAGCGAGTTCCTTCGTATTCTATGTAACCTCTATCACGGGCCTGTGCCGTTGCTTTGGTCACGCCATTTTGGTCAAGGACTGCTTGTGTCAAGGACATGACATCACCACCTACGCGGGCATCGATCAGGAAATAGAGACTGAATCCTTTATAGGTAAATGTATTACTCCAACCCAGTAAGCAGTCGGGATTTGCATTACCCAGATAGTCGTTGTTACCAGTCTTTACAAGAGGACTTCCATCTTCATTGAGCTTTATTTTTCCATTCTCACGCACGAATGCATTTCCGTAGATATCGCCCAGGGAACCACCTTCTTTGATGCGCATCAGGTAAGCCATAGAAAGTCCGGAACTACCATAAATGAATGAAGTATAATCCGGGTGAAGAGAAATGACTTCATTGCTGTTTGTTGAGAAGTTGACGGCAGTTTTCCAACGGAAATTATCATTCATAACCGGAGTTGCATCTACTGTTAATTCTATACCTTTATTACGGATCTTCCCGGCATTGATATAGCGATATGCATATTTGTCTCCTGCGGCGGTGGGCATTCTCAACAATTGATTCTTTGTATCAGTCTGATACCAGGTAAAGTCAATTCCTAAGCGGCTTTGGAAGAATCTCCATTCCGTACCAAATTCGATAGAACTACTGATTTCCGGTTTCAGATCGCCCTTATTGTATGTGTCGGCTGCTTGCAATACACCACCGGCCTGAATAATATCTACAAGGTTAGTGATACCGATAGGCAGGTCGTTACCTACTTGTGCCCATGAACCACGTACTTTACCAAAGGAAATCCATTCCGGTAGTTTTAATGAGTTATTAATGATCCAGGATAAACCAACGGAAGGGTAGAAGAAGCCTGAATTCATACTTTCCGTATGAGCCAATGTGGAAGACCAGTCATTACGTGCTGTAATGTCAAGATACAGGGCTTCGTCAAAGCCGATTTGTGCTGTTCCGAATACAGACTGAATGGTACGTCTCTGATCAATCTCCTGATTGATGGAGGCATTAGAGCCCATAACGATATTGGCAACCGTAAATAAGTTAGGTTTGTAAAGTGAGGCGATTTTAGAGTCGAGCATCAGTGAGTTGACTTTATTCTTGTTGATACTGGTACCGACAGCGGCATTCAATGACCATTTGTTCCATGTTTTATTGAACATGGCCATCACGTCGGCATAAATCTGGAATTGTTCGCTTTCCGACCAAACATAACGTCCGTTACTCTTTTCGTTATAGGTACCTGTAATATTGGGAGCTGTAGATGCATACATTTTCTGATCGAACTTGTCGCTTACATAGTCTGCATTACCACGGGCTTGCAGGGTTAACCAATCGTTTATTTTCAGGCTGGCACTTAGGGATGCCATAGCGCGGTAACGCTTATTTGTGTTGGTAACACGATTCTTAATCCAGTAAGGATTTTGTGACCATTCGGAAACGTCTGTATACCAGTTTTGTACAGGCATACCATTTCTTGTCGGGTCGGCTACTTCAAAATTAGTAGCATATTCAGACATGTCCATTCCACGTGGGAAACTGTACAGGTCGACCAATGGATTCAGGTATATACCTCCGGATGCAGTGCTATTCTTAATCTTTTGTGTCATCAGGGTAGCATTTCCATCGAGTTTCAGACGGTCATTGAAGAAACTCGCTGTTTCGCGGAACGTAAGGTTGTGCTTTTGCAATTTGTTGGAATCAATGATACCTTTGGCTGTAGTGTTGGCATAAGAGAAGTAAGTCTGCATCTTCTCGTTTCCGCTTTGTACGGATATAGAGTTAATAGCGGTTACACCGTTACCGAGGAATTTGCCAACATTATCGTAGTCGGTTAATGACTTTTTTTCTCCCCAACTGTCAGTTCCGCTGGGGCCATACGAATTCTGGAATTCCGGCAGACTGATGGCATGATCGATGGTCAGATTTGAAGAGAAAGTAACTCTTTGCATACCTGCTTTACCTTTCTTGGTAGTTATTAAGATAACACCGTTGGCTGCTTGTGATCCGTAAAGAGCGGCGGCAGAAGCACCTTTCAGAATGCTCATACTTTCAATGTCTTCGGGATTCAGGTTGGAGATACCATCACCGGCGTCACGATTCACACCGTCATTTTCTCCACCCATAACGGTAGAAGTAGATTCGGTAGTCGTATTTAGCATAGGGACACCATCGATGACATATAACGGTTGGTTATTGCCTCCTTCGTAAGCGGAACGTGTACCACGGATAGAAACTTTGGCTGAGCCACCAAGGCCGGATGCGCTCTTATTGATTTGTACACCGGCTGATTTACCTGCTAATGCGGTTATCATATTCGGATCTTTGGCGCGTGTCAGTTCATCGCCACCCACTTGTTGGGTTGAGTAAGTCAATGAAGCTGCTTTTTTCTTGATACCCATAGCCGTTACCACAACCGTTTCCAGTGACAGGGCTTCTTCCTGCATCTGTACATTGAGAGTTTTCTGCCCGTTGAGAGCAATCGTTACAGGCTGGTATCCGATAAAGCTGATAACCAGCGTTGCATTAGTCGGTGTATTTAGTGTAAACTCACCGTCTATATTGGTAATGCAACCGTTTGTAGTTCCTTTTTCCACGACATTGGCACCGATAATGGGTTCACCTTTTGTATCGGTAACAACACCTTTTACAGAGATATTTTCTTGTTGTACGGTAGCAATGATTTCACTGGCCTTTTCATTTTGTTTGGTCAACACAATATTCTTGCCTTCCATTACATATCTGATGTCGGTACCATTAAAGATTTCGTCCAAAACTTCGGACACCGGTTGATTGTCTGCATCTACATTTACGGTGCGGCGCACGTCCACACTTTTCTTATTGTAGACAAACAAATACTCGGTCTGAGCCTCGATTTTATCGAGGATTTCGCCTACTCGTAACTCAGAACGGGGGATGCTGATTCTTGTACTCTGAGAGTAGGTAGCGTGGCTGTACGCCTGGAACGTTACAAACAAAAGAAGGAATAGTGTGATCTTCATAGTTCGTAATATTTGCTTAAATACTAAACTTTTTGGGCAAAAAAGCCCATTCAAAGAAATTTTTCTCATATCTTTGTAATGTGTTAAGTTAATAAATTGATTAAGGTCGATTTTTGACTGTTTCGGATCGGAAA
>ENA-OPNH01001278-OPNH01001278.1-human-gut-metagenome-genome-assembly--contig:-NODE-1278-length-13915-cov-2.733983_pt1 | contig 13915 bp, 10 predicted proteins | sample MGYA00241537_ERZ501771 | MGnify/ENA primary metagenome ERZ501771 (study PRJEB25962, sample SAMEA2042608) | human gut metagenome | biome: human gut; feature: human-associated habitat; material: faeces...
GTAATTTCTTCCGGATAACAGTACAGCAGCCGAACCCACTCAATTCCATCAATTTTACAGAGTTCATGTAAAAGTTTAGGCAGTCGTTTTTCACCATATAAATCAACACCGTAAACCGTTGTTTCCTGTGCAATCACAATCAGTTCCTTGGTTCCTTCTTTTGACAATTGTTCCGCTTCCACTAACAATTCTTCCATCGGAACGCTGCGGTAATTACCGCGCAGTTTCGGAATAATGCAGTATGTGCAGTGTTTGCTGCATCCCTCTGCAATTTTAAGATATGAGGAATAGCCGGAGGACGTATGAACTCTGTTTGTTAAATTCTTCGGGAGATAGTCCAAATCATTTAACGCACATTCTTTTTTTCCCTGTAACGTATCTTTTACTACTTCAAATATTCTATCATATGCCGTTGTTCCAACAACCGCATCTACTTCGGGAATTTCTTTTTGGATGTCGTCGGCGTAGCGCTGCGCTAAACATCCTGTCATAATGAGCGAGACACACTTGCCGGTCTTTTTGTATTCTGCCATTTCAAGAATTGTCTCAATACTTTCCTCTTTTGCATCATGAATAAAGCCACAAGTATTCACAATAATGATTTCTGCATCCTCCGGTGTACTTGTCACCGAAATATTCTGCGAAGCTAACAGTGCAATCATTTTTTCACTGTCAACTAAATTTTTATCACATCCTAATGATACAAAGAACAAATTCATGCTTTCTGAATTCCTTTCGCTTCCACACAATTATTCATCAACATCGCAATTGTCATCGGTCCGACACCGCCCGGTACCGGCGTAATTGCCGACGCTGTTTTTTCCACGGAATCAAAGTCCACATCACCGCAAAGTTTACCGCCTTCCGGTCTGTGAATTCCGACATCAATGACAACAGCACCTTCTTTCACATAATCTGCGGTAATCATTTTCGGCTTTCCAATTGCTACAATCAGAATATCTGCTCTTTTTGTTACTTCTTTTAAATCTTTTGTATGACTGTGGCAAACAGTAACCGTAGCATTCTCACGAAGCATAAGCATTGCCATTGGCTTTCCGACAATATTACTTCTGCCTACAATAACGCACTCTTTTCCGTCAATTACTACACCACTTCTCTTTAAGAGTTGAATGATGCCCGCCGGCGTACAGGACACAAAGCCCGGCTGACCAATACTTAACGCACCAACGCTCTGCGGATGAAATCCATCCACATCTTTTTTCGGGGAAATGGTCTGAATCACTTTATCCTCATTAATATGGGAAGGCAGCGGTAATTGTACCAAAATACCGTTTACGGTATCATCTGCATTGAGTTTTTCAACAAGTGCCAGTAATTCTTCTTCTGTTGTCTCTTCCGACAATTCATAAGAAAGGGAATGAATTCCCACATATTCGCAGGCCTTCTTTTTATTTCCTACATATACGGTAGATGCCGGATCATTTCCAACCTGGATTACCGCAAGTGTAACATCCATATTTTCCTTTGCCACGTGTTCTTTGCACTCGTCCTTTACCTGTGCTGAGATTTTTTTGCCATCAATTAAAACTGCCATACTGTTATCTCCTTTTTAATCTATTTCTACTATATTGTCGCGGATTGCCTGCATATGAAAATCCGTCCGGTTTATTACGTCCGCACAAGCGCGCAATTCGTAAACAATATTTTCAGCATCTTTAATATCTTTTTTGTATTTTACCTGATGCTCTAAGCTCGCCCAAAAGTCCATCGCAATCGTACGAATCTGGACTTCGACACGCATATTTTCTTTATGGTCCGAAAAGAATACCGGGACTTCCACAATTAAATGCAGACTCCGGTAGCCATTCATTTTCGGCTTTTTGATATAATCTTTTGTTTTTATTAAAACAACATCATCCTGTGCCGAAAGCATATCCGCCACTTTGTAAATATCGTCAATAAAAGCGCAGATTACGCGCACGCCCGCCACATCGTTCAAATGCTGCCTGACCGATTCAACCGTAATCGGATAGCCTTTCTTTTTCAATTTGGTTGCGATGCTGTCCGGCTGTTTGATTCTTGTTTTAATAAATTCAATTGGATTTCGATTTTTTGTCATCGAAAATTCATCGTTTAACACTTGTAATTTTGTTTTTACTTCTTTGATTGCACAACTGTACATCATCATCATTTTCTGAAATTCTTTGGCATCAGACTCAAAAAGATTGTCCATATCTTTTGGCAGATGCAGTTGTTTCAGATACGATGTATGTAATTCTTCATCAAGCATTGTTCTTCTCCAATCTTTAACCCCTGTACTTGCTACATACTCATTATACATATGCATACATTATCTATTATAAGCAAAAAATGAATAAAGTCAAACGAAACGGGAACGCTACTAAAAAAACGAAGGGAGAATTTTTTTGTAATGAAAAGTTTTGTTGACCAGGACGCCTGCATTGCCTGCGGTTTATGCGTGTCCACCTGTGAGGATGTTTACCATTTTAATGAAGAAGGAAAAGCAGAGGCTGTTGAAGGAATAATTCCTGCAGAATATGAAGATAACTGCCGGACTGCCGCTGAAAACTGCCCGACTATGGCGATTGAAGTTGATGAAGGGTGAATTGTTTTCACAATTATTGCTATAAATAAAAAAGCATCAAAGTTTCCCATTCGAAACCGCTTCGCTTGATGAACACCTTCGGTGTTCAAAGTTTCTCATGGTGAAAGTTTGATGCTTTTTTATTTAAAATTAATGTGAAAACATTTTACCTCTTTGGAATTTTGTTTTGCTGTTTTTTTGCTATTCTTCGATTACTTCGATTTCGAGGTAGTCGAAGTCGATTTGCTCGATGAAATTATCTTGTTCAAAGCGGGTTTTGTCAACCCGCTTGAATTCATTAATGTTTTTGTCAAGCCAAATTGGCTGTTGCAAATCAAAGGCTTCAGCAAATACGTGAATACCGGCAAATACTTTTTTAGTCCGGTTGATATCCGTGTCACCATTTTCATAAACAATATCACGAACTAAATGATTGTCTTTGAATATTTTTCCCCATATGCGGAACATAAAAGTCCTCCCCAAAGAACTAATTCTTTTTGTTGTAGTTAATCAGGCAGCCTTTCAAAATAATTTCTCTTTCATCGTCTGTCAGATTGCCAAGATGAAGTTCAATCTCTTTCATTCCCTGGTTTACTACATAAGCATGAATCGTATCTTCTTTTGTTTCAATGGCTTTCTTGATATCTTTTACAAAAATATAATCATCTTTATCAAAAACAAGGTCACCATCGAAAACAAATGGAAGCATACCCCAGTTAATCAGGTTGGAACGGTATCTCTTTGTTGCATACTCACGGGCAATGTTAGCCATACCGCCAAGCACACGCTGACAGCTTGCTGCCTGCTCACGGGCAGAACCGTCACCCGGTTTTACGGCAAAAATCACGCTTCCGACTTCTGTCTCTTCCGGTTTTACATCAAACTGTTTAGAAATCGCCTCATAGACATCTTTTAAGTTTGCATCTTCGGCATAAATATCTTTGCCTGCGATACGAGCCTTCTCTACCTTCTGTACTTCTTTTGCTTTTCCTACATAAGCAGGGTCTTTTCTTGAAAGAGTAAATTCAGCAAGACCAAGCGGATTTGAGCGGTAAGAACTTGTCTCACCGGATGGAATCAATTCATCCGTTGTCGTAACCGGATCATGAATCATCGATACCACTTTCAAAAGTACATTATCCGTAAGTGCATGCATTTTCGGCCAGTCTACAATGTTTGGTCCAAATTTAATTTCAACCGAAGGATCTGCCTTGCCGACACCATTAAAGACACGGTTATCATAAATGGTATGATCAAAATAGTATTTCGGTTTTGTAAAGTCTGCATCAATATCTGTTGCTGCCGTCAAATATCCCTTATTCGCAGCCGTTGCCGCAATCGAACGAGCATCCATAAGTGCAACAGAAGCAATCTGTCCATTCGTAACTTTCGATCCCTCGCGGTTCGGGAAGTTCCTTGTCGAATGACGGATACTAAGTCCCTTGTTGCTTGGCACATCGCCGGCACCAAAACATGGACCGCAGAAAGCGGTACGAACGGTAGCTCCTGCTTCCATCAAATCAGCAATGCGTCCATTTTTCACAAGTTCCATGAAAATCGGCTGTGATGCCGGATAAACGCTTAACGAGAATTCATCGGCACCAATGTTTTTACCGCGTAGAATGTCAGCGGCATCACATAAGTTCTCAAAGCCACCACCGGCACATCCGGCAATAACACCCTGCTCTACATACAATCTGCCATCATGAATCTTATCCGTTAACTTAAAGTCGATGTTATTGTTATCAAGGCTTACAAGCGCCTTCTTCTCTACATCACGAAGGATATCCTCAAGGTTATTGTTCAACTCTTCGATTGTGTACACATTACTTGGGTGGAATGGCATCGCAATCATCGGTTTGATTGTTGACAAGTCAACTTCAACCACACCGTCATAGTAAGCAACTTTTTCCGGTGCCATTTCTTTATAATCTTCTTTTCTTCCGTGAATCTCATAAAATTCTTTTACGGCATCATCTGTGCGCCAGATGGAAGAAAGACATGTGGTCTCTGTCGTCATAACATCAATACCAATACGGAAATCAACACTTAAGTTATCAATGCCCTCGCCGACAAATTCCATTACTTTATTATTTACATAACCATTTTTAAATACAGCACCGATAATCGCAAGTGCAATATCCTGTGGACCAACACCTTTCTGCGGTTTGCCGGTCAGATGAATTGCCACAACACCAGGCATTGGAATATCATAAGTCTGCTCCAAAAGCTGTTTTACGATTTCCGGTCCGCCTTCGCCGACTGCCATCGTACCAAGTGCACCATATCTTGTATGGCTGTCAGAACCAAGAATCATAGCACCGCCTGCTGCTAACATCTCGCGGGCAAACTGATGAATAACTGCCTGATGAGGAGGTACATAGATACCACCATATTTTTTTGCACAGGAAAGACCAAATACATGATCGTCTTCATTAATTGTTCCGCCTACCGCACATAAACTGTTATGGCAGTTAGTAAGTACATAAGGAACCGGGAACTTCTCAAGTCCGGATGCTCTTGCGGTCTGTAAAATTCCAACAAATGTGATATCATGGGAAGTCAATTTATCAAACTTGATTTTCAAGTTTTCCATATTGCCAGAAGTATTATGGGATGACAAAATATGGTATGCCATCGTTCCCTTAACCGCCTCTTCTTTTGTTGTCTTAATTCCTGCTTTGCTTTCCAGTGCCGCGATTGCCTCTGCATTGTCCGGAATCAGTTCCGTACCATTCAAAAGATATGCGCCACCATCATATAATGTTACCATTTGCAGCCTCCTTCATATTTTTTAACACCGAAGTGAAAATTTTTCCTATAATAGTATACTTGCTTTTTCTTTATAATGCAAATTATTTTTTGCTTTTTTGCTCGATTTTTCTATTGTCATCCGTACTAAAATGAGGTAGAATAAGTTGAAATACGGCAAGCCATGGGAACATGGCAGATAGGAGGCATTATGCGTCATTTAATGAATGCACTTGACCTGACCGTGGATGAGATTCATGATTTGATTGTATTAGCTGAAAAAATCATTCAGGATCCGGCACGATTTTCGGAAGTGTGTAAAGGAAAAAAACTTGCGACTTGTTTTTATGAACCAAGTACAAGAACCCGTTTAAGTTTTGAATCGGCAATGTTGAATTTAGGTGGACAAGTTCTTGGTTTCTCATCTGCTGATTCCAGTTCTGCATCAAAAGGCGAAAGCGTAGCTGATACCATTCGTGTCATTTCCAGTTATGCCGATATCTGTGCGATGCGTCACCCAAAAGAAGGTGCACCATACGTCGCCTCTCTTCATTCTAAAATTCCAGTGATCAATGCCGGTGATGGCGGTCATAATCATCCGACCCAGACATTAACCGATTTATTGACAATTAAAAATTTAAAAGGACGTCTTGACAATCTGACAATCGGATTGTGCGGCGACTTAAAATTCGGACGTACCGTTCACTCTTTAATTGGTGCCATGGTTCGTTACCCTAACGTTAAATTTGTTATGATTTCACCGGAGGAATTGAAGATTCCGGATTATATTAGAAAAGACACATTAGATGCCAATGGCATTGAATATAAAGAAGTAAACGTATTGGAAGACGTTTTGCCGGAACTTGATTTGTTATATATGACACGTGTTCAGCGTGAACGTTTCTTTAACGAGGAAGATTACATCCGCTTGAAGGACAGCTTCATCCTTGACAGCAAGAAAATGAAACTGGCACCAAAAGATATGCTAGTTCTCCACCCTCTTCCACGTGTAAATGAAATTGCAACCGATGTCGACGATGACCCACGTGCTGTTTACTTTAAGCAGGCACAATATGGTGTTTACATACGAATGGCATTAATTATGACTTTATTGGAGGTGATTCCGGAATGTTAAATATTGGTGGATTACAAGAAGGAGTTGTCATTGACCACATTAAGGCTGGCGGCTCCATGGAAATTTATCATTATCTTGAATTAGAAAAATTAGACTGCTCCGTTGCTATTATTAAAAACGCAAAAAGCAGTAAAATGGGAAAAAAAGATATTATCAAAATCGAGGGACCGATTACGGTAAACTTGGACATTCTCGGTGTTCTCGATGAAAATATCACCATTAATGTTATAAAAAATAACAAAATTGTCGAAAAACGTGTTCTCACACTGCCGGAAACGGTAACAAATGTCATCAAGTGCAAAAACCCTCGATGCATTACTTCCGTTGAGCAGGAATTACCACACCGTTTTAAACTGACAGACCGTGAAAACCGGATTTACCGCTGTATGTACTGCGAGCAGAAGTTTTCGAGAAGACGATAAAAGATGGTAAAATAATTTAATTGGAATACAAAAATTGATATTGTTTTTCCTATTCAGGACCGCTCCCGCTTAATGAACACTCGTAACGGTGCCTGAGGACAGAATACGTCCTCTAGGCACCGACGGTGTTCAACGTCCTTCATAGTGAAAAACAATATCAATTTTCATTTAAAATAAAATAAGTTAAAAAGTTTTACCGCCTACTTTTCACAAACTTACAGTTCTTCTGTCTTGAACGTTGTGTAACCTTCATAATAATAACTGTGGTCTATGCCTTTCATATATACTTCTCGGCTGTCAACCTCATCGGTCAATGCATTCTTTAAAAGATATTTTATTTCGATATCCTTAACCGGACTTCGTTCCATCGCAAGTAAATAATCTTCTTTATCGACTTTACTCCAATCAATTACTTTGCCAATTTCCTGTTTTAACATATGGTCAAGCCAAATGCGTGCACTCCGTCCGTTTCCTTCCCGGAATGGATGCGCAATATTCATTTCTACATATTTTTCTATAATTTCGTCAAAATCAGACTGTGGCATTTTATCAATATTTTCAAGTGCTGCACCTAAATACATCAGCGGTGCAAAACGAAAATTTCCTTTTGCCATATTTACCTTGCGAATCTCTCCGGCAAAATCATAAATATCTTCAAACAAATACCGGTGGATTGCCTGCAAAGTAAAAAACTTACCTGCCGGGAGGGAATCTAAAATGCCTTTTTCAAATAATAAGACTGCTTTTTTCTTGCTTAACTGCTCTTCCATACGAGCAAGTTCAGCAGAACTTGTAAGACCTAATTTATTTTCAAGCATATCATCCCTCCTCATGCAAAATTATATAACACTATTGTAACATAAAACCGTTATAAATACAATTTTAAAAGTTCCGATTACATTCTTACTTTACCGCAGAAAACTGATGTGTTTCCACAGCTTCTAATTCATTAATTCGAATCCAGTGGCTTGTATAAATCTCCACTTTGATTTTGGATGCTTTTACTTTTCGTTTCAATGAAACTTCCGTTGTTACTTTCGGATTTGTTCCTGCATCCGGTCTCACAGTAGCTCCCATCTCGGTCCATTTTCCGTTCTCATAATAGGAAATACGGTATGAATACTGCGCTTTTTCAGATGTCATTGTCAAATCCGGTATCACACCGGTTCCTGCACTCGCAAACTCGCTTTCCTGCAAAGTAAAGAGACGAACCACATTGATACTTTTTGGCTCACTAAACGTCATCGTAACTTCATGACGGTCTGTATCACTGCTTCCTCCAACACCAGTTTCCAAACCTTTCGTAATTCGATCTCCATCCACGACAGAGTTTGGAACAGTGAAAGAATCACCACCACTTTTCTTCTGTCCGGCAAGTTTTACTGCATCTTTCATTGCCCAGTTGACATACGGCGTCAAAGTTATTTCTGAAACTTCTACGTTCGTATCTGCAAAAACAAACCGTACCTGTGTGCTTTCAATTGCTTCTTTACCCTGAACAAAAATGGTCTTTCCGTCATCGCCCGCTTTTCCGGTATATATTGTCTTCCATGTATCATCTGACTGTTTTACCTGAACCTCATAACTGCCAAGCGATGAATCCTTTGTCTGAATCATAAATCGGTCGTACTGATAAGAATCCTTAAAGTCAAATGTAAGCATAGGATTTGCATCCGTTGATTGTGGCTTCCATGTTGTTTTTTCATCCTTATCATATACATTTTCTGCTGCATTTGAAGTTTCTTCACTCGTTGCCGTAATGGAAACCGGCAGACTTTCTTCATCTTCATACACTTTAGAAGACAGCGATTCAATTACCGCATCCGCTCCCGTCACTTCCATTGTGATGGTACCAAGCCCCGGCGTCAAATCCATTGCACCATCTAACATATACTCTTGCATGGTATCGGATAACTGAACTTCTCCAATTGTCTGGTCATTCCATTTAAGTGTTACAAAAGCTTTTCCGTCGGACTTTCCTTTCAGGTAAAATACAAACAAATCATCTTTTTCAACCTGCGCAAGATAAGAATATGTCATGTCCTTTTTTGCCTGTAAATTAGTATGTGCTGCCTTAACTCCTTCATAATCAGAAGCCGGAATACTTCCCGGAACTTTCGCATAATCACGAGTGCGGACGGTTACTCCGCTCACGCTGACATTACCGGATACGACGGTCATTGTAAACGTCTGGCTGCCGGCATCCAGTTTTGCCATATCTGCCGCCTCATACAGTGCCTGCTCTTTACCAATTGTTACGGTACCAAATGTCTGGTCTCCACATGAAATTTTTACCTTTGCTGCATTGTCCGATTTTGCATCTAAACCGGCAAAATAACTTTCCGATTCTGATATAATTCCCTTGGCACTAAAGGTTTCACCTGCCTGATATGTTGTTTTTTCCGTGGTAATTGTTCCCGGAAGTACATTTTCATCTGCAAGAACACCTGCAAGCGTTGTTTCTTTTGTCTGTTTTTTACCAACATAATAACTTTCTTTCGGCCCGGCATTAGAGCTTTTGACCGATTTTTCAGAAACAACCAATTTCTGAAGCAGGAATGCAGGGTCATCAGAATATATACGAATCGTATTCACGCCAGCATTTAGGTGGATATTATTCTCCTGCTTTCTGCCATTTACTTTCACATCATTTGCCCATGAACCACTGTATTCTCCAGCCAAAAACGTATCGGCATCTACCGTATTTTTCTCAACTAATGTTTCCCCGTTAATCGAATAACCATACGAAATGGAAACCTTATCACGCTCCAGATTATTGGAAGGTGCTGTATAAACAGTAAATTTATAATCCCCTTCGTTTGGAACACATACTGCATATTCTGCATAGGCAGCTTCTTCCATCGTCTTTGTCTTATCCGCATTTGTCGGAAGAATTTTCATTGACTGTCCGGTCTTTCCATAACCGTCAAAAACATGGAAGGATGTATTATTGCCACCTTCTTTTGCCATTACATAATTTCCCGGAAGAATGGAGGCATATCCATTTGTGTAAATATATGTCTTGTCTGCATAGGAAGATGTATCATATACCTTTGCATTAACATTAATTGTAATGGTCTGGCTGCCGCTTTGAATCTTAACGGAGCCGGAAGCATCTTTTTTGACCTTTGAAAAATCAACCGATACCTCAAACGCATCCTGTGATTTTACTGTGCCGGATTTCTTACTTACAACAATCCAGTCCTCCGAAGGAGTTATCGTATAAGCAAAACTGTTCGCTCCCTGATTGGAAACAGTTACCGTATAAGATTCCTGATTCAGATTTGTAAAATCGGATAATGTACCACTTTCTGATGCCTCGACAGCCTGTTCTTCATTTTCCATCGTAACCATCATTTTACCATCAGCTGCCGGTTTCACCCAGACTGCTTTTGGATAACTCCACCCGGTTGAATTCCAAGTTACAAAGCCGACATGAGGAGAACTCATCATACCATCCCACTTGTCACCGACTCCCGGCATATTTTTGTTATACGTTTTCTGTAATTCCTTATCCAGTGCCACCGCTTGTTCCAGCTCAGCCGCATATAAATTTGCTGCCACACTGTTATTTTTCGCCAGATATTTATTGATGCCGCTTAATATCTGCATTTTTGTCACATTTGCCGATGCAACAACCGGGAAATAGACAAGTTCAAAGTATGCCGCCTGCCAATCCGATGGAATCTCTTTCTGACACGCTTTTGCTCTTCGTATCATATCATCCACTTTGACAAGCATTTCTCTGCCTTCATTATAATTTACTGAATCATAAGTTGCCGAATTGATGGATTCCGGTTTGCCGGAACCATTTAACCATGTATAATCATCTAACAGCTTCTCCATCTCATTCACAAGAGAATCCGATGTATTTTCGCCAAACTGCTGTTTTACCCAGTTTTTACGATATTCAGTAATTTTATCTTTTCCATTTGTTCCCCATGTATCATAATCATATGCCATATCAAGGAAATAGGAAATATTCATCTCCATCGGCTTCAAATCACCAACATTAACAATCCAGATATTATCAATGCCATGCTCATATGCCATATTCATCTGTTCCCAAGTTTTAGTAAGAGGAACTGTATTTACCCATTCATAGGAAGTCGGACCGCCATGGTAATCAAAGTGATAATACATACCATAGCCGCCTTTTCGATTTTGGTCCTCCTTCGTTGGAAGCGTACGCATATTTCCAAAGTTATCATCGCAGAGCATAATGGTTACGTCATTTAAAACATCCCATTTTTTCAATCCCTCTGCTTTATCTGTGCCATGCCAGTAGTCCTCTACTTCTTTATAAACAGTAAGAACCTGAGGGGCATCCGATAAATTATTCTTTTTCAAAATATCTTTCTGCGCCGTAATTACTTTTTTCAAAAGTGCAATATTTTCTTCTTTTGTTCCTGACAAAGAAGAATCCGACTCACCACGCATGCCAAGGGTATAAACATTTTCAAAATTTTTATTTCTTGTCACACCGTCTTCCCAGAATTTTGTGATAGCGGTTTCGTTCGTATTAAAATCCCAGGCGTTGCTTGTGCCATACTGACGATATTTGTTCTGCCATTCCACACCGGCCCGGCAAAGTGGCTCATGATGAGAGGTTCCCATAACAATACCGTATTTGTCGGCGAGTTCTGCATTGGCTAACTTATTCGTTCCCTTACCGTCCTCGCTAAAAGTATTCGACCACATCGCCGGCCACAAATAATTTCCTTTACAGCGTAAAATTAATTCATAGACATTTTCATAAAAATACTGATTATATCCGCCAAATTTTTTCTTTGCATAACTAGTCAGTGATGGAGCTTCATCATTTAGGAAAATACCACGATATTTTACGGATGGTTCTTTGGATGTAACCGTTAATTCCTTTTCCGGAATCTGAACCACATCTTTGGCAACCGGTGTAGCATCGCCCCAGTAAACCCATGGAGAAACACCCATTTTCTCAGAAATATGATAAAGACCGTAAATCGTTCCACGCTTATCACTTCCGATAACGACAATTGCCTTTTTTACATTAGCTACCGGATTTTCTACCACCTGAATGCGGTAAACTTCGCGCTTTCCTTTTATCTGGGAGGCATCTACTTTTCCCTGCTCAATCAAGGAATCAATTATCGCATTGTTTCCGATGGAGCCGGCAATAATTGCATATTCCTTCAATGATTCTGTCTTAGTTATGACATTTGCCTTTGCTTTCTCTTTTGTAACAAGAGAAATGTCTTTGGCAACGGAAGCTGCAATCAGTGATAATCCATCATAATCTTCTCCTTTGGCATCTAAGTACAGACTTGCTGCAGAATCCTTTGCTGCAATCGTAAAGTAACCTGCCTTCTGTTCAGTAATCAGTGGGTCTTTTGTCGGCTGTGGTTTACTTGTATTAACTGCCGGACCTTTTGTTACCGCACTTTTTTCCTTCACTGTAATCTTACACACTGCCTTCGCCCCGCGTCCATCCTTTGCATAAGCAGTAATCACAGTGGTACCTTTCTTCTTCGCCATAACAACTCCTTTTTTGCTTACCGATGCAACTGATGATTTTGATGAACGGTAAACAACACCTTTTTTTGTTGCTTTTGCCGGTGTCAGTTTTGCTGTTAATTTCAGCGAACTGCCACAAAATAAACTGGCACTTTTTTTACTAAGTGTTACTTTCTTTACTTTTTTAAGCTTCTTTGTTACCGTAACAGAAATCACTGTTTTTTTCTTTCCGCAAGAAACGATAACCTTTGCTTTACCTGCCTTTTTCGCCTTACATTTTCCCTTTTTGTTTACCGAAACAATCGAGGATTTTGTTGAGCGAACTGTTATTTTTTTGGCCTTTTTTTTCGGCGTTACCTTTACTTTCAACTGAAAAGTTTCACCTTTTTTCAGCGAAAGCATGGAAATTGCCGGATTCGTCACCGTAAGACTCACAGAAGGCGAAGCCTTCTTCTTTGCCTTCGCAAAAACGATTCCTTGTCCCCCAAAAGAAGTTGTAACCAACGCAGCTGTTAAAAATGCTGTCAAACTTCTTTGGAACATCTTTGTGTTCTTTTTCACATATATCAACTCCTTATCGTTATATAGTGATTTTATTATATATCACAAAATATACAATTCCGATTGCAAAAACTGTGTTTTACATTGCAAAAATTGAATATCTTGACAAAAAGCATAAGATAAATCTATAATCAGAGAAAAGAAGGATGACGAGGAGGATTTGTTTATGCGCTATTTACTTCATGAATCGGACCACCCGATTTCAACCGATTACTATTATGAATGTCGAAAGACAACAAACGACCATTTTCCAAGGGTTCTTGCACACACGCACGATTATTATGAAATTTATATCTATCTCAGTGGCTCTGTTATGCTGTTTATTGAAGACCGTATTTATAAAGTAAAACGTGGAGATATTATAGTTATTCCTCCCTATACAATTCATCAGCTTCTTCCTACTTCAGAAGAACAGCTAAATGATGAATATGACCGAACCTATATGTACATTACCCCTGCCTGCTTATCCTCCTTCCAGTTTAACGAACACTCCTTATTAGAGCCATTTGAACTGGCAAAAGAAAACAAACGGTATCATTTTAATATTGCCGATTCCGATGATTTTGAGCGCATATTTCAATGTTTTATGGGAATTTACCAAAATTCAAAAATTGATTTTTATGGAAAAGAAATGTTAAACCGTGCCCATATTTTAGAGGCGGTTACACTACTAAACAAACACATTCTTTTAGATATGAAGCCACGAAAAGCAACACACGTGAACCCTTTCATTGATAAGGTACTGTCTTATATTAATGAACATTACAAAGAGGATTTATCACTGGAGCAGTTAGCCGGTCACTTTTATCTGAATAAATTTACGCTGGCAAAATTATTCAAAGAACAGACCGACCGAACCGTGCATAATTATATCATACTAAAACGAATCAGCATGGCAAAACAAAAAATAACAGAGGGGGTGCTCCCCTCTGCTCAGACTGTAGACAAAGTCCACGACAAATGTCGTGGATTTTTCTCGTATTAAAG
>ENA-OPNH01001286-OPNH01001286.1-human-gut-metagenome-genome-assembly--contig:-NODE-1286-length-13841-cov-2.602423_pt1 | contig 13841 bp, 16 predicted proteins | sample MGYA00241537_ERZ501771 | MGnify/ENA primary metagenome ERZ501771 (study PRJEB25962, sample SAMEA2042608) | human gut metagenome | biome: human gut; feature: human-associated habitat; material: faeces...
GGGCTGTACGTCTTAGGAGTTGTAAGGTCATGTAAACCGGCGTTATGAGAGCTGCTCGCTCCATGTCGGAGGGTAGACCGCTAAAGTGTCGTGGTGACACGCCACTCAGATAAATGACAGGCACCTGATATAATTAAAGATTAATAATTGGAAATTATATGGGTACAGAACTCGGCTTATAGGCTGACTGCTTTTTCTTTTAATTATCCATTTAATTACAAATGACTAATGGATGAGGATCGACTGTTCAAGCAAGTCTGTTGTAATCAGTAATTAGTTGCTTGCAATTAGTAATTAGCGAAGAACTATGAAGAAGAAAATCACCGATATATGGAAGTTTCTTACGTATGACATCTGGCGCATTACGGAAGACGAAGTGACCCGGACCAAGTTCTCACTCTACAATATTATAAAGACCGTCTATCTTTGTATCAATCGGTTTACCAAAGACCGGATGGCCAATAAAGCTTCTGCACTTACTTATAGCACATTGCTTGCCATTGTACCGATACTTGCCATCCTGTTTGCCGTAGCGCGTGGTTTCGGGTTCGACAACCTGATGGAACATCAGTTCCGCAACGGTTTTGGAGGAAATACAGAAACAACGGAGGCCATTCTCTCATTTGTCAATTCCTATCTTTCACAGACCAAAGGAGGTATTTTCATTGGAGTTGGTTTGGTAATGTTGTTATGGACGGTTATCAATCTGGTCAGTAATATTGAAATCACCTTCAACCGTATCTGGGAAGTGAAAAAAGCACGATCCATGTATCGCAAGATTACGGACTATTTCTCCATGTTCCTGCTGATGCCGATTCTGATCGTGGTATCCGGAGGACTTTCTCTGTTTATGAGCACCATTCTCAAGCAGATGGATGATTTCGTCCTGCTCGCTCCTGTTATGAAATTCATGATACGGCTTATTCCTTTTGTCCTGACATGGCTGATGTTCACCGGGCTGTACATCTTCATGCCGAACACGAAAGTGAAATTCAAACACGCTCTCATTGCAGGTATTCTGGCAGGGTCTGCTTATCAGGCTTTTCAGTTCCTGTACATCAACAGCCAGTTGTGGGTGTCAAAGTACAATGCCATTTATGGTAGTTTTGCCGCACTTCCCTTATTTCTGCTTTGGTTGCAGATATCCTGGACAATCTGTTTGTTTGGAGCCGAACTGACGTATGCCGGACAGAATATCCGCAGCTTTAGCTTTGACCAGGACACCCGGAACATCAGCAGACGATACCGGGATTTTATATCCATCCTGATTATGTCACTCATAGCCAAACGATTCGAAAAGAACGAACCGCCCTATACGGCTGCAGAAATATCGGAGGAGCATCAGATCCCCATCCGACTGACAAATCAGGTACTTTATCAGTTACAGGAAATAGAATTGATTCACGAGGTTGTTACCGACGAAAAAAGCGAAGAAATCGGTTACCAGCCTTCAATGGATATCAATCAACTGAATGTGGCTGTCCTGCTGGACCGTTTGGACACATACGGCTCCGAGAATTTCAAAATAGACAAAGACGAAGAATTCAACGACGAATGGAAGGTGCTGACCGAATCCAGAGAAGAATACTATAAAAAAGCAAGTAAAGTATTACTGAAGGATTTGTAGGAAAGTCAAACCTTAAATCGCGAAAATGAACTTAACACAATATTAGAAAAAATGAAAAAGCTACTGCTAAGTGCATTTGTCATCTGTCTAGCAGGGACAAGCATTGCACAAGAATCTCCTTTATGGATGCGCCACTGCGCTCTTTCTCCAGACGGAACCACCATTGCATTTACCTACAAAGGAGACATCTACACGGTACCGTCAACCGGCGGACGTGCCACACAAATCACCACCAATCCGGCTTTTGATACGGAACCGGTATGGAGTCCCGACAGTAAACAAATTGCCTTTGCATCGGATCGCATGGGAAGTCTCGACGTTTTCGTCGTATCCAGTGAAGGAGGAGCACCCCAGCGACTGACCACTCATTCAGGCAGTGAGAAACCTGTTGCCTACAAAGACAACAAACACATTTTATTCACAGCCAACATTGCTCCCTCTGCCGAAGATGCCGGGTTTCCTTCCGGCCAGTTCCAGCAAGTGTACGAGGTAGCCGTGACGGGAGGACGCCCCGCTATGTTCTCATCCATGCCAATGGAGTGCATCTCTATTAATAAAGAGGGAGTGATGCTCTATCAGGACAAGAAAGGATACGAAGACTATTGGCGCAAGCATCAGGTATCCCCTATTGCCCGTGACATCTGGACATACACTCCCGGGAAAAAACCTGTTTATCAAAAACAAACTACTTTCGGAGGTGAAGACCGCGAACCGGTATGGAGTCCTGATGGTAAATCATTCTATTATCTAAGTGAAGAGAAAGGTTCCTTCAATATATTCCAACGTACTCCCGGAACCACCACTTCCCAACAAATCACTTTCCATACAAAGCATCCCGTACGTTTTCTAAGCATTTCAACCACCGGCACACTCTGTTATGGTTATGACGGCGAGATTTATACACTTACTCCGGGCAAACAACCCCAAAAGGTAAATATAAGTATCCTGGCAGACAAGAATGACAAAGATATTATCCGCCAAATCAAATCCAACGGGGCTACCGACATCGCTGTATCTCCCAAAGGAAAAGAGGTCGCATTCATTATGCGCGGTGATGTTTACGTAACCTCCATTGACTACAAAACAACCAAACAAATCACCAACACACCCGATCAGGAACGTAACATCAGTTTCGCTCCCGACGGACGCACACTCGTCTATTCTTCAGAACGCGATGGATTGTGGCAGCTTTACACTTCCACCATCGTACGCAAAGAGGAGAAACAATTCACCTATGCCACAGAATTGAAAGAAGAACGTTTGACAAACTCCAAAGTCGCTTCTTTCCAACCACAATTCAGTCCTGACGGTAAAGAGGTTGCTTTCCTCGAGAACCGTACCGCTATCCGTGTCATCAATCTAAAAAGCAAGGCTGTGCGCACAGTGATGGATGCCAAATATCAATATTCTTATGCCGACGGTGACCAATGGTTCCAATGGAGCCCCGACAGCCAATGGATTCTATCAGACTTCATTGGCATAGGAGGCTGGAATAATAAAGACGTCGTTTTGCTGAAAGCCGACGGAAAAGGCGAAATGGTCAATCTTACCGAAAGCGGATACAGCGACAGCAACGCCAAATGGGTGTTGGGTGGAAAAGCAATGATATGGAACAGTGACCGTGCCGGATACCGTAGCCATGGTAGCTGGGGAAGTGAAGACGACACCTATATTATGTTTTTCGACGTCGATGCCTACAACCGCTTCCTGATGAGCAAAGAAGATATTGCCTTACTTGAAGAAGCGGAAAAGGCAGAGAAAGCAGAAAAAGAAAAAGCCAAGAAAGAAAAGGCAGAGAAGAAAGAAGACACTAAAGACAGTAAGAAGAAAACGAACCAGAATGAGAATGCGAAAAAAGACAGTACGGAAGTGAACCCTCTTACATTCGATTTGGAGAATCGTTTTGACCGCATCGTTCGTCTAACTGTAAATTCTTCCCGCCTGGGTGACGCTGTTATGAGTCCGAAGGGTGATATTCTTTATTACCTGGCAGCTTTTGAAGGAGACTATGACCTTTGGGAGCATAAACTGAAAGAAAATACGACTAAAATATTATTGAAAGGAGTTGGCGGCGGCTCACTCATACCGGATAAAGAAGGAAAGAATATCTTTATGTGCACAGGTGGCCGATTGAAGAAAATAGAGATTGCCGGTAGCAAAATTACACCGATAGAATTTGAAGCATTCTTCGATTACCGTCCTTATGATGAACGCGCATACATCTTCGACCACGTTTGCCAGCAAGTAAATGACAAATTCTATATTGCCGACTTGCATGGAGTGGACTGGAAAGGATATAAAAAAGCATACGAACGCTTCTTGCCCCACATCAGCAACAATTATGACTTCACGGAAATGTTGAGTGAATTGCTTGGCGAATTGAATGGTTCCCATACCGGAGCCCGGTTTGCAGCAGGAGGCAGCGCAATGCCTACCGCTACTCTGGGAGTCTTTTACGATGAGTCATACGACGGTGCCGGGTTAAAGATCAAGGAAATCATGAAGCAAAGTCCTTTCACCCAGAAAAAGACAGAAGTGAAGGCAGGTTGCATCATTGAAAAAGTAGACGGCACAGCGATTGAAGCCGGTGCTGATTACTTCCCGTTATTTGAAGGCAAAGTCGGACGCAAAGTAGTACTTACCGTATACGATCCTTCTACTAAAAAACGTTTTGAAGAAGCAGTAAAAGCAATCAGCTATGAAACCCAAAGCGACCTGCTTTACAAACGTTGGGTAGAGCGCTGCGCCAAGAAAGTGGAAGAGCTTTCCGGCGGACGCATTGCTTATGTACATATTAAAGGTATGGACAGCCCCAGCTTCCGCAAGATCTATTCCGAACTACTCGGCCGTTATCGTAATAAAGAAGCCGTAGTGGTAGATACCCGCCATAATGGTGGCGGATGGCTGCACGATGATGTAGTCACCTTACTTAGTGGAAAGGAATATCAACGTTTCGTGCCACGCGGACAATATATCGGCAGCGATCCATTCAACAAATGGCTGAAAGCCTCATGCATGCTAACTTGCGAAGACAATTATAGCAATGCTCATGGCACTCCTTACGTATATAAGACTCTAGGTATTGGTAAACTGGTAGGCGCCCCGGTGGCAGGCACGATGACCGCCGTGTGGTGGGAACGCCAGATAGATCCGTCTATTGTATTCGGTATCCCGCAGGTGGGTTGTATGGATATGCAAGGCAACTATCTCGAAAATCAGACCTTGCAACCTGATATTCTAGTTTATAACGAACCGGCAGCCAGCCTGAAAGGAGAAGATGCACAACTGAAAGCAGCAGTAGACTACCTATTGAAAGATTTGTCAAAAAAGAAATAAATATAGCATTATTGATGCCGCCGGAAAAGCGGCATCAATAACGCGCTAACTATCAACACCTTAAAAAGCCATTTATTGGTTTTAAAGAAACAGGTCGTTCCTTTAAAAGGAAAGCATCGTTGGTTTAAAAGGAACGTCCCCTTCCTTTAAAACCAACGATGCTTTCTGTTATATGCTTATCCTAAAGGGCTAAGAATATAATTATTTTTCAATCAATAACGATTGTATGAAATCACCTTTTCTTTCGGCTTCCTTATCTTCTTACGTTTTTCCTTTGCCGGATAGCCAATGACAATATCCAGCAATAAACGTTTCGAAGCAGGAATACCGGCAAGCTGTTTCAGCTCTTTTTCATCGAACCAACCCAGAATACAAGAACCCAAACCTTCGGCTTCAGCTGCCAGAGAAATATGAGCAGCCGCCATTCCAATGTCGATCAACGGAAAATGCTTGCCTTTTACCTTTCCGCCAAGCAGGGAGGTTATATTAGCAGATTCTTCTACAACCAGAATATGCACGGGAGCATCTTTGGCAAACTTATTCATTCCCAAGCCAGCAGCAGCTTTCCCGGCTTTTTGAGCCAGTTCCTTGTCTGTGATGACCACAAACCTCCAAGGTTGTGCGTTGCAGGCCGAAGGAGCCAAACGTGCAGCTTCAAGTACCCGTTCCAACTTTTCCGGCTCCACCGGACGTTCCTTATCATACGAACGGTCACTTTGACGAGCCTGCACCAATTGAAGAAAATCAGTATATGCCATTTCCAATCCTCCGGTCACTTATTTATATTTTCTTATTTATATTGAATCATCCGGCTGATATACTTGCCGATAATATCGAATTCGATATTTACCACACTGCCAATCTCAAACGTATGGAAGTTCGTATGCTCGTATGTATAAGGAATGATAGCCACCTGGAAAGTATCATCCGTCGGATTACATACCGTCAGGCTAACACCGTTCACAGTCACCGAACCTTTATCCACGGTGATATATCCGCGTTTCGCCATCTCCTTGTCAAACGCATATCGGAATGTAAAATACCAGCTGCCTTCCGCATCCTTAATATCGATACAAGTAGCAGTCTGATCCACATGTCCCTGAACGATATGTCCGTCCAACCGACCGTTCATCATCATGCTACGTTCAACGTTCACCTTATCCCCCACTTTCAACAAACCGAGGTTAGAACGCTCCAATGTTTCTTTCATGGCAGTCACCGTATACGTATCATCCGTCAGAGTCACTACCGTCAGGCATACACCATTGTGAGAAATACTCTGGTCGATTTTCAACTCATTCACAAACGAACACTTAAATGTAAAGTGTATATTCTCCTGGTCTTTCACCAGTGCTACCAAAGTAGCATATTCTTCTACGATTCCAGAAAACATAATTCTATTTACTATTTACGATTTTACAATTGAAAGTACTCTCTTAATGCAAGGGTCAAAGATACGAATAAGGAAGCAGCTTAGAAAATAAGAGCAAAAAAAAATGGGGCTTTTATTACCATATCTGATTACTAAGCATTTACAGGAATGGTTCTTCATTTTTGTACTTAAAAGCCTTGCTAGAACAGCACAAAGATACGAATTTCCCCGAAAAATCATTTCGGGAAACAAAATTTTGTCCTCATGCCGAATTATTTTTAGAATACCCGAAAATATCCAAGCCAACTACCATTTCTGATAACTCACAATATTTAAATAATACTTTTACTAAAACATAGTAAATTCCCTCTACTAGAATAAGCCTATTATTCATAAAACTGAAATCTCATTTTCTTCTTCGACTTAAAAAACTTCCCTATTTTTAGTTCTTTACTATGTGCCATTTTATAAGGTGCCACTAACTCCTTTAGTAATTCATATAGTATTTGATTTACTAATAACATATCTTTATATATATCCCTTAATTGTTCTTCATCGTCATAATAGTGCTTATCTTTATAACCTATAAAAAACATATCAGACTTAGTCTGGTCATATTGAGGAGCTGTAAATCTAAACATAACTTTACTAGGATGAACCCACTTGCAGCCCTCTTTGTATATTTCTGATATTCCGGAATATCTCTTATTTAATTCTCCGCAAAGATAGCCGGCAGTAAGATATTGTTTACCTATACAAAGTTTATTAGTAGGTTTGCCGTCCATGAAATATTTAAAGAAACGTTCTTTATCTCTATATAAGAGACAAGCATAAACTTCCAAACAGCAATCTACCTGCATCCTAATAAAGTGTATAGCAGATAATTTATGTTTTGATAAAGCATTAAAAGCCGAATTATTCTCTAAAGCATACATTATAATGATATACATAAACATATATAAAGGATAGTGATTGTCTGGATTAATACTACCTAATACTTTACCATACCGTTTTGAAAATTTAATAATAGGTCTACCCATAGTATAATTGGAATAAAAAAGGCTAGCCGAAGCTAGCCTAAATTTAATGCATTAGTTCAATAGTGCCTTTATATCTTCTTTTTCATTCTCATCAAGAGCTGAATATAGACGTTTAACCCTAGCTTTTCTCATTTCAGAAGCAAGTTCATCCCCCGAATTAATGATTACATTCAAGTTAGCTATATAAGTCTCAAATCTTGCGACAAAGCTCTTACATTTAGCTTTAACTTGCTCGGGAGTATCTGTTTCTGAAACAAACATACCGACACCAAAAGTTTTGCCCAGTTCACTACGGTTGTTAGACACTAATGCTTCCAATACATTTGTTGAATTTGTTAATTCCATAATTATTATAATTTTAATTATGCCAGCACTATTACTGGCTATTCAGAAGATAGTGCTATCTACAAATTCCGCCACAAATGTAGTATATTATTATAATAACACAAACAAATTCCAACAAAATTTGAACACTCTATGTAAAAAAAGCTATGATAGTATAGCTTTTTAAGAAAAAGCCCTCCATATTAATACCCAACATTATTATACTAATCCTATTAATACTAGAACTAGTATATCTATTATTATAGTATAAAATATAACTGTAATAATAGCCAACTTATTAGTGACCATATTAATACTGATTGATGTATTAGTATTGAATTTCTGTAAAAATAAAAATAGCAAATGAATTTCTTCAAATGGTGATAACCATGTTAGTTTCCACCATACCAAAGAGATATTTAATTCAAAATGTCAAAGTTACATTTATAGGGTAATTACCAATCATCATCACTTGTTTGCAATGGCTTCTTTAGAACTGTATCAATTTTGTCTACAAGGATTTTATAACATGATAGTGAATAAACAAAAGCTCGTGATGAGGTCACTTTAGGATGTTGTCTGTTTTCTGCAAATGGAAAGCAATCAGAAAGTGCCCATATTTGGGTATCTTTAGTAACGCCATTACCTGTTACCCCAAAACCACCACCAAACATTATGACATATCCACTATCGTCATTTATCTTCAATACCTCATAATTCTGTAAGGTATATGTCATTCGAATACGTTCTTCTTTAAAATCAAATTTAATAAGTGGTCGAATGCTTACTCTATATGAGTTATCTCCCATAGTCCGTTTGGCAATATTAGGCAAATAACAACGTGCTATGATTGTTCCTTCTTCCTCATTTGAAACTTGTATAGCTGACTTTGCATCAGAAGACATAGATATGACCCAATCTATAATTTTGCGATATAATTGAGATTTGGACTGACCTTTATACTCTTTTATAACCGATAATGATAGTTCACCCAATTCATTCAACTTATATTCATTGGATAGCTCCTTAGCTTTAGCTGACCAAGACATATCCCCTATATTAGTATATTCTTCTAATTCTTGTTTAGTTACAATTTGGGCATTAATTGTATTACAGACTAATCCTAATAACATTATAAAAATAATCTTTTTCATGTTGACTTGAAGCTTACTATTAGTATGATGTATTTTTGTGTTCAAATGTACAAAAAACAAATTAATTAATCAGATTTTATTATATATATTCTCTAACAAGCCTTGTTGTAAAAGATGTGTTGTAATAATTAATAGAACAATAAAAAACAGCAAATGAATTTCTTCAAATGCTGTTTTGCTTAATATTCACCAATAATTCATTCTATTTAAAGTATAATATATTTAATGGTCCTAATAATATCATCTTAGTTACAGTATAACCTCTACCTTCCCATGTAATTTTGGTAGATTCTTTAACAAAGAAAGCGTAGTCTATTAGAAGCATACTCGATATAGCTAAATGTATTATTAGATACCATTTAACAATCTTGATAATTTTATTTTTCATTTGTATCTAATTTGATAGAATATGTATCTCCCTTTATTAGATATAGATTTCCATATTTCCCAATGTGTGATTAAATATTTCTTAAGTTTACTTGTCTTTGTCATTTATTCGTTTTCATTTATAAAGTACTCTATTGTATTCCAATACTTATCTACTTGCTGCTTTACATACCACATATCTAAATGAGAATATTTTCCAAAATTATCATCTTGTATATCGAGAATATATTCTCCAATAGGCTCTGGATATGGGTTAGTCACATATATATTCAATACTACTTCCCCTAAATATTTATCTAGTAGCTTAGATTCAGAATAAGGAGTTTCGATAAAATGCCCGTTTGTATCACATTGACTCAATGTAGTAACTAAGAACTCCTTAATTGCATCTTTATTAGTATCTTTATTGACTCTAATTAGTCTATTCCCATTTCCATTTATTGCATTTATTATCATAATCAATTTATTTTTGAAATCCGTTTTTAGATACCGTTAGTCCAGTTTCCATAATTTATCAAGTTCTTCCCTTAGTTTTTTAGGGCAATCTTTTAACCAAATGTCCTTACTTGCTGGATTTATACGCCTATCAGGTTCTTCTTGAACATCCCAGCCCTTTATGTTTTTGCATTTTTCACGTAAACTAGATAGTTCTTCCTCGGTAAAGGAATTACTAGCAAACTTCTCGAAAAGTTCTTCTGTTGTCATAACCTCATATTTATTCGTTTTATAAATAAATAGAATAGCGTTGCTATAATTATCAATAAAAGAATGTCCTCCATATTTATGAGCCAACATCTAATATCTATATGATAATATTGAAGTACTCGTGTTTTGCTTAACAGTCTTAGTATGTAATCAATGCACACAAAAATTATAATTTCTGCTAAAGCTATTCTAACTATTTTGTCCATTCTGTACTTGTATCTTTCCATGTGTATTCATCTGATATACTATTATACCAATCTTTTAGTCTTATTGATTCATTTCTTATATTCTTGGAAAGTCATCTATTATTGGTCCTCCACCTAACTCATTCAATATTTCTCTCGGAATATACTTAATAAGCTCCCAATCAGACCTATCATTCTCTCTTCTAAAAGCATATTCGCTTTCCTTATCGTAACACACCATTATAGTACCGTTCCCGTTCCTAAACAGTGCCATAACATTAACCTGCTTATTTTCTATAGTTATTGCCCCACATTTTAATATAGGATGCTTTTGCACTCTAGTCCATTTATTTGTTTCATTCATATCCATGCTCTACCATGCTGTTGCCAATAGTAGCATAATAAAATATCTCATTAACTTCATCTTCGGTTAATCTTCCTTCTTGGTATATAGGCTGTAATATTCCTATTAACTTCTCTATTACTTGTTCATCAGTCATATTTATCATTTTATTTATTCCATTCTGTACTTGTATCTTTCCATGTGTATTCATCTGATATACTATCATCTTCATTCTCCTTTATTTTCTGTACCTTACTTGCAGTAATTGAGGGAACTATAGACCAACCATATTTATTAAATTGTTTAAGAAACAATTCCTTGTCTTTTAATAAATGATTATATAATACCTGTAGATTTAATAATGGATTACTTCCATTCCCTTTAGACAAAAATGTTTTATTAATAAGTTCTTCTAATTCATTTAAATCCTTAAAATTAGGTACTCCAGATTTGCCTGCCCGTTGCTGCATTTCTATTAGTGGATGTAAATTTGAATTAAATTCACTAGGTTGTGTCAAGTACTTATATTTATTAATAATTCCCTCTACAGATGCGCTTGGATATGCTTCCTTTACGCTTTTCACAAAGTCATCTTGGGATACTATATTATCCCTCATTAACTCCTGTAATCTAGGTGTTTGCTGTCTAAACACCTCATATTCTGTTGCAGACATATTTGGTTTCATTAAAATTGCATTATAATTTTCTATTCCATGCTTAAACTCATGCCCTACAGTAGCTGCTGGGTCTTTTTTGAGCACATCAAAATAGTAATGTTTGTAATCTTGTTCAGTCAATGCTTTACTAGAGGGAAACGATTGAGAACTAGTTATAATGTCTCCAGTTGCATCTATATCGCCTTTTACCCTAGACTTAAGATTTATATTACCTTCTTTATAAGCTTGTACAAAGTCATTAGTGGCTTTAGTATATTTCGTACCTAACTTCGCATCAATATCAGATATTCGTTGTTTTGTAGCTGGATTCATTAAATACTCAATAAAGTTTCTAGCATTGTAAGAAACATCTTGAGACCCTGCCATTATAGGAGAAGTATTAATAAATGCATCCTTAGACAAGTTGTTCCTAACAGCATTTCTAGCTATCCTCTTACCAGCATATTTCAATCCTCTGCCAATAATACTTCCAACACCAGTACCTAAGCCCACATAATCTGTAAAAGTAAGGAATCCATTCAAATTATGCAAACCTTCTTCTGTATTCTTAGCTTGCATATAATCTTTATATGCTTTATCGGCTTTCTCACGACTTTGTGATTTCTCCCATTCACTTCTATTATCTTGACTTATTTCAGAATAAATTGGAGTATATTGTTGCTTTATAGGCTCTTGAATTTGAGGTCTATAATCTTTAATGGCATCTTTCCTCTGGATATTGTCACCTCTTTGATATTTAATTATCTTACAATTTATATAATCAGTTGTTTTCATTATATTTGCATATTATTAATTTAAATCTATAGTTATGCAGATTAGACCCAAACACAGACCTCAATGGACAGAAGAAGAATTAGATGTTATATTTTCTAAAGCCACTTTAGTACTGGGTGAACTTCGCAAAGATGCCAGTGGTGTGTATATACATCGTGATGCTTATGGTAAGGCTGAACATCCTTTGGGTTGGGAAGTAGACCATATTAAACCTATTTCTGAAGGTGGAACTAATGAGCTTAGTAACTTACGTCCATTAAATATCCCTGCTAACAGAGGAAGGAATAACTAATTCCTTCCATGTCTCTCTAAGTGACAATTATAGAACTTTAGAAATTCAGGTTCTTCTACTTGGTAATACCATTCTATCATCTTATCAATAGCATGGCAGGCTTCTTCATTGTCTATATGCTCTTTACATTCTGGCTTAAATAATCCATTGCATTGTTCCTTTAATGGGCAATTGTAATCTTTACTTACCCAACACTGTTTCTTATCTACATCCTTATTATAATAATAATTTAATTGTTCATCAGTCATAATTCATTTTCATTTATAATTATTGTATCACATTCTATCTCATTACTACTTATTTGCCAATACCCATACAGTTTATATTCATTCTTTCCCATTTCTATTTGATAATACAATGAGGTATATCTGCCTTTAAATGGATATATACTATCACCTAATTGTTCTATTATAATTTTACCATTTCTTTTATACTGAATATAACTTTTATAGAACTTCATAGTTCCTCCAAAATCTTCATAACTATATACCCGTAGTTTTTTATCAGGAGATTGTATTATATTAAACTTTCCATTTCTTTTTAAATCATGAAAGGGATATGTGAATGAGTTAGAATCATTTAAACAGACCTGTAATAAAGAATCAAATCTTTCTTTATATTTTTCATCCCTTTCATTATTCTTGGCATCGAATAGAATGTTCAATTCCTTCTCTAGTATTGAAATCTTTTGCTCGTTTTGACATGAGGAAACAAGCAATATAAGTAGTATAATAGTTCTCATAATCTTTAATAGTGAAAATAGTTATCTATCCTATGTTTATATCTTCCAGAATCAAAATACCTTTTACCTGTATTTTTAGATTTATATGTAACTTTAGATTCTTCTCTAATCTTATCAATATCTCCTTTAGCTATACCTTCAAATAAGTTATCATAATCGTATAATCCATTCTTCAATTGCCAATACATATCTAATAATCCTTCTTTAATTTGTGGACTAATAGTATCAGCATTATTATTGGTTACACTGTTTAATTTTGCATCTAAGTGTGGAATTTCTTTTCTAAGCCTCTCAAGCATTATTGCATCAAGTTCTTCTTTAGTCATTCCATTTGCTGCTTTCTTTTTAAACTCTGCTGTTTGCATATCTAAGTCATATCCTGGACCTATATCAGTGTTTCCGTTTGCAGTTTTAAATGGATAATATAAATTACCTCTTAATCCTTTATTTTTAGGATTTTCAAACTTCCACATATTAGTATTAACTTTTTCTAAACTAGGAGGAGCTTTAGTTAAATCTATATTCTGATTTAATCCTAGTATTTGTCCTATAATTGGATTTATATTACCAAGAAGCATAGAAGCAACAGCACTAGGAGCATATTCTTTAGCAACATCTACAACATTAATAGGCTCTTTAGGTTCTTCTTTAGGAAGAAAACTCTTAACTTTATTAATAGCTTGAGTTACTATTCCGTCTTGTGCTTTAATAATACCACCATTCTCTAACTGTTCACTTTGAGTAGGTGTAGTTTCTGGCTTAGGTTTATTAGATTTATATCTACTCCAATCGAAGCCAATTAATTGTTCTTCATTTCTGTTGGCAGCTTTTTCTCTATTGAACTGTCTTAATATTCTATTTCTAAGTTCTCCTGCACCCTTTA
>ENA-OPNH01001299-OPNH01001299.1-human-gut-metagenome-genome-assembly--contig:-NODE-1299-length-13697-cov-1.759419_pt1 | contig 13697 bp, 10 predicted proteins | sample MGYA00241537_ERZ501771 | MGnify/ENA primary metagenome ERZ501771 (study PRJEB25962, sample SAMEA2042608) | human gut metagenome | biome: human gut; feature: human-associated habitat; material: faeces...
ACATCATTTGACACATACTCAAATCCATCATTTTCTTTCTCCTTTATTGTAACTTTATGTGTAAATAATCTTCCACTCTCATCCTTCTCCGAAACAGCATTTACTATGAGGGTTATTGTTCCGTCAGCATTATACTCAGCATCCACTACCTCTGGAAATGGAACCAATGGTGTTACACTGTGATCAAACATCCCCCTCGTTCTGTACTGATACATTTGTCTGGACACATCATATACATTGACATGCTGAAGTACATCTGTAGACACAGGCAAATACTCCTGAAACACCTTCTCGTATAACTTCCCTTCTATCATATATGTAACCCCCTCGTCCGAATAGGGACTAGACATACCATATTTCATTTTGTAAAGTGCTTCATAGATATCGTAATAATTTATTTTGTTCATATCTGATTCATCCCAATTTGTGGTAAATAAATTATTCGAATCATATCCAATCGTCTTGATATACTTTCTGTTAAGTACCCTTAACTTCTCATCCAGAGGATCAACTCGTAATGCCGTATACGCAGAATCTCCGTCATATCCTCCCATTCTGTACCTCTCAAAAAACAGATATCCGTCTGTGTATTTCCATGTATAGGCCTTATAGTTTTCTTCATTTTTCTCAACAAAACAGTTATTCTCCCACACATAGAATCGCCTGGTTATCATAACATTGTTACCGCCTGATTTAAAATCAAACCTTACAAAGGACTTATCATACATGACCTGCAGTATTGTACATCCCGCATCTCTGTTTTCAGCCACCTCTGATAAAAACATCTCCGCGTTCTCTGCATTTGCCATATTGATCTGATTCTCCACATCCACAGCTATGTACCCCTTACTTCCCATCGATTCTATTACGATCCTAGTCTGATTCAGTTTTTCTTCCTCGGTCTTGCATTTCTTATCCTGACAGGATGAATATATATCGTCCAAATCTGCAATAAACTGATTTTCATCAGATATACTAAAATCAATAACTGTCCGCTCTGCGTCTGCCACTGCATTTTTATTGGAACAACTGCATAACAATATGGCTATGCCAACCAAAAGTAGCATACAATATAACTTCTTGTATATATTACACACGTAGTATTTCAAGATAAAAAAATATAAGTTCATCATATCAAAACTCCTTTATAATAAATATTACATTTGTAGTATTTATTATAAAGGAGTTTATTGCTGTGTCAATACTAATTACTTATAACTTCGCCCTAAGATAAGTAACTCCGGCAGCACTGAAACATTCGCTCCGATCCAGACGTTATCTCCCACTGTGATAGGCAGGGCGATCTCAAAATGTAACTTTGCTCTATCATCATATATACTACAGCTTATACTGCATGAAATTACCATTATGAACAAATCCGAAATCCGTATACAATTTAACACCCATGTCAGATGCCGTGATCTGTATCGTTCCACATCCATAATTCCTTGCATCATTTACAACACGGGATAACAGTTCCTTTGCAATGCCATTTCTTCTATAATTAGGGTTGGTAAACATACTGGAGAGCAACCCAATTCTTCCACTTGGGCATCCAAAATATGGCGGTTTCTCCACAAATGACATGCCGCTTGTCCCTATAATATCATCCCCGTCAAAAGCCAGCCATGATACAAATGTTCCGTCTGCCATATGGCGGGTATAATAATCCTTAAGCGCTGGCACCAGGTCTATCTCTTCTTTTGCGCCCTCTTCCCTGAGCTGATTTATTCTCATATTTATAAATGTATCAAGTTCATTTTCTGTAAGTCTTCTGTAGTCTATTTTCATTTACTTGCATCCTCCATTCCAGAATTCCTTTTTCCTCCAGGATAGGTAAACACGTTGTTCTTGTTTCATTTATTCACTCTTCACCAGTTCATCTATCAGCTCTATAGCCTCCCTGATCATGCCGTCACAGTGCACTTTCTTGATTCCGCCATTTTGGGCATTTGCCTTTAACAGATCAGCACAATCGGTCATGCCGTTGTGGTTATCTGCTATCCTGCGCCTGAACTGATTTATCACGTATGGATTCTCAGCGCCCAAAGCGCCAAGTACCATAAGTCCTCCTGTGATCGCACCGCAGGTTGAACCACATTTCATGCCACCACCGAAATTAGCACTGAGCTTTGCCGCCATATCTCCTGTTATTCCGAGCTCATCCGCGTAAGCCCGCAGAATGGTCTGCGCACAGTTATTGACCATCGGTGTCTCGTTTCTTATCTCCATAGCTTTTTCTACGTGTTTATTCATTGCTGTTTCCTCCAATCCATGAACCTAATTCCTATTATATCATTATACATTATTTGTGATAATATCAAGTTTTTGATGCTTGTATTTATTTCATCCAAATCTATTCTATTAGTGACAATATTGTATCTTTCAATTGTAAAATCTCTTCCTTAAATAAAAATTTTTAGTTATACAAAAGAAATCCAGGAAAGACATATATCCTCCCTGGATCAATTATTCCTGAAAAATTTTTCATTTCCCTCACTCACTGATAATCTTCCTGCTGCACAGATACGTTATAAGGAAATATCCGCCATATATGATTACCACAATGGCAGCCGTGATTCCGATAGCACCTGCTATATCATACGCTCCCATAGTGTCAAGAATCTTCGTGCTGACCATCATTCCAAATACCGAATGGACTATGGCAAGAGCAAGTGGGAATATGAAGAATAGTCCCATCTGTGAGAAAAGAGCCTTGTTAATCATGTGCTGATCCACCCCAAGTTTCCTGAGCATCTTGTATCTCTCTATGTTGTCTGTGCTCTCTGAGAGCTCTTTGAGTGCAAGGATGGCTGCACCGGATATGAGGAATATGAGTCCGATATACATACCTATAAATGAAGCGATGGCTCCAACTCCCACGCTGGCTGCTTTCACGTTGTCCTTGGTATTTACTGTGATAAGTCCGCCAAGTTCATCCTTCTTTGATACATTCCTTATGATCGTATCACTATCCTGTATGACATCCCTGTCCTGATTGGCATACTTTCCGATGAAATACTCTTTCGCGAACTGTGCACCTTCAATGGCTGAATCCGGCACGATAAACACACCTGTGTTGAGGGGCTGAGTGGCAAGCTCTATATCACCATCTATACAATACGAGATAACCGGTTTAAGCTTGTTGCCATATACCTCTATCTCTTTTCCCTCCTGAAGTCTCTCATCACGGATCTTAACGAATATTCTATAATTTGCAAGGATGGCATACTCGTCATCGGCAAGCTGGAGCTCAGCATTGTCATAAATCTTTGCAACCTTGTTATAGTCGGACTGTGATATGATCTCCTCCGTTCCCTCATAACTAGACAAAGCGTTTACATCTATTCCAAGAGAATCAATCAGAGCCTCATCTCCCAGATAGTTTCTGATTGTAAGTGCAGGACATGTATATGTGTGTACGTCAACGTAATCTGAGAAGTAGGATCCAAGATCCACATTATTTTCACTATATACATCTTCTATGCTCTTTCCATCAGTCACCTCAAGTTTCTTCAAAAGATCATTTGTCTCGCTGTCATTACCCATCTCGTCTTCGTCATAATAGATTGAATCACTGCTCTGGGTTTTCGATATACTCACATCCGCTCTTGCGTACTTTGCAATGCCCTCATTTAAGGAATTCTTCACTGCAAGCGCTGATGAAAGCACACATATTGTCACAAAAAGCATCAGACAGATGACTGATATTGAAAGTACATTTGTGTTGACACGGCTGCTCATCTGTCTGACGACAAATGAATTGAGTCCCTTATAGTACACATTCTTCATAGACGACACGATTCTGAAGAGCATTCCGGACACTGACCAGAAGAAAAGCACCGTTGCAACGCATCCGACCACGATCCACTTGTAGAGATCATTCATGTACATGTCATTTATATCGGTAATTACCGCATGATAAGCATATCCAAGTGATACAGCTGATATCAGGAACACGATAACTGATACCCATGGATTCTTGATCTTGACGTTCTCAGACTTTCTTCCATTCTGGAAAAGGTCGATGAGCTTACATTTGCTGATGATAAATGTGTTGAAGATTATAACCACCACATATATGATTGCAAAATACAAACAGGTCTTGACAAATGCGCTGCCCGAGAACACAAAGCTGTATGATGACATATCTGCATCGAACATGTTTGCAACGAGTACACTTGTTATCTGTGAGATTCCTATTCCAGCAAGAAGTCCTACCACAAGTGATACAAGTCCGATGATAAGTGTCTCGATGAAAAGCATTGTGGACACCTTGCGTTTTCCCATTCCAAGGATGAGGTACAGACCAAATTCTTTGTTACGCCTCTTCATCAGAAAACGGCTTGCATATATGATGAGAAATCCGAGCACAAATGCGATGAACACACTGACACCCGCAATCATCTTGCTCATGAGCTGCACGACCTGTCTTGTGTCAGCCGATATCCGGAGCATTGCGGTCTGCGTCTCTATGGCATTGAACACATAGAAAATTGCAACACCGAGTACCAGAGTGAAGAAATATATGGCATAGTCCTTTATACTCTTCTTCATATTTGATACGGAAAGCTTAAAGAGCGTCATTCAGATCACCTCCAAGCAGTGTCACGACATCTATGATCTTATTGAAAAATTCTTTTCTTGTATCTCCTCCTCTTCTGAGCTCGTGGAACACCTTGCCATCCTTGATGAAAAGTATCCTGCCTGCATAGCTGGCTGTAAATGAATCGTGTGTTACCATGAGTATCGTTGTCATGAGATCCTCATTTAGGTGCTTAAGTCTCTCCAGAAGCAGCTTTGCCGACTTGGAATCGAGTGCTCCCGTAGGCTCATCTGCAAGCACAAGCTTTGGATCAGTGATGATTGCTCTCGCAGATGCTACTCTCTGTTTCTGACCGCCCGACATCTGGTACGGATACTTCTTCAGAACACTCTCGATCTCAAGCTCCTTTGCAACAGCCCTGACCTTCGCATCTATCTGTTTTGCAGGCACATTCTGTATTGAAAGTGCCAACGCAACATTCTCATACGCCGTGAGTGTGTCAAGAAGGTTGAAATCCTGAAATATAAATCCCAGCTCCTCTCTCCTGAACTCGTTGAGCTTATTGCCCTTGAGTGTTGTGATATCCTTGCCGCCCACATAGATGTGGCCGCTGCTAACCTTATCTATAGTTGAAACGCAGTTAAGCAGTGTCGTCTTACCGCTTCCCGATGCACCCATGATAGCAACGAACTCTCCTGCCTCCACATCGAATGATATTCCATCTATGGCCTTTGTCATATTGGATTTGTTTCCATAATACTTCTCAATGTTGTCAATCTTTAATATTGTTTCCATTGAAATGCCTCCTCAAATGTTTGTTTAATACTGCTCTCACCATTGAACATATTTGCAGTTTACACATTTTGAAAGCAATTGTCCTTTTTCCATTATTACCTAACATTACAATTCTGTAACCTTGGGGACGCTCACCAGATCTTGTATCCCACTATCGCAAAACTCAATTTTTATATCATCCAATCTTGTATATATCATTATGTCCAAATACTATACTCACATCTGTGTATTCGTCCACCTTTGACGCTATATCCAGCTTATGTCCCAGCTGCCTGCACAGATTGTCTATTATATAAAGGCCCATACCTGTGGATTTCGCATGTTTCCGCCCATTTTCCCCGGTAAATGATTTCCTGCACACAAGTGGAATATCAGACTGTGGTATACCTATTCCATTGTCCTTTATGTGCAGAGCCTTGCCGTCACCCAACGGTTCAGTCCAGATCTCTATAGTCTTCTCCTGTCCTCGGTCTATATACTTGATACTGTTGCTCACGATCTGATTTACCATAAACTCAAGCCATTTTGAATCCGTCACAACACATTCATCCACATCATGAACATTCAGCGATATGTCACCATCAAGCAGCACATCCTTGTTCTTCACAGCCACCCTTCCGATGACACTCTTAAGATTTGTCTCGGCAAATCTGTAATCTGCCGATGCATGCTCCGCCCTCACATAGTAGAGAACCTGATCCGCATACGCGTCAAGCCTTGCGACCTGTTCCTCGTATTTTCTCGGGATCACATCCCTGTTGTTGTGGCACATGAGCACCAGACTGGCTATCGGAAGCTTGATCTCGTGAACCCAGATCTCTATAAAGTCCTTGAAATCTTCCACGCTGTCCCTGTACTTTCTCACATTCTCAGTCATAGACTTGTTGATGTCGTACATAGCTGAATACACCAGCTTGCCCTCGTAGAAGTCAGGCTCGTCCAAAGTGTCAAGTATGAGATACTTCTGATCCAGTTCATCCAGATGTCCGACCAGACTGTTGTAGAACTTATATTTTCTCAGATAATCGAAAGCGATAACCGAGACGACAAATATCACAGCCACGATCACGAACATAATTCTCATCTGTAACTGTGAGTGAAATGCCATCATGAGCAGATATGTGAATATCACAAATCCCGCATATCCCGCAATTATTCCAAGTTTATCCTTTATATACAAGCCAAATTTCATTTTGCCAAATTACTCCAATCTTTTGTCGCTGTAAATGATATATAATCCCACTTACCTGTCATACAAGTCGGTATCCCTGCTTCTTCCTGGTCTCTATGGCATCATCATATCCAAGATCCGCCAGTTTCCCCCTGAGCCTGCTTATATTTACTGTGAGCGCATTGTCATTTACAAACTCGTCATTGTCCCACAGGTCTGTCATGATCTCATCCCTCGACACTATCTTTTCCCTGTTGGCAAGCAGCAGCTGGAATATGATCATCTCATTCTTGGTGAGAACCATCTCCTGATCACCTTTGCTGATTGTCCCCTTGCTGAAGTTGACCTCCGCATCTCTGTATGATGCTGTATTCTGGCTGCCCTCCATGCGCTTGAGCACCGCCGCTATCCTAAGCAGAAGTATCGTCGGATTGTACGGCTTTGTTATATAATCATCCGCGCCATAACTCATGGACAGCACCTCATCCATCTCGGAAGTCCTGCTTGTAACCATGATGATAGGCACATCAGATTCCTTTCGTATCTCCTTCACTAGGTTTCTGCCGTTTATCCCCGGAATATTGATATCCATGAGCACCAGATTCGGTGCCGCTTTCAATATATCGTTCTTTGTATTGTCAAAGTTCTTAAGACTCTCAGCCTCATAGCCCTCATTCTCAAGTATCTGCACTAGCTCATCACATATGCTCTCGTCATCTTCAACAACAAATATCTTTTTCATCTTTATTTCTCCATTTTCTATTTTCCATTTAGGCAATTACGAAACCCTTAATCTATTCAACATGCAAGAAGATGTTTAGCATTACCAAATCAGGGGAATACGAAGTCGCCGGTACTTAGATGGCACGTTAGTGACATCTTTAGTACCGTTGCAGACTGAGTTAAGCGAGAGCGACCCCTGATTGGTATGCTAAAACATCTCTTGCACATTCAGCGTATTTAAGTTTCGCAATTGCCTATTTCCCCATTTTAAGTGGCATGTCCACCAGCATCCTCGCCCTGTTGTAAACATTCAGCTTTGAACCACTGGAATCCACATCACAGCTCACTATCATGCCCTGCGGCAGTTTCTTCTGAAGTGAAGGGTACAAACCTCTTCCACATGTGTGATTAGGCATACAGCCAAATGGCTGAACCGCCAAAACCTTTGGACACTCATGGAGTATGTGTCCCGTAATCTCCGCGCCGATGAGCCAACCATCCCCGGTTTTGTATCCCCAGCTCACATACCCTTCAGCCTCACGCTTCATCGTGAAGAAATCCTCCATGGTATAGAACCCATATTTTCTAAGCGCCTCTATCATTGCTCTCTGCAGGCTGCCGAAGAACTTCAGCCCCGCCTTGTAAAGCAGAGATTCAAATGTCATATTGTCCGTGAGGTGTGAATCCATATAGTACATGGCATACCATGAAAGTCCATTTGTATGACTCTCACATCCATTTGACTCAAGGAACTTTATCATATTCCAGTTTCCCAAGTGGCAATATTTTATGTACAGTTCCCCAACTATCCCAACACGCTGTTTTCTTTTATCATTCAGCCTTATCCTTGAAAAATCCCTGGCTATCCTGTCGAAATTTTTCTTCATCTTTCCAAGTGTCAGATTCTTTCCCTCTTTCAGATCTCTGGACAGGATATCTATCCACTTCTGCCAAACCTTTTGCGACTGCCCCTTTTTCACCTCATTTGGCCTTGTCTGATTGAGGAGCAGCATGAGTATATCTCCGTAGAAAAGTCCGAACAGTGCTCTCCACACCATGAATGGCTGCACACGCATCTGACAATTCTTCTCCAACCCCTTAACATTCAGGGATAGTATCTTTGCCCTGTCAAATCCAGCCTTTCTCACCGACTCCTTTAACACATGTAAGTAGTTGGCTCCCCTGCATGCATCCCCCGCCGTCGGCATGAGAAGTCTTGTCCGTATGATATCATATTTGCCTGACTGCAGTGCATCTATCATCTGCCCGGCATTTAACACTATCGGATAGCACATATCATTGTTCACGTACTTAAGTCCCACATCCGTGATATGATCCTCATTTGACAGTATGACCGGATGATAATCCCTTGAATAAAAGGCGTATTTTATCAGAGGAAAATGCGCATCCAGCATGGCAGGGATCAGCAGTACATATTTTTCATCCCATGCGTTCTCGTCTATCTTATACATAATTTACTCCCCCATATACTTTGCAGTGATATAACGTGTTTGTAGCACTTTAATTATATATTATAACTTCTTTTGCATGCACATAGCCACTGTTTACTAATTAATTATGTTAAACTTATTTGTTGATATAACAAAGACACAGGTACTATATAAAATGTCACACCCGTTACAACGGTTTTAACATCTTATATAGCACCTGTGTCTCAATACAAATATTTTTATACACTGCTACAGCATCGACTGGGAATTGAACTATCGATGATTTTCCCGGTTCTTGTTCTTAAATTTATTCCAGAATACTCTTTGCAAGCTTCTGCTCCTCATCAGTAGGCGGGTCGATTCCCTCAAGCTTATATGGTATTCCAAGTCTCTCCCACTCAGTGATTCCGAGCTTGTGATATGGAAGTACCTCAACTTTATCGACAGTCTTGAGAGTATCTATGAACTCCTTTGTCTTCTTCAGATCATCCTCATCAGTTGTGATGGTTGGTACCAGTACGTGTCTGATCCACATATGCTTACCCTGATCTGACAGATACTGTGCAAGATCAAGTATATTGCTGTTGGAGAATCCTGTGAGATCTCTATGCTTGTCATCATTGATCTGCTTGATATCGAGCAGGAACAGATCTGTGAGGTTCATCAGCTCATTGAACTTGGAGAAGAATGGCTCCTCCCTTGTAAATGGATTGCCGGCTGTATCTATTGTTGTATGAATACCCTCAGCCTTTGCAAGCTTGAAAAACTCGATGAGGAAATCCATCTGAAGCAGCGCCTCACCACCGCTCACTGTTATACCACCGCCGTTTTTCCAATATGGCTTATAGCGGAGCGCCTGCTTTAACAGATCCTCAGGGGTCCTCGCCTCGATCTTGACGCCCTTATCCTTCAGCAGCTTTGTATTCTCTTCTATCTTCTTCTCAAGTTCTTCTCTCTCAGCATCGCTTGTTTCATCTGAGTAAAGCTTACTATAGTCTGTCACAAGATTCCATGTCTCTGGGTTGTGACAATATTTACATCTCATCTTGCAGCCCTGCAAAAAAACTACAAATCTTATGCCTGGACCATCTACTGCTCCAAAGCTCTCTGTCGAATGGACATATCCTAAAACCTGTTTCTTTTCAGACATATTTCACCTCTAAGTTCTTCCTATTCAAATACAACTCTCAATTAATGAAAGTAATTACAAACAAAACTACATGTCTATTATCTCTTATAAAAATGATATAAATACATATTCTTAAAAAAAGTCCCGGAGAGGTTATCCCCGGGACCATGGTTCTTGTTATATCTGACAAAGCATCTATAACTTCACTGAAAATCCAGCGTCAGCTAAGAATTAAAGTGAGTCATGGAATGTTCTGTTGATAACATCGAGCTGCTGCTCACGTGTAAGTGATATGAACTTAACAGCATATCCTGATACACGGATTGTGAAGTTAGCGTACTCTGGCTTATCTGGATTCTCCATAGCATCAAGGAGCTTATCCTTACCAAATACGTTTACGTTCAGATGATGAGCGCCCTGATCGAAGTATCCATCCATTGCGCTTACAAGCTTTGTAGCTCTCTCTTCCTCATCATGTCCAAGTGCTGATGGGTTCATTGTCTGTGTATTTGAGATACCATCCAGTGACCACTCATAAGGAATCTTTGCAACAGAGTTAAGTGATGCAAGAAGTCCTGATGTCTCAGCGCCGTAGCTTGGGTTAGCACCTGGTGCAAATGGTGTCCAAGCACGTCTTCCATCTGGAAGGTTACCTGTGTACTTACCATAAACTACGTTAGATGTGATTGTAAGGATAGATGTTGTAGGCTCTGAATTACGATATGTGTGTCTCTTCTTGATGTCTGTAAGGAACTCATGAAGAAGCCATACACCGATGTTATCAGCTCTGTCGTCATCGTTACCATACTTAGGGAACTCGCCTTCGATCTCGAAGTCCTCAGCAAGTCCTGTCTCTGCGTTACGGATAACCTTAACCTTAGCGTACTTGATTGCTGACAGTGAGTCGATTACGTGTGAGAATCCAGCGATACCTGTTGCAAATGTACGACGTACATCTGTATCGATAAGTGCCATCTCAGCTGACTCATAGTAGTACTTGTCATGCATGTACTGGATGAGGTTAAGAATATTTACATAAAGTCCTGCTAACCAGTCAAGCATCTTCTTGTACTTAGCAAGTACTTCATCATAGTCAAGGTACTCTGATGTGATAGGTGAGTACTCTGGACCTACCTGCATTGGCTTACCAGTCTTCTTGTCAAGGAACTTCTCATCCTTACCACCATTGATAGCGTAAAGAAGACACTTAGCAAGGTTTGCACGAGCTCCGAAGAACTGCATCTCCTTACCAGTCTGTGTAGCTGATACACAGCAGCGGATTGAGTAATCATCGCCCCAGATTGGCTTCATTACATCATCGTTCTCATACTGGATTGAGCTTGTTCTTACAGAAATCTTAGCAGCATACTTCTTGAATGTATCCTGAAGAGCTGATGAGTAAAGAACTGTAAGGTTTGGCTCTGGAGCTGGTCCCATATTCTCAAGTGTATGAAGGAATCTGTAATCGTTCTTTGTAACCATTGAACGTCCGTCAACACCGATACCACCAACCTCAAGAGTAGCCCATACAGGATCTCCTGAGAACAGCTCGTTGTATGACTTAATTCTTGCGAACTTAACCATACGAAGCTTCATTGTGAAATGATCGATAAGCTCCTGAGCCTCAGCCTCTGTAAGCTTACCAGCCTTAATATCTCTCTCAATGTAGATATCAAGGAATGTAGATACACGTCCAACTGACATAGCTGCACCGTTCTGAGTCTTGATAGCTGCAAGGTATCCGAAGTATAACCACTGAACAGCCTCTTTAGCGTTTGAAGCTGGCTTTGAAATGTCATATCCGTATGACTGAGCCATAACCTTCATCTCTTTGAGACGCTTAATCTGCTCTGAAAGCTCTTCTCTCTGACGGATGACATCATCAAACATGTTGCCATCGCCACAGTTAGCCTTATCCTCTTCCTTCCAAGCGATAAGCTGATCAATACCGTAAAGAGCAACTCTTCTGTAGTCACCTACGATACGTCCACGACCATATGTGTCAGGAAGTCCTGTTACGATATGTGTATGACGAGCTGCCAGCATCTCTGGTGTGTAAGCATCAAATACTGCCTGGTTGTGTGTCTTGTGATACTCAGTGAAGATCTTGTGGAAGTTCTCGTTTGGAGTATATCCATACATCTGAAGAGCCTCCTCAGCCATCTTGATACCACCATAAGGCATAAATGCTCTCTTAAGTGGCTCATCTGTCTGAAGACCTACAATCTGCTCAAGATCCTTTGTCTCTGGATCAATGTAGCCTGGGCCATAAGATGTGATGCTTGATACAACATCAGCATCCTCCTTTAAAACTCCACCGTTATCTCTCTCAGCCTTCTGAAGTGCCTGAAGCTTATCCCAAAGCTTGTTAGTAGCATCTGTTGGGGCTGCAAGGAAACTCTCGTCTCCATCGTACTGTGTGTAGTTGTTCTGGATGAAGTCTCTTACATTACACTCTTCCTTCCAGAGTCTACCTGTGAATGATTCCCATTCCTGGTTCTGTAACATGATAAAATTTCTCCTTTCAGTGTTTTAATATGTGAAAATGTGACACACTATTTACTTATTATACAGAATAATCTTCTATAATTCAATAATGCTTATCACATTCCTTGCTTTTCATTTGTAAGTATATTATACTTTACTCATAAATTCGGTTGTTATAACCACGTAATAAAGATTTAAACAACTTTTTTTGAAAAAATTTGAGAAAATATATGAATAATATATATTGTGTATGGACAAGGGATAATTTATTACACATATACAATATACTGTGTTTTGAAAAAATATACATTCTATAGCTGAAAGCCTTATCGCACCCCCGCATCATGACACCTTGTCACTATAATATACTACGCTGCAGACTGCTGCTCTGCATAGAAATAAATAATAAGATGGAGGTTATGTATGAAACTTAAAATTCCTCAATATCAATTGTCTGAAGTACTCAACATGATGGCATTTAAAGGAATCTCTGAAGCCGATATCAAAACCATGATGGATCTCAGGATCCTGCGCGAACACAGATACAACTCCACTATATTCAAAGCCGGCGAAATAACCGAGGAGCTTGGAATAGTCATCAAAGGCCGGGTGATTGTTGAGAATGTTGACTACTGGGGCTCCAAAAGTATCCTGAGTTCAGCACTTCCTGGAAAGGTGTTCGGTGAAACATACGCCCTGTCCGGACACAAACTCATGATCGACGCAAGAGCAACAGAGCCTACTATCGTATTCCTGCTCAACGCACAGGATATCATGTCCGGCAAATACAACAGTTATCCGTGGCATCTGCAAATGCTGAAGAATCTTCTTCTCCTATCATCGAGAAGAAGTCTCACACTCTCTCTTCATATCTTCTATATAAAGCCAAAGAAGATACGTGAGCGTGTCAGCTATTATCTCTCAGGACTTGCCAGCTCTCTTGGAACAACTGAGTTCGATAGCCCATTTAACAGGGAACAGTTTGCCGACTACCTGAATGTCGACAGAACCGCACTGTCAAAGGAGCTGTCCAACATGCAGAGTGAAGGACTTATAGAGTTCAAAAAGAATCATTTCAAACTGTTGGAGCTTGACCACGAGGAATTGACGTAATACTACTATTCTGAATCCAGTACAAGTCTATCTTATGGTTACCGGGTGCGGAATTGTAGAATGCCAGCACCCGGTAACTGAAATTATATCTAAGAGAATCATGAATTCAATATCTTCATAAACTCCTCGCCTGTGATCGTCTCCTTCTGATACAGATAATTGGAAAGCTCATCAAGCTTCGCTCTGTTCTCGAGGATAATGGTTGCCGCCTTCTCATGCTGCTTTCTTATAAGCTCCACAACCTTCTTGTCTATGAGTGTCTGCGTCTCTGCCGAGCACGAA
>ENA-OPNH01001300-OPNH01001300.1-human-gut-metagenome-genome-assembly--contig:-NODE-1300-length-13668-cov-1.767061_pt1 | contig 13668 bp, 12 predicted proteins | sample MGYA00241537_ERZ501771 | MGnify/ENA primary metagenome ERZ501771 (study PRJEB25962, sample SAMEA2042608) | human gut metagenome | biome: human gut; feature: human-associated habitat; material: faeces...
TATTACGGGTCATCGCGTATTGGGTACCGGTAAGGCAGCCTTTGAGGTTTCGGCCCTCGGTTTCGGTGTGATGGGCATGACCTATAACCGCAGTCAGCATCCGGACAAGAAGCAATGTATCCGGTTATTGCATGAAGCGGTGGATCGTGGGGTGACACTTTTCGATACAGCCATCATCTACGGGTCGCTGAATAATGAAGAATTGGCAGGGGAAGCCTTATCTGAGTTTAAAGGAAAAATCAACGTAACCACCAAATTCGGACATGAAGTGATCAATGGCAAGGGAACCGGTAGACAAGACAGCCGTCCGCAGACGATTCGTCGTTATTGTGAGGAATCACTCCGTCGCCTCCGACTCGATTCGTTGCCGATGTTCTATCAGCACCGTGCCGATCCGAATGTATCAGCAGAAGAGGTGGCATCGACTATTGCCGATCTGATGAAAGAGGGCAAGGTACAACACTGGGGAATGTGTGAGGTCAGTCCTGAGACTATTCGTAAAGCCCATGCAGTATGTCCGCTCACTGCCATTCAGAGCGAGTATCACTTGATGCACCGTCTTGTGGAGGATAACGGAGTGCTTGATACCTGTCGGGAATTGGGCATTGGTTTTGTTCCATATAGTCCGATTAATCGCGGCTTTTTGGGCGGCTGCATTAACGAGTATACGGTTTTTGATTCGAACAACGACAACCGTCAGACTTTGCCGCGTTTCCAACCGGAAGCGATGCGGGCAAATATGCGCATTGTAAATACACTGCAAGCCTTCGGCCGTACACGGGGCATGACTTCGACGCAGGTAGCACTTGGCTGGTTGTTGCAGAAAGCGCCGTGGATCGTACCGATTCCCGGAACGACGAAATTGTCGCACTTGGAAGAGAACTTGCGCACGCTGGAATTTGCCCTTTCGCCTGAAGAGTGGGAAGAGCTGGAAAAGGCAGTTGCTACCATTCCGGTGGTGGGAGACCGTTATAATGCCGAACAGCAACGGCAGGTAGAACGTTGAGAAAAGATTCTACTCACTTTATTTTGTCCGATTCTATCGTTTTTACGCAATTTATACTTATTTTTGCCTGTCGCAATTATTTATTCACCCAAACAAAACATCAAAAACAATAGTATGGACAAAGATCTAAAAAAGGTTGTGGTGCTTCTGGCACACCCCAACATGGAAAACTCACAAGCCAATAAAGCCCTGTTTGATGCCATAAAGGATATAGAAGATGTGGCTGTTTTTAATTTATACGAGATGCCGGATGAGGATATCCTCAATATGGATGCATGGAGCCGGATTATATCTCATGCCAATGCGGTGATATATCAGTTCCCATTTTATTGGATGTCGGCACCATCTTTATTAAAGAAAGGGCAGGACGGGATATTTCCCTATTTGGAAAAAACTCCGGCAGTAGCCGGTAAACCTTTGTTGGTGGCTACCACTACCGGTTCTGAATTTGATGCGTACCGAAGTGGAGGAAGAAATCGCTTCACGGTGGATGAACTTTTGCGTCCTTATCAGGGTGGTGCTGTGCATGCAGGGATGGTATGGCAGACTCCTTTCGTGGTGTATGGTATGGGAACACCCGATGCGGAAAAGAATATTGCCCTGGCAGCGGATCTTTATAAAAAACGGGTGATGGCACTTATCGGGAAAGATAAATCGGAAGATAGCTGGTAAAGTGTAAAGTATCAGCCAAAACACTTGATTTTGCCTTTACGATGTTGTATCTTTGTAGAAGCTTTAAGCTGAGTTTTATTATAAACCTAAACCTTTAGTAAAATGGCAAAAGTTATTCTTTCTTTTTCGGAAACCTCTAAATGGTGCATTTATTTGACAGATATTTTATGTAAGATAGGCTGTCTGCCGGATAACTATAGGTGGTTCGCTCGTTAGCAAATTAAATAGATTATAGTTATTTCAGATGTTTGGCATCTGGAATAATAATAGGCAAAAAAGAAAATAAGGTGGTATTTCCTCACAAGGATTTGCCACCTTTTTTGTTGATTTATATTTGGGTTAGGGTTTAAAGCTCATTTTTGCGCTGTTAATAAACATTGGATACGTTCTTAAAAAACGTTCCGGTTATTCTTTAAAAACGCTGTTTACGGTTATTAATGGAATGTTTTATATGTTATGATTTCAGAATCTTCTTATCAATTGATTTATTCATCAAAAATTAAAAAGAACTATTTTTACATAGTGGTTTCCTTGCCAAAAACTATCAAACTAAAATATTTCTTCATTAGATATTATCTTTCTACTTTTGCATAAAACTTTATAATAATGGGACAATTTAATGAGTATATGGAGCGTCTTGATTTCTCTGTCTTCAAAAAAATATTTATAGAGAAAGGTAGAATACGTCGCTACAAGAAGAATGAATATTTCCTGAATAAGGGAGACAAACATTCCTATATAGGTTTTATTTTAGACGGAACTTTTAGATATACTTGTATTGACAATAATGGCAATGAACATGTGGTTGCCTACAATTTCTCTAATGAACCATTAGGAAATTATTCTGCATTCCAAAAGAAAGAATATGCCCTGCTGGATATACAAGCTGTGACAGACAGCGCTGTTTATTTGTTATCCCATTCTGATGTAAACGAATTCTATAGCTCAAATATGGAAGCACAACAACAAGGCAGAATCTTAGCCGAAGAGCTACTATATGTTGCATGGAATAATATTATTTCAGCGTATAGAGCTACTCCGGAAGAACGATATAAAGAACTCTTGCAAAGATGTCCAGACTTGCCCAACCTAATAACTCTTAAAGAATTGGCTTCGTATATAATGGTAACGCCCGAAACATTGAGTCGCATACGTAAAAGAATTCTATTGGAATAAGTCTTGACCTCAATCAAGACTTTTATTTTTTCTTCTGCTTAGTTTTGTCTCATATTACTAAAACAATAATAATATGGAGACAAAGAAAATACAAATTGATAACGATCTGTGTTCTAAATGTGGCAAGTGTGTAAAAGCCTGCTTGAAAAATGTATTATCCCAAAAGAGTAAAAAAGCAGATATAAGAATCTGGAATATCACACAATGCGACTCGTGTGGTGCCTGCATCAAAGTTTGTAGAAGAAAAGCCCTTGAAATAGAAGGTATATCTTTGAGTAAAAAGCCTTTCAGCGAACAAGTGAAAAGAAAAGGACTGGCATTCTCGCTCATACTTTTCCCCATGATGTTATTAGCAGGTTTCTTGATGCACCCACATTTGGAACAAATGAAGATGATATTTACTGCACAAGATTTAGTGGAACGTTTTCATTATAATTCTTATTATCACATCGGACATTTAATCGTCATGTTCTCAGTTCCTTTTATAATGGTTTCAATGATAGGTATCATGAATAACCTACAATCTTCTGGAAAGCTTTGGGGATTTTGGGGTTGTATCATTGGAGTGTTCGGGGCATTTATTTTAGCTGTAGATAAAGGAGCTCTATGCCTGGTTTTGTCGGCATTTGATACGCTTCCGGAAGCAGACTTTATCAAAATCAGTCCGTTTTTGCAAGTCATTGTTGATAAGGCAGGATTGTTGAAGGTTTGTTACCTACTTCCCCTATTACCTATCGGTGCAGTCATTCAAGGTATAGGATTAATAAAAGAAAAACGCATAAAGAGATGGCAGGGTATATTGATGATTGCAGGCTTATTGCTCCTGAACAACCCTGACATAGAGTTAATAAGCACTATTGGAACATTATTAATGTGCTTTGGATATTTCCCTATCGGTATAAGGGCTTTGCACAATACATTATGATTAAAGGAGATTAACGAATAAGTAAGCCATAAAGTGTAAAGTAAGATTTTCTAAAATGTTTCATATTCTCAAATAAACGTTTTCTGCCCATAAATGCCCATTTTAGAAAAGCCTTATTTGTAATATAGTAACATCCCCAATATAAAAATAGCAAAAGATAATATGTAAATAGTCCACTAAATGAAAGGAACAAGAATATGAAAACTAAAGATGAATGTATTGCTGTGCTTAAGCAATTTAAAGAAGAATTTGCTTCCAAATATGGTATTCGTTCTATTGGTATTTTTGGTTCTGTAGCTCGCGGAGAAAATCATCCTGACAGTGATGTGGATGTATTTGTTGATTTAGAAGAAGCTGACCCTTTTATCATGTTCGATATCCGTGAGACTTTACAGTCGTTGTTTGGATGCAAAGTTGATTTAGTTCGCTTACGGGAAGGATTAAGAACTTTATTACTTAAAAGAATAGAACAAGATGGAATTTACGCCTAAACTGAAAGAGGAAATTATTGATAAACTGGAGCATATCAAACTCTTTTATTTAGAGTATTCTCAAGTTCTTTGACGAAAAATAATAGGTTTACGTAATATTCACTACCTTTGTCGCCAAAGCAAAAACATTGCATGTGAAAAGGTTACTTTCCAACATCGTAAAGTATGTACTGATAGTAGTATTTGTTTATTACTACGTAGGAAACACAGCCTTTGTCCATACACATGTAGTCGATCATTTCCTCGTAACTCACTCCCACCCCTACCTTCCGGGTATGCATCATTCGCACACAGAAGCACAGTGGGAAACCGTCTCCTGGTTCAATTTATTATGTCTGGACAGCTCGCATGAGTTACCGATAGTTCCCTTTATTTTATTTTTCCTAAGTTTCATCTTCTTGTTGCATGGAGCAAACCGGATTGTTCGCACAGCCCGGTCTTTCCATTTACGTTCTCCACCCTGTCATGTATGCTGAGAACAGATTTTGTTATTTAAGTTTCGTATGTAGCCTGAAAGGCAGAGCATATGCGAAACCTTAATCTGTTATTCCCAAAATACATGAAGAAAAACGAGTTCTTATCATAACGACAAAGAAATGAAATACATATATTTATTGTGCCTGACCGGCATGATGTGCTATGCTTGTACCAGTCAGCAAAAAGAACAGGAAAACCAGGAATTTTCTGTCTCAGGAGATACTATTGTGGTATCTTCGGAATCCCCCATCGCCAAGAAACTGAAAATAAGCGAAGTTCAGAAAGAATTGCATGAAACGACATTCACAGTTTCGGGCATCGTGAAAGCCATCCCCAATCATTATGCAGAAATAGCCTGCAGGACGGGTGACGCGCTCATTTATCCGTCTGGGACAAAAAGTGGATAAAGGCAGTCCCTTGTTTGAAATCAGTTCGCCCGACTTCTTTGAAACCGGAAAAGTCTACTACCAGGCAAAGCAGGAAATGGAACTGGCTTCCAAGAATCTGCTCCGCGAACAGGACTTGTATGCACACAAAGTAAGTGCGCAAAAAGAAGTGGAAGAAGCCGAAGTGAACTATGAATTGAAAAAGAAAGATTATGAAAATGCGTTGGCTGCCCTGAAAGTATTCCAGATAGAACCGGACCAGTTAGTACTGGGTCAGCCTATGATTGTCCGCTCACCCATTTCCGGTGAAATAGTGAAGAATAACATTGTAATCGGGCAATTCATGAAAGACGATGCCGACCCGGTGGCCGTGGTAGCCGATCTGAATGAAGTATGGGTAGCTGCCAATGTGAAAGAAAAGGATATGTCCCTGCTCTCTTCACTGAAAAAGGTGGAAATATCCCTGGTATCGCAATCGAACCAGACCTTCAGCGGCACAATCTACCATATCAACGAAATGCTGGATGAAGATACGCGTTCGGTAGAAGTATTAGTGGCATGCGATAATAAAGAGCGACTGATGAAGCCTGCCATGTATGCCACAGTGAAACTGACTGACGAACCTGCTGAAAGCATTCTGATCCCGACTTCTGCCATTTTGCAGGAAGAAGAACAGGCGTATGTATTGGTCTCTTCGGGCAACAATAAATTCCTGAAACGGAAAGTGGAAACTTCTGCTACGGATGGCGACAAGAGTGTCATTACTTCCGGCCTGCAATCCGGAGAAAAGTATGTTTCGGACGGTGCTTTCTATCTGCTGAACGCCAACTAAACACCGGGGTTACATAATATGAAGAAGTTGATTTTTCTGGCGATACATCGTCGAGGACTGATGTTCGTATTGTTTGCCTTCATTGCCGTGGTGGGTTACTATTCATGGACAAGACTGGCAATAGATGCTTATCCGGATATTGCGGATACCACCGTACAGATTGTGACACAAGTACCGGGACTGGCTGCCGAAGAGATAGAACAGCAAATCACAATTCCCATTGAACGGGCCGTAAACGGTCTGCCGGGACTGAACGTGATGCGAAGCAAAAACACTTTCGGACTGAGTACCGTGGTACTGGTGTTTGATGACGGAATTGATGACTACTGGGCACGCCAGCGTGTGCAGGAGCGCCTGGTAGATGTAGAATTACCTTATGATGCCGTGCCAGGGTTGAATCCCCTGACCTCGCCCACCGGAGAGATATTCCGCTACGTCATTGAAAGCGATAATCTGGACCTGCGTGAGATCACCGATTTGCATAAATGGGTGATTATCCCCCGGTTGAAGCAAGTGACAGGCGTAGCCGATGTAAGTAACTACGGTGGCATTACTACCCAGTATCAGATCGAACTGAATCCACGTAAGATGGAAGAGTACGATATTTCCCTTTCTGACGTGACCGAAAAAGTTGAAATGAACAATGTGAACGCCGGAGGAAGTATGTTGAGCCGGGGTGATCTGAGTTACGTGATTCGCGGTATCGGTCTGGTGAAGGATTTGAAAGATTTAGGACGTATCGTTATCAAAACGGATAATGGAGTACCTGTGTATCTGGATGATATCGGAAAGTTGAAATATGGTAGCCTGGAGCGCAAGGGTGTACTGGGCTTTTATGATGGCAAACGTAATTTTTCTGACGGCGTAGAAGGCATTGTGCAAATGTTGCGCGGTCAGAATCCCTCTCAAGTGCTCGAAGGAGTACATGCCGCTATTGACGAACTGAATAACGAAGTACTGCCCAAAGGCACACACATCCATCCTTTTATGGATCGCACGAACCTGGTGGATATGACCTTACACACGGTTTCGCATACACTGTTTATGGGTATGATCCTGGTGATATTGGTACTGATTCTCTTTTTAGGAAGCTGGCGGGGTGCATTGCTCGTTGCCGTCACCATTCCCCTATCGCTGCTGATAGCTTTTATCCTGATGCACGTGACGGATATACCTGCCAACCTGCTTTCATTGGGAGCCATTGACTTCGGTATCCTTGTAGACGGTTCTATCGTGATGATGGAAACGATTCTGAAGAAGCGTGAACGGCATCCCGATGAAGTATTGGAAGAAGATTCCATCTTACGACGTACAACGGAAGTCGCCCGCCCTATCTTCTTCTCTATCCTTATTATTATAACCGCTTATTTGCCCTTGTTTGCCTTCGAACATATCGAGAAGAAATTGTTTACACCGATGGCATATACAGTGGGATATGCACTGATAGGCGCTCTGTGTGTAGCATTGTTTCTGATTCCGGGACTGGCATATATGGCTTACCGTAAGCCTCGGAAAGTATATCATAACCGTTGGTTGGAAAAATTGCAGATGCTGTATCACGCACAAGTGGTTCGTGTAATTGACTGCCCGAAAGCCGTATTGGGAGTATTGGCAGGAATCCTGGTTTTAGCAGGTGTTTTGAGCTACACGGTGGGAAAAGATTTCCTTCCTCCCTTAGACGAAGGGGCTATCTGGATTCAGGTACAATTGCCTCCGGGGATTTCCATCGAGCGTTCCAAAGAGATGGGAGCTGAATTAAGAAATAAATTGGGGCAGTTTCCGGAAGTGTCGTACGTAATGACACAGGTGGGACGTGACGATGAAGGTGCAGAAGCCTTTTCCCTTTCGCACATCGAGTGCGGTGTAGGATTGAAACCTTATGATAGCTGGACTACAGGACGCAATAAAGCCAAGCTGATTGAAGCGATGAATGATACGCTCATGACCATGCCGGGATATTCGGTAGGTTTCTCCCAGCCGATTATTGACATGGTGATGGACCAGATAGCAGGTGCGCACAGTGATCTTGCACTGAAGATATACGGGGAAGATATCACGGAAACGCGTCATATTGCCGATAAGGTTGTCAATGTCATCAAGCAGATACCGGGCGCGACGGATGTTGCCGTAGATCAGGAACCTCCCTTTCCCCAACTTCAGATTATAGCAGACCGTGACCGTATTGCCCAATACGGATTGAATGTCTCGGACGTGGCCGATCTGATAGAACTCGCCATTGGCGGTATTTCGCAAATCTTTGTGGGTAGTAAGTCGTATGACGTCATCTGCCGTTTCAGCGAAGAGACGCGCAATACGCCGGAACGCATCGGAAACCTGATGCTGACTTCGGGCACAGGCGCCAAGATACCATTGAGCCAGGTTGCGGAGATCAAACTGACCACAGGGGCAAGCACCATTTCACGCGAGATGAATAAGCGGCACCTTACAATCCGCGTCAATCTGCGTGGTATCGACCTGACTTCTTTCTTGCAGAAAGCGAACAGGATGATTGATGACCAGGTGAAATACAACCATGAAGATTTTCATCTGAAATGGGCGGGACAGTTTGAAAACCAGCATCGTGCATACAATCGTTTGGGCGTGGTAGTTCCGTTGGCATTGGGCATTATGTTACTGCTATTGTTTGCCGCCCTCGGCAAATTCCGGCAAGCGGCTTTATTGATGTGTATCATTCCGTTGGCACTCTTCGGAGGCATGCTTGCACTGAATGTACGGGGAATGACGCTGAATGTATCTTCTGCCGTAGGCTTCATCGCTCTGATTGGTGTAGCTATTCAGAATGGAGTGATTATGATTTCGCATATCAATAATTTGCGCGAACGGGGGCGCGACTTGCGCGATGCCGTGGTTACCGGTGTGCGCCATCGTTTCCGTCCCATTCTGATGACGGCTACCGTTGCTGTGCTGGGTTTGCTTCCGGCATCTCTGAGTACGGGAATTGGTTCCGATGTACAGCGTCCGCTGGCAACGGTTATTGTATACGGATTGCTGTTTGCTACTGTGGTGACACTGTATATTCTCCCCTCTTTATATTATATGATGGAAAAAAAGGAAGATAAAAAGGATGAAAATGAAAAGATATAATATTGTGTTGTTTACCCTTATCGTCTGTGCCTGTTCTGTGCAGGCACAGACTGTAGAACCGATTACTTATAAGCAGTATATGCATAAAGTAAGTGCCGACAATCTGGAATATGCAGCGGAGAAAATGAATGTCAGTGCCGCACATGCAGATGTGATAGCTGCCAAGGTATTTGATGATCCGTCGCTCTCTTTTACTTATTCCAACAATGAAGACCATACTTTGCAAATGGGGCAAAGCTATGAACTGGAACTTTCGCAGAACGTAACTTTAGGAAGACGTACAGCCGGCATCAAGTTGGCACGCAACCAGAATGAACTGGCGGAGATTGTGCTGGATGATTATTTCCGGAATTTACAGGCGGACGCCACCATTGCTTATCTGGAAGTAATGAAGCAAAAACAACTCAGTGACATCAAGAGAAGTGCATGGAGCAATATGTACGACCTGGCGAAATCCGATAGTATTCGTCTGGCATCCGGCAAGATCATGGAAGTGGAAGCGATACAAAGCAAGTTGGAAGCAGACATCATGTATAACGAGGTGCTGCAAGCTGAAACGGACTTAAAGCAGGCATATATGCAACTGTCCCTCTTTGTCGGAACCACAGTTACGGATACGCTGTTTCATCCGGTGGAAGAACTGAAAAAGCCGGAACAGGTATTTGTGCTGAACGGATTGATTGAGGAAGCTATAGAACATCGTTCTGATTTACTGGCAGCTTTGAAGAATACGGAGGTTGCACGCCGTGAACTGATTCTGGCTAAGCGTGAAAAGCGTCCTGATGTGGAGTTTTCATTAGGGTGGAGCCATAATAAGCGTGTACGCAATGAAGAAGCACCTGCTCCGGCATTCAATGGAGTCAGTGCGGGGATTGCAATTCCTCTAAACTTCTCTTCTCTGAACAGAGGTGCGGTCAATGCTGCCCGTTTCCGTGCTCGCCAGGCAGAATTGCAATATGAGCAAATGTGCTTGCAGGTACAACGGGAAGTTATGGGAGCCTATCAGCAATTCCAATCGCAGGCCCTTCAAGTGAAACATTACGAAGGCGGAATTCTGAAACAGGCGCAGGATGTGCTTGAAGGGAAAATATACAGTTATAACCGGGGCGAAGTTTCCCTGTTGGAAATACTGAATGCACAACGCACGTATGATGAAGTTCAGGCGCAATATATAGAAACGCTGTTTAATTATAATGCGGCACTCGTTGAGTTGGAACGCAGCTGCGGAATTTGGGATATAAAGGGATAAATTGTTAATAATATAAAAATGAGGGTATGTAAACTTTTACAATATCCTCATTTTTTGTATCATTGCAAATATAATTCTCTAAAGAACATACTATTATGAAAACTAGATTTTTATTATTTGCCGTATTTCTATTGGTGTGCAGCACTGCATTCGGTCAAGACAGTGATAATGCGAAGTTTATTGAGGTTACCGGAACTTCGGAAATAACCCTTGTGCCTGATGAGATTCATCCTCTTATCGAGATTAAAGAATATTGGGAAGAGGAATTTGACGGAAAGTCCAAACCGGAGAATTATCGGACTAAAGTGCCATTGGTAGGAATAGAGCGAAATTTGAGAACTGCCTTAGGAAAGATCGGGATTCCGGAAGACGCCATCCGTACACAAGAAGTAGGCGACTATTGGCGTGAACGTGGACTTGAACTCCTGGTATCCAAACGGTTTGATATCACATTGACCGATTTTAGTCAGATAGATGAGATTCTAAAGGTTATCGACACGAAAGGTATCAACTACATGCGTATCGGAGAACTGAAAAACAAGGATATGCAGGTCTATCGGCAACAAGGCAAAATAGAGGCACTGAAAGCCGCACAAAAGAAAGCTGAATATTTGGTGGAAGCATTAGGCAAACGCCTGGGAGATGTCATTCGCATTGTCGAACCGCAGGAAAGTGCAGGTTATTCCCGGTATTTTGCAGCCCAGAGCAATGTAAGTTCATCACAGGCAGAAGCTTACGATGCTTTCCGTACGATAAAACTGAATTATTCGATGCTGGTGAGGTTCGAGATAAAGTAGAATCGTACGGAAAGCAACGAAAGACTCTATTTCTTCATCCTCACCTCATACAAGTCATTCCTCCTGTCTTTCAGATTGCGCACACTGCCGTAAGTATGCAATTCATTCAATAAATCCAGATCCACATCGGATACCAGTATCATTTCTGTATTCGGTGTGGCTTCTGCACGCTTGCCATCCGTCGGGAATGCAAAGTCGCAGGGAGTAAATACACCTGACTGTGCATACTGAATATCCATATTGTGCACACGCGGAAGATTACCTACACTACCGGCAATGACAACGAAACATTCATTTTCGATGGCACGGGCATGGGCGCATACCTTTACACGTGAGTAGGCATTTTGCGTATCCGTCAGGAAAGGAACGAATAAAATCTGCATACCCTGGTCTGCCATAATACGGGATAATTCCGGAAATTCCACATCATAGCAAATCAGCACGCCGATCTTAGCACAGTCCGTATCGAATGTCTGCAAAGCCTTTCCGCCACTTAATCCCCAGCTTTTTATTTCATCGGGTGTGACGTGCAACTTCTCATACATCTCAAAACTACCATCGCGACGACAAAGGAAACCGACATTATACAAAAGTCCATCTTCTTTAATAAGCGGCATGCTACCCGTAATGATATTGATATTGTAACTGATAGCCAACTTTACAAATCGTTCTCTAATCTCTTCTGTGTAAGCTGCCAATCCGCGAATGGCCTGTGACTCCCCTTCATTATTGAATTTTGCCATCAGCGGGGCATTGAAGTATTCGGGGAAAAGAATGAAGTCACTCTTATAATCGGATACGGCATCCACAAAGAATTCTACCTGTTCAAACAGGTCATCCAGCGTTTGATAACTACGCATCTGCCACTGCACCAATCCTACGCGCACGGTGGTTTTCGGTGCAATATATTCTTCCGTAGGTTCCTGATAGTAAATGTTATCCCATTGCAACAGACAAGCATAATGCTTGGACTCTTCATCATTAGGCAGGTAATTGCGCATCACCTTGCGTACGTGGAAATCATTGGAAAGCTGAAAGGTCAATACGGGGTCGAAAATTTCTTTCTGCTTTACCTTATCTATATACTCTTTCGGGCGAAGTTGATCCGAGTATTTATAATAGTTGGGAATACGCCCACCGAACATAATAGCTTTCAGATTCAGAGTTTCGCAAAGCTCCTTGCGGTATTCGTACATACGGCGTGCCAGGCGAAGCCCACGGTATTGGGGATGAATAAAGACTTCAATACCATATAATATATTGCCTTTAGGATTATGGGTATTGAAGGTTTCTTTACCCGTCACCTGTGCATAAGTATGATCGTTCTTCACATCATCGTAATTCACAATGATGGAAAGTGCGCAGCCGACAATCTTTTCGTCTACCACGGTTACAATCTGTCCTTCGGGGAAAATTCGGATGAGTTTTTCAATTTGTTTGTGTGTCCAAAACACATCGCTGCCATCCGTATATACACGGGTGAATGATTGCGCCAGTTGCTCGTAGTCTTCTATTTGTAAATTACGCAACTGTACTTTGTTGATTTTCAATGAGTCCATAATGTCTCTTTTTTATACCAAAAGTTAAATCCGCTGCAAAGGTACGGTTTAAACTTATACATTGTCTCCCGGAATGCATATTTTTGTGAGAGACTGATTTTGCAATAAAAAAGAAATGAGGATTTAACACTTTAGGGATAAGAGTATTTTGCTTTTTTTATACTTTTGCATCGTTTTCTACAACTTTCTGTTTATTTCTTATTTAATTTTTTTAAAATCATGGCTAAAAAGATGTTATTCCTGTTTGTGCTTTTGCTTTCCCTTACAGGAATGCTCAAGGCACAGGTAACTACTGCCGGAATGAGTGGGAAAGTGATGGCTGACGAAGAATCTGTCATCGGCGCTACGGTTGTAGCCGTACACGAACCTTCCGGAACCAGTTACGGTACTGTTACCAATGTAGACGGACGTTTCAGTCTGCAAGGTATGCGCTCCGGTGGTCCTTACAAGGTGACGGTATCTTACATCGGTTATCAAACGGCAATCTATACAGATATCCAGTTGCAACTGGGTGAAACTTATTCATTGAATGTAACCCTGCACGAAGCTTCGGAATTATTGGGAGAAATCACTATTACGGCCAGTAAGTCAAAGTTCAGTGCTGAAAAGACGGGAGCTACTACCAATATTTCTTCTGAACAACTCACCACATTGCCCAGCATTAACCGCAGTATCAGCGACTTTACCCGCATCTCTCCATATGCATCAGGAAACAGTTTTGGAGGCCGCGACGGACGCTCCAATACGTTCACGGTAGACGGTGCGAACCTGAATAACAACTTCGGCCTGTCGTCCGGTTTGCCAGGCGGTGGAAATCCAATTTCACTGGATGCCATTGATGAAGTACAGGTTGTGATTGCCCCATACGACGTGCGTCAGGCAAACTTTATCGGTGCAGGCATCAATGCCATTACGAAATCGGGTACAAACGCTTACAGAGGTAGCGCTTATATGTACTTCAACAATGAAGTGATGCGCGGTAACAAAATTGGT
>ENA-OPNH01001307-OPNH01001307.1-human-gut-metagenome-genome-assembly--contig:-NODE-1307-length-13586-cov-2.067992_pt1 | contig 13586 bp, 10 predicted proteins | sample MGYA00241537_ERZ501771 | MGnify/ENA primary metagenome ERZ501771 (study PRJEB25962, sample SAMEA2042608) | human gut metagenome | biome: human gut; feature: human-associated habitat; material: faeces...
AGTTTATGCCGATAAGCAGCCGTGACGTTCTTCACGTAAGATACATCTTTCAACCGGCCTTCTATCTTAAATGAGGAAGCTCCCGCATCCAACAACTGTTCCAACTCATCACTCTGGTTCAAGTCTTTTAATGAGAGCAGGTGTTTATCCTTGACCATCACTTTCCCGTCCGAATCTACCAGACTGAAAGGCAAACGGCAGAATTGTGCACATTCTCCCCGGTTGGCACTACGTCCGAAACAAGCCTGGCTGACATAACATTGCCCGCTATAACTAACGCAAAGTGCTCCATGTACAAATACTTCCAACGGCACTTCCGGACAAGCTTTATGAATATGGCTGATTTCCTGAAGGGAAAGCTCACGTGCCAATACTACTTGCCGGAAACCGGCTTCTGCAAGGAAACGTACTTTCTCCGGCGTACGGTTATCCATTTGCGTACTGGCGTGCAAGGGAATAGGCGGCAGGTTTAAGCGAGTGATTCCCATGTCTTGCACAATGAGGGCATCTACTCCCGCACGATACAAATCCCAAATCATTTTCTCCGTCTCTGCCAGTTCTTCTTCTTTTAAGATGGTATTGACAGTCACATAAATCCGGACATTATATAAATGGGCATGAGCCACCAAAGCAGCTATATCTTCCAACGAATTGCCGGCTGCTGCACGTGCGCCAAACTTAGGTGCACCGATATACACTGCATCCGCACCGTGGTTAATAGCTTCAATGCCACATTCCATGTTCTTGGCAGGGGCTAGTAACTCTATCTTCCGTTGCTTTATCATATCGTTTTAGTTACAAGTTACAGGCTACAAGCTACGAGTGATACGCTATACACCGCAAGGTCTTGTCACTCGTAGCCCGTAGCTTGTAGCTACTTTATATCGTTAATATTGTACGGAGTTTCCTGATAAACGAAATAGTTCAACCAATTAGAGAACAACAGATTGGCATGGGCACGCCAACGTACCATCACACCTTTATCCGGATCATTATCCACATAATAATTACGAGGTATTTCAATGGGCAGACCTTTATCCACATCCCTGCGATATTCCGTATCCAGCGTCAGTGGAGAGTATTCCGAATGTCCGGTAACAAAGAACTCACGTCCACCACGTGCTACCACCAGGTGTACGCCTGCATCTTCCGATTCCGAAAGTAAAGTAAGTTCCGGCACTTTCAAGATATCTTCTTTCCGTACTTCGGTATGGCGGCTATGGGGTACATAGAACATATCATCGAAACCACGGAAAATAGCGTGTAACGGATCTAAAGGACGATGCTCGAATATGCCGAACATTTTCTTATCCAACGCATACTTGGGTACTCCATAATGATGATAAAGTCCGGCCTGTGCAGCCCAACATATATAAAGGGTGGACGTAACATGCGTACGCGCCCAATCGAATATTTCCATTATTTCATCCCAGTAAGTCACCTCTTCGAAATCCAATTGTTCTACAGGAGCACCGGTGATAATCATACCGTCGTACTTCTCGCCACGCATCTTTTCAAAGTCAGTATAGAATGTCTGCATGTGTTCTACAGGCGTATTCTTTGATGTATGACTCTTGATTTTCATGAACGAGATTTCCACTTGAAGCGGTGTATTGGAGAGCAAACGCACAAGATCTGTCTCCGTGGTAATCTTCAAAGGCATCAAGTTCAGGATAACGATGCGCAACGGACGGATGTCCTGTTGCGTGGCGCGGGAGTTGTCAATAACAAATATGTTCTCTTCTTTCAGCAACTCTATCGCCGGCAGCTTATCAGGTAAATTTAATGGCATAAGTTATCAGATTATCTTTAATTTAGAGTACAAAGGTACTGATAATTTTGAAATCTCCCGCGAAAGAATGAAAATGTAGGGACAAAAGCTATTCATTTATTCACTTCATACAAAGGAAGATAAAAATACTTTTAACAGAAACTGGTTTATTCTTTCAGATATTTAGATTATTATTTTACCTTTGTCAACCAACAGAGTTAATGAACATTGAAAAACATTAAGATGGAATAGAACTGGAATTCAAGCGTGAATTCAATTAATTAGCATCCCAAAGCCACAGACTTTCTTATACCAATTATGGTCCTTACCCACCTCAGATATTCCGATGCTTTAATTAACAGATAGAGCTACGTACTAACTAGAAATACAACAATTGTATTTCATAAAATAGCAACAAATGAGCAAAACAACTATTAAAAGTAACAGATTGATTTCTGTTTTATTATGTTCTCTTTTTCTACCTATTTCTTCTTGTGTCAATAAGTTAGATTCAGAGACTTCTCCAGGAACTACCCCTATCACATTTTCAACAAAGATCAATAAAACGAGTACACGAGTGACAAATACAACCTTCGAGAAAGGAGATAAAGTGGGATTATACGCAATGCTATCCTCCACTTCTATTGCAGAAGAAAGGTATATCAACAATTTGCAGTTAGAATGTACAGGAAGTAATACGCTTATCCCCCAAAAAACAGTTTTCTATCCGGTAGGAGATGCAACTCTTGACTTTATCAGTTATTCCCCTTACCTACCAACGGAGATATCTGCCAATTCTTCCATTATTCCAATCTCTATACAGTCAGATCAAAGCAATCCTATTAAACGTTCACAATCAGATTTTCTAATCGCAACACAGTCAAAAGTGGCAAGTAGTGAAAAAGCTGTTGAACTGAAATTCTATCATAAATTAGTCAAATTCAACATAACACTTACCCCCAAAGGAGATGAAACTGTTGAAAGTTTACTAAGTGCTAATCCACGAATTATTGCTACCGGATTCTATAATAAAGCCGACTATAATTTGACCACAGGGGAATTTACAAATCATAAAAAAGAAACAGATATTATTCCTTACGGAACATGGAGTATAAAAAACGGGAAACTCATAGGAAAAGAGATTATCATTATTCCTCAAGACATAAAATCCGATATACAATCATTCGTCATGGACTGGAACGGACAACTATACACATGCCCAATGCCGGAATTAACAATGACAGAAAATACACAATGTGACCTGGACATAGCAGCCATGCAGACTACCAGTCATATATTGACAGGAATAACCGGCAACATAGAAGACTGGACATCTGTTGAAGGTAAGGAAACAGATAATAGCGGCAAAACTACAGCAATACATATTGCCGCATTATCTTTTACCCAATCAAATGTTTATAAAGTATATAGTAGCGGTAAACCTATTGTAGAAATTTGCAAAGAGTATCTTAGGTCAGATAATATTAGTTCACAAGCAATCACTATTTATCCTATCGGAGCCGATGAACAAAGCGACCTTACTAATGGAACTGTACTACAACTATTAGATGATGAAAGAGAGATCAATGGAGGAAAAATAAGTTGGAATACAGAAAATAATTCGTTTACATATACTACAGGTACTTCTGGAAAAATTGATAAATTCTATCTGAATGAATCAGGAATAATCACATTAATAAAACCCGAAAAGCCTTTGGATATAAATGTTATACGACATACGATTAGAGATATCAGGAATGGAACTTTAAAAGAATATCCTATAGTAAAAATAGGCATACAATATTGGATGCAGAAAGACTTGTGCGCAACTACATACAGAAACGGCACTCCTCTTACTAAACAAGTAGAATTAGGCAAGGGAGCAGGTTATTTTAAACCCGAAAAAGATGAAATATACTTCTATAATGGAGAAGCTATATTAGCTGGTAACTTAGCTCCAGAAGGATGGAAAATACCTAATAACGGAAATTGGGATTCACTAAGGCAGTATATCAAGAATGATATTTCTGTTTTAAAAACAGGAGATTGGATACCATTTAAGGCGGGAGATATCGTATCCCCTGCCACTAATGAGACTGGATTAAGTTTTTATCCTTACGGAGTGTATACAGAAAGTGGAAATAAAACAGCTTTGATAAATGAGTCTGCCGCAGCTTTCTATTGGATAGGAGATGACGTGAATGGATTGACAGAAACCGTTATTTTCATGAAAAGTACATCAAACGATATTAACGACACTGGCAGTAATAAAGTGAAAGATAAAGATTATTATATAGCTGTTCCTATACGTTGTATAAAAGAATAGCCCAACAATAAAAGCATATCTCATTTCTTTTTCGTATTTTTGTTCCCAATGTACAAATAAGTTTTGTTCACCGAACAAAGACAACGAAAAAGAAATGAGAATTATCGACCTGATACACAGCAACGAGAAGACAGCTTTCTCTTTTGAAATACTGCCACCGCTGAAAGGCACAGGCATCGAAAAGCTGTACGACACCATAGATACTTTACGGGAATTTGACCCGAAATATATCAATATCACCACACATCGCAGCGAATATGTGTACAAAGATCTGGGAAACGGTTTGTTTCAGCGCAATCGCTTGCGCCGCCGCCCAGGGACTGTTGCCGTAGCTGCCGCTATCCAAAACAGATATAATATTACTGTAGTTCCGCATCTTCTTTGCAGTGGTTTCACCCGCGAAGAGACGGAATATGTACTGCTCGATCTGCAATTCCTGGGTATTACCGACTTACTGGTGCTACGTGGGGATAAAGCAAAACATGAGTCCGCCTTCACTCCCGAAGGCGATGGCTACCACCATGCCATTGAATTGCAAGAACAGATCAATAACTTCAATAAAGGTATTTTCGTAGATGGCTCGGAAATGAAAGTGACCAATACACCATTTTCCTATGGCGTGGCATGTTATCCCGAAAAACACGAAGAAGCTCCCAATATTGACACTGATATCTACTGGCTGAAAAAGAAAATGGAAGCCGGTGCAGAATATGCAGTCACACAGCTTTTCTATGATAACCAGAAATACTTCGACTTCGTAGAACGTGCCCGGAAAGCCGGAGTTACCATTCCCATCATTCCAGGTATCAAACCGTTCAAGAAAATATCTCAAATCAGCATGATACCCAAGACATTCAAAGTGGACTTGCCCGAAGAACTGGCATACGAAGCGATGAAATGCAAAACGGATGAAGAAGCCAAACAAGTAGGCATCGAATGGTGTGTTAAGCAATGTAAGGAATTAGTGGAACATGGAGTACCTAGTATTCACTTCTACTCCATCGGTGCAGTGGACAGTATAAAAGAAGTTGCAAAGCTGGTATACTAGGGGAAGTTGAGAGTTGAGAATGGAGAGTTGAGAGTTGAAGTAATCTAATTGGTAATTAGTAATTGATAATTAAATTATATATAATATCGTGTTTTTCAAAGAGGTAATAGGACAAGAAGCAGCCAAACAGCGACTCCGGCAGGAAGTGCAAGAGGGGCGTATTCCTCATGCTCAGCTCTTCTGCGGTCCATCGGGAGTGGGAAAACTTCCGTTGGCAATGGCTTATGCCCGTTACATCTGTTGCCCGAACCGTACAGATACAGACGCCTGTGGTACCTGTCCCTCCTGCGTAAAGTGGAATAAGCTGGTACATCCGGATGTACATTTCGTCTTTCCCATCGTAAAAAAAGGAAAAAAAGAAGTATGCGACGATTACATAGCTGACTGGCGCCATCTGGTGCTGAACAGTCCTTATTTCAGTCTCAACCACTGGCTGAATGAGATGGATGCTGAAAACGGACAAGCCATCATCTATGCAAAAGAGAGTGACGAGATAGTGCGCAAGCTCAGTCTGAAATCAAGCGAAGGTGGCTACAAGGTTACTATCGTCTGGCTACCGGAGAAAATGCACGTAGTTTGTGCCAATAAGTTATTGAAACTTCTGGAAGAGCCTCCCGAAAAGACAGTATTCCTATTGATATCCGAAACTCCGGACATGATACTGCCAACAATCCTGAGCCGTACGCAACGTTTCAACATCCGTAAAATAGAAGAAACGGATATTGCCAACGCCTTGCAACAGAAATACGGCGTACGTCCTAATGATAGTTTCACCTTGGCGCATCTTGCCAACGGTGACTTTATCAAAGCATTGGAAACCATCCACCTAAACGAAGAAAATGAACTGTTCTTTGAACTCTTTGTCAGCCTCATGCGTCTTTCCTATCAACGGAAGATACGTGAAATGAAGCAATGGAGTGAGCAACTGGCAGGCATGGGACGTGAACGGCAGAAGAACTTTCTGACATACGCCCAGCGTATGATACGCGAGAATTTTATCTATAACCTACATTGCAAAGAGATGAGTTACATGACTCTGCCCGAACAAAACTTTGCCACCCGCTTCGCCCCTTTTATCAACGAACGGAATGTAACGGGAATGATGGATGAATTGAGCGAAGCGCAGATACATATTGAGCAAAATGTAAATGCAAGGATGGTCTTTTTTGATTTTTCATTGAAAATGATAGTTCTACTGAAACAGTAGAAATCAGATATATAGTAGTAATCTCAATCATAAATAAAAAAATGGATTTTAAACTACATAACGGAAGCGGAAGTCTCTGCTGCAAAAGTTGCGGCAGGCAAGACAAGCAACTGAACACCTACGACTGGCTGGCCGATATTCCCGGAAACGGAGAAGAAAGCGATCTGGTAGAAGTTCAGTTCAAGAATACCCGCAAAGGATATTTCCGCAATAGCAACCATATACCTCTTGAAAAGGGCGACATCGTGGCCGTAGAAGCAACACCGGGACATGACATCGGTGTGGTGACCCTAACCGGACGCCTTGTTCCGCTACAAATGAGAAAAGCTAACATCAAGTCTGAGGCTGATATCAAGCGTATCTACCGTAAAGCCAAACAGGTAGATATGGACAAATACAATGAAGCCAAAGGACGCGAACATAACACCATGATACGCGCCCGACAGATTGCCCTCAACCTGAATCTCAACATGAAAATCGGTGATGTGGAATATCAGGGAGACGGTAACAAAGCTATTTTCTATTATATTGCCGATGAGCGTGTAGACTTCCGCCAGCTAATCAAGGTATTGGCAGATGCTTTCCATGTCCGCATTGAAATGAAGCAAATTGGCGCACGTCAGGAAGCCGGACGAATTGGTGGTATCGGCCCTTGTGGACGCGAGCTCTGCTGTGCCACCTGGATGACCTCTTTCGTGTCAGTATCCACAAGTGCCGCCCGTTATCAGGATATTTCTCTCAATCCGCAAAAACTGGCAGGACAATGTGCCAAACTGAAATGTTGTCTCAACTATGAAGTGGACTGCTATGTGGAAGCTCAGAAACGTCTTCCTTCCAGGGAGATCGAGTTGGAAACCAAAGACGGTACTTTCTATTTCTTCAAGGCAGATATTCTAAGCAATCAGATAACCTACTCTACCGACAAGAACATTCCTGCCAATCTGGTAACAATCAGTGGTAAGCGTGCATTTGAAATCATCGGTATGAACAAACGGGGTACTAAGCCAGAAAGTCTTGTAGAAGAAGCACGCCAAGTGGAACCCAAGAAGCCGATAGATTTGTTGGAACAGGAAAGCTTAACCCGCTTCGACCGTAGTCGTAAAGGTAAAAATGGCGGAGAAAATAACGGTGGCGGGAATGGAAACAGCGGTAATAACAACCGCAAGAAAAAGAAAAAAGGAAATCCGAATCAACCTGGAGATCAACAATCCAGACCACGCCCACAAGGTACTCCCAGACCACAAGGCGAGCAACCAAGGCAACAGGGGAACCAACCCAGACAACAAGGCGATCAGGTCAGACGCAACAAGCAAAAAAATCGTGAACGAGGAGATGGACAACGTGTTGATAGAGGTCCCAGACCCAACAATCCACCCAGACCACAAGGAGAGAAACCAGCCGGAAATGAAAAACCAGCCCAAGAATAAAACATCTCTCCTGAAGAGTTTAATACTGCTGTTCATCGCAAGCTTCTACACAGCCTGCGATGAACAGACTGTATATCATTCTTTTCAATCCCTGCCAACGGAAGGCTGGCAGCGGAATGACACACTATTCTTCAATGTTTCGGTTGCAGACTCCGCTACACTCTACAATGTATCCGTAGAAGTGAGAAACCGGAACAATTATCCATATCAGAATTTGCCCTTACTCATCTACTACGACAGCCCGGAGATCCCAAATATCAAGCGGGATACATTGGAGCTGCGACTTGCTGACAATGCAGGTATTTGGTTAGGAGATGGCTGGGGTGGGTTATATCAATCAACTCTCCCAGCAGGTTTCATCCGTATTGGAAAAGCCGGGGAATACCGCTTCAAAATTATACACCTTCTACCGGACGAAGTTCTTCCCGGTATCAATGATGTAGGAATCAAATTAAAACGCTGACAGTCTCTTTTTACGTCCTGCATCAATCCGCAGGAAGATGAACAGCAGGATGGTGAATCCCCAAAGCGAAGAACCGCCATAACTAAAGAATGGCAACGGAATACCAATCACAGGTGTCAATCCCAGCACCATGCCTACATTAATAAATAAGTGGAACAGGAATATACTAACGACCGAGTACCCATAGACTCGACCAAAAGTAGACGGTTGCCGCTCCGCCACAGCAATCAGACGGAGTATTAATATAAGAAATAAGAGTAGCACGGCAGTAGAACCTATAAATCCTTCTTCTTCACCTACCGTACAGAAAATAAAGTCCGTATCTTGTTCGGGTACATATTTCAGCTTAGTCTGAGTACCGTTTAGGAATCCCTTTCCTGTCAGGCCACCGGAACCGATAGCTATCTTCGACTGGTTGACATTGTATCCGGCACCAGCCAGATCTTCTTCCATGCCTAATACCACCTTGATACGTATCTGCTGGTGAGGCTCCAATACTTTATTAAAGAAGTAATCACTGGAATATAAGAAACCGATAGAACCGATAGCAAACATACCTATCAGGAAATAACTAAGATGACGCTCACTTAACGAAAGGAAAATAAGGTACCCAACTACCAGCATACACAGTCCCCATTGCACCCAAACCAAATTAAACGGAGTCACATATTCCGATATAAAATAAGCGATTAACAACACTCCAATGGTAACTAACAATATATTGCGTACCGGTTCCCATTTCTTCTTATAAACCCACACCATTCCTGCCGCAGACAGCAAGACCATCGAAAGTACTGCAAACTCCCCTATCGGCGTCGGCGTATCGGCAATAAACACCTGATCAAAACGAATACCTACCACAAAGTAAACTACCGCGCACACTCCGGAAAACAGTACCACACCCGGCATCCCCTCCCGATACAGAACCAAAAAGAAAGCAGTATATACCAACGCTGAGCCAGTCTCCCGCTGCAAGATAATAAGTATCATCGGGAACAAAATAAGGAAAACCATCATCAAGATATTCTTCCAGTTCTTCATGGTGAACGAATAGGAATTCATATACTTGGCAAGAGCCAGCGCCGTAGCAAACTTGGCGAACTCCGCCGGCTGCAAACTTACCGGCCCCATGACCAGCCACGACCTCGATCCCTTCGTATCAGGGGCTATAAAGATAGTGACCACAAGTAATATGGCAAGTGCTATATAAATCAGATAGGCAAACATATCATAAACGCTGTCTTCAAGCATCAACAACACAAACCCCAATCCGAAAGAGCAAATGATCCAAACCAGTTGCTTACCTGCACGAGTGGAGAAATCCCAGAAGTCGCGGTCACCATAATCATAGCTTGCCCCGCAAACGCTAAACCAACCGAATGCAATCAGAATCAAGTAAACACAGATCGTTACCCAATCCAGTGATTTCCATATACTATCTCTCCTCGTCACCATACATTATCACACGATTACTCATTTCTTCCGCTCTTTCCTCGCTGGCAGGCGAAAGTTTTCCATTCAAATACTGTTCCATCATTAAAGCACCATAAGGTACTCCATAGGTTGCCCCCCAACCACCATTCTCCACATAAACGGCAATAGCGATCTTCGGCTTGTCCATCGGGGCAAAACCTATAAATGCAGAATGGTCATGTCCGCGATTCTGTGCCGTACCCGTCTTTCCACAGACTTCTACACCCGGCAGTATGGTTCCGGCTATACGGCAAGTAGCACTTCCGGTAACTCCCGTAACGGCAGCCCGCATACCTTCTACAATTTCTTCATAATAAGAGCGGTCAATAGAAGTGTAACGACGCTCCCGGTAAATACTATCCAATTCTGCATCCTGAATATCCTTCACAATATGCGGAGTCACAAAATAACCACGATTGGCGATGGTAGCCGCTAAATTTGCCATTTGCAAAGGTGTACTTAAAACTTCACCCTGACCGATAGAAATACTGATTACCGTCAATCCATTCCATGATCCACGATAGGCCTTATCATAAACACCTGCATTAGGAATAAATCCACGTTTCTCACCCGGCAAATCCGTTCCCAGCTTATAACCAAATCCTTGAGAAACCATGTGATCTTTCCATACAGTAAGCGCATTCTGTGGTGAACCGTATTTCTTATCACCAAACATGCGATAAAGCCCCCAACAAAAATAAGCATTACACGAAGTGGCAATAGCAGGTATCAGCGGAAGAGGTGATCCATGTCCGTGGCATCCCACACGCAGACCTCCATAAATGAATCCGTGAGAACAAGGAAACGATGTGGATGGCTGTATAATACCTTCCTGTAAGAATGTCAGCGCCTGCGCTGTTTTGAAAGTAGACCCCGGAGGATAGACACCCATAATAGCACGATTCAGCAAAGGTTTCTGTTTATCTCTCTGCAGCATATTATGATTTTTACCACGTTGGCGGCCAATCATCAAGTGCGGATCAAAGTTCGGAGCAGACACCAGACAAAGGATCTCCCCCGTTTCCGGCTCAATAGCCACAATTGCACCGATTTTATTTTTCATCAGACGCTCACCTAACATCTGCAAATCAATATCCAACCCTAATTTCAGGTTCTTACCCGGTATGGATGGGCGGTCTAGTTTCCCATCCATATAGTGGCCCTGAATACGTCCGTGCGCATCACGAAGCAAAACCTCTACTCCTTTTTCGCCACGCAGGTATTTCTCGTATGACTTTTCTATACCTTGCTTACCCACATAATCACCGCGAATGTAATAGTCGTCAGCCTCAATATCTCTCATTGAAACCTCACCGATATCTCCCAAAGCATGTCCGGCAGAATTATAAGTGTATTGCCGGATAGTACGTCTCTGAATATAAAAACCCGGGAATTTAAAGAGTTTTTCTTGGAATACACCGCACTCTTCCGCCGAGAGCTGCGTCATAAACACCTGATGCGTATATCTGGAATAACCGGGATTCATCCAACGGTTCTTCACATCTTTCATTCGCTTCAGCAGCTGTTCTTTCGTAATATTCAGTGTGCGGCAAAAATCGAGAGTATCCAGTTCCGTCACCTCTCGCGGCACGAATGTGATATCATACGCAGGTTGATTGAACACCAGTAATTTTCCATTGCGGTCATAAATAGCACCGCGCGAAGGATACTGGATTTTATTAAGGAAAGCGTTACTATCTGCATTCTTCTTGTAAGTATCAGTCATGATCTGCAACACAAAAAGACGCATGATATAAATGATAACAATCACAATTGCTACCCCACCTATCACAAATTTCCGCTTTTCGAGTGTATAATCTTTTGCCATCTTACTTCTTCTTCACTCCTTCTATAGCCATGATACAGGTTATAGTCAGCAACGCACTTGCCACAATTCTCAGCAGCAACGTTCCGATATGGGCGAACGAAAAGAATTCTATGGTAAGTAATATTGCATGATGAATAAAAACGCTAACAACCAAATACTTCAGGAAAGGTACAATTCCCATCGATTTTATCGAAGGAACTATATTCTCAAACGCATCCCGCGGCACAAACAGGCGTAGGAATGTAGGACGCAGAAAAGCCAGTGCCACCGTAGCTGCAGCATTCATACCCGGCGTATCCGAAAAGATATCCACCGTCAGTCCCAGAAAAAACGCCCACAGCATCAAAGTATTCCGTGGTGTTTCCGACTCAAATTTCAGTATGAGATAAATATATAGAAAAGGAGTGGCATATCCGGCAATATGCACATTATTCAGTATCAGTACCTGCAATAGTACCAAACCGATAAACCAACCTATTTTATGCAGATAATTGAGAACCAATTTGATTTACAATTTACAATTTACGATTTACAATTGGGGCTACTCCCCTACCATTTATCACTCCTATCCCTCTATCACCTTATCACTCCATCACTTCCCTTCTTCCTTCTCCAATGTCTGCTGCTCTTCTTGTCCGGTACGGGCAATCACCCGAACGTTGCTCACCTTTCCGAAATCCGTGGCCAGTTTTATCTTCAACAGATAAGAGAGACCGTCGTGAGAATCAGACATATCATCCACCGTTCCCACCATGATACCCGCAGGAAATACTGTAGAATACCCACTTGTCACCACCGTATCACCCAGATTAAACTCTGCATGGCGAGGTAAATCTTTCAGATAAGCATAACGAGAGTCTCCATATTCCCACTTCAAATAACCGAAATAATCACTGCCCACAATCTTGCAACTGATGCTCGATTTACTGTTCAGCAATGGAATAACGGTAGAGTAATGCGGAGAAGTTTTATAGACAATGCCCACTACTCCGTTGGCATCTACCACTCCCATTTCCGGACGGATACCCGCAGAAGTTCCTTCATCAAGGGTGATATAGTTATCCACCCGGTTCAGACTATTCTTGATGACATTCGCTTTGAAAATATGGTATTCGTCCGGTTCGAGCCGTTCCAGGCTATACAACCGAACAGAGTCCATTCCTTTATTTTTCAGCGTTTTCTCCAGAAAAGCCACCCTCTGCTCCAACCACATATTACGGTCGAGCAAGTCTTCATTGACAGATTTCAGATGGAAATAAGAAGTAATAGTTCCCGAAACATCGTAAACTTTCCCCGCCACACTGTTGGCAGATGTGAAGAACACACTCTGCTGATAGTAGTTGAAACGAAACAATAAAACAAAACTGGCTGCCTCTAACAGTAGAAAGAGGAACCAGTAGTTGTATTTAATAAGAAAGTTCAGTAAATTTCGCATATGGCTTTATCATCTCATCAGGAATGAGAAACGATCCACATTCTTCAGCGCCACACCCGTACCTTTGGCAACAGCATGCAGGGGATCCTCAGCAATATGGAACGGAATGTTAATCTTATCAGTCAAACGCTTATCGAGTCCGCGGAGCAATGCACCACCACCTGCCAGATAATACCATTGTGCACGATATCGGCATACAGTTCGGGAGGTGTATTTTCCAACGCGTTCAAGATAGCGGTTTCAATCTTCGAGATTGATTTCTCCAGACAGTGCGCTACTTCCTGATAGCATACAGGCACTTCCATAGGCAGAGCCGTGATACGGTTCGGTCCGTGAACGATATAATCTTCGGGGGCGTCTTCACCAAGTTCGGTCAGAGCGGCACCCGCATTGATCTTAATACGTTCGGCCATACGCTCACTGACCTTCACATTGTGCTGACGGCTCATATACTCCTGAATGTCCGCAGTAAAGTCATCACCCGCTATGCGGATGGAATTGTTGGCTACGATACCCCCCAAGGAGATAACGGCAATTTCCGTAGAACCACCACCTATATCGACAATCATGTTTCCTTCCGGAGCTTCCACATCGATACCGATACCGAT
>ENA-OPNH01001347-OPNH01001347.1-human-gut-metagenome-genome-assembly--contig:-NODE-1347-length-13081-cov-2.137801_pt1 | contig 13081 bp, 15 predicted proteins | sample MGYA00241537_ERZ501771 | MGnify/ENA primary metagenome ERZ501771 (study PRJEB25962, sample SAMEA2042608) | human gut metagenome | biome: human gut; feature: human-associated habitat; material: faeces...
GACAGGACTGGCAATGCTGACAGGATGCAGCAGAGCGGAGGTGGAAGAGACAATCCAGCCGTTGGTGGCAGACGCTATCGAAGAATCCGATTCAGAGGCAGAAGCAGTGAAGGAAGAGGATGAGAGTCCGCTGATTCCGGAGATTGATACAGATATAAAAATCCATGCCGGTTCAAGGATCGCAGTGGTAAGCAAATGTGTCAAGGGCGAATACTGGAAGATGGTTAAGAAAGGCATGGAAGATGCGGTAAAGGAAATTAATAAAGCATATGGTTATAAAAAAGATGACCAGATTACCATGACTTTTGAAGGCCCTGATAATGAAGAGGACGTAGAAACTCAGATTAATACAATAGATGCTGTTATTGCAGAGAATCCGGATGTTCTTTGTATTTCGGCAAGTGACATGGATTCCTGTGAGGCACAGCTTGAAGCTGCAAAGGAAAATGGAATTCCGGTTATAGCATTTGATTCTAATGTAGCCGAGAAAAAACTGGTGAAGGCATATCGGGGAACAGATAATGTGCAGGTAGGAAAGATGGCTGCTTATCAGCTTGGCAGTGCACTCGGAAAGATGGGAAAGGTTGCGGTTTTTTCCGCACAGCAGAAGACAAAGAGTGTTCAGGATCGTGTAGAAGGATTCATGAATAATATCGGGAAGTACGGAGACATTGAAGTTGTGGAAACTATTTATTCTGATCAGGTAGATGATATGGAGGCTTCCATGAAGGAAGTTCTGGAAAAATATCCCACACTGGATGGTGTATTCTGCACCAATGCAGATATTACAGAGATGTATCTGAATCTGGAGAAGAGTGATGAGCATGATGCACCGGCTCTGGTAGGGGTTGATGCAACTACTAAGCAGCAGGAAGCAATCCGTAATGGAGAAGAGATTGGCTGTGTTTCTCAGCAGCCTTATGCTATGGGATACCAGACGATCTGGGCAGCAGTTGAAACAACGGCACAGAAGAAATCTGTTGTGATCGAGAAAAATGTACTGAGCAATCCGGCATGGATCGATGCAGACTGTCTGGATGATCCGGACTACAGTGGATATTTATATACAGAATAAGAATTAAAGATAAACGCTCCGGGAGGATGTACAGGGTCTCAAATGCATTAATTAAGAGGATTTTCTATAAGAGGAATGTGTCTGCTGGGACAGACCGGTAATACAGAACTTATATATAAAGCAGAATTATATACGAAAGAAGAAGCATGAAAACAGTGATGAGTTGTTTTCGTGCTTTTTTTGTGTTATAGAATATTACTCCGTAATGTTCTATAACATAAAAAAGCTCTCCGGGCAGGCTCCTTATTTATATCTCTTCTTCTTTGAAATAAAAATATAAATAAATCAGAAGCTTTGACTGTATAAAAAGATTTATATTGATGATATAATCACATACACGATATAAAAATAACAAAAAAATATTGGATGGATGAAAAATATTTGATAAAATTGTTTAATAAGATTGTAATTTTAAAGAATATATGATAAAATTTGACTATAAATTCTTGAAAATATATGAAAAAATTAAGCAAAAAGGAGAAGAAAATGAAACAATGGTCAGAGATCATCAGAAATGTCACCATGTTGTCGCAGCTTGGACTGTCTCTCATAACCCCTGTCCTGATATGTCTGGCAGTATGCTGGCTGATTGTTTCTAAGACTGGAGCTGGAGGATGGGTATATATCCCCGGTTTTTTCTTTGGTCTTGGAGGTTCCGGGACAGTGGCATATAAATTTTATCTTTCTATTAACAGACAGCAGAAGAAAGAGAACAAAAAGAAGAAAAATAAAGTATCGTTTAACAGACACCTGTAATGATACAGAAACGAAAGGGAGATTTATATGAGTATTATGGATAATGTTCAGCCTGCCGTAAAGAAGGAAACCGGGAAGGTAGCCGCCATCACCGGAATCGGGCTGATTTTGATGTGGATCGTGTTTGGAGTGCTGCATGCTTTCATGCCACAGAAGGTACCGTTTGATTATACGGTGTTTCTTGGAGGGGCAGTGGGAGGATGTGTGGCAGTCCTTAATTTCTTTTTTATGGGACTTGCAGTGCAGAAAGCAGCTGCAGCAACAGATGAGGACACAGCGAGAATGAGGATCAAAGCAAGTTACTCCCAGAGAATGCTGATCCAGATGTTGTGGGTGATTCTGGCAATCGTGGCACCCTGTTTTCATTTTGTGGCAGGAATCGTTCCTCTTTTATTTCCCGGAACAGGAATTAAAATTGCAGGAATTTTTCATACTAACAAATAGGTATTTCTATATCAAACCGGAACAGTACCGGGAGAGACAGGAGGTGAATAAAGAGTATGGAATTGGATATCAGCGGGGCAAGGATATTCTTTACATTACCCATTGATGTGCCTGTTCTCGGACCATTAAGGATCAGTGAGACAATGGTGGTAAGCTGGATTGTTATGATACTCATAACAGGTTTGTGTATCTGGCTGACACATGATCTGAAAGAAGAGAACATTTCCAAACGTCAGGCTGTGGCAGAGCTCATTGTAGAGAAGGCCAACAGCTTTGTAATCGGAAATATGGGTGAGAAATTCAGATACCTGATACCATTTGTTGCAGCACTTTTTGCAACCAGTGTGGTTTCCAACTTGATCAGTCTGATCGGACTTCGAAGCCCTACAGCAGACCTTTCTACTGAGGCTGCCTGGGCAGTTGTGGTTTTCATTATGATCACAGCACAGAAGATAAAGACCAGCGGATTTGGCGGTTATCTGAAAGGATTTACAACTCCGATCGCAGTTATGACACCGTTTAATATTCTTTCCGAGCTGGCTACACCTGTCAGTATGGCGTGTCGTCATTTCGGAAATATCCTTTCCGGTGTGGTAATCAATGGTCTGATCTATGGGGCACTGGCAGTCGCAAGTTCTGCGCTTCTGGGCCTGATCCCGGGTGCACTGGGAGATGTACTGTCAAAGATACCGATTCTTGATGTCGGTGTACCTGCGATAACGTCGGTCTATTTTGACTGGTTCTCAGGAGTTATGCAGGCGTTTATCTTCTGTATGCTGACTGTAATGTATATTGCAAATGCAGCAGAAGAGTAGCAGAAACATGATTTGCCGGAGCAAAACGGCAGCGGTGGTAACCGCAAAGAATGCTGAAATACAGCAGAAAAATTAATACCGCAGCAAAGGGGAAAAGCTGCAGATTATTATTTAACAGGAGGGTTTTAATATGGATTTTCAGTTATTGGCAAAAGGTATCGCATTAGCAGGATGTGCAATTGGAGCAGGATGTGCGCTGATCGCAGGTATCGGACCTGGTATTGGTGAAGGTAACGCAGTAGCAAAGGCATTGGAAGCAATCGGACGTCAGCCTGAGTGCAAGGGTGATGTTACTTCTACCATGCTTCTTGGATGTGCCATTGCAGAGACAACAGGTATCTACGGTTTCGTAACCGGTCTGTTGCTTATCTTCGTTGCACCTGGTATGTTCATGAACTTCCTGAGCTGATAAAAACAGCTGAGATGCCGGATATCACAGATTAAGCGGCATCTGATATGGAACCTGTGGATAATTCCGGCAGCAGCCGGAGAATGATCCGCATAAATACAGACAGGAGGTTACAAACATGCAGGTACAGGAATTAGTTGGAATTGTGCCGTGGAATTTTATAGCGACGATTTGCAACCTTTTTATTCAGGTATATCTGATCAAACGTTTCCTCTTCAAGCCCATCAATGAGATGCTGGAGAAGCGCAAAGCGAAAGCGGATGCCCAGATCCAGGATGCAGTGAAGGCAAAGGAAGAAGCTCAGGCAATGAAGGAAGAATATGAAAAGAATATGCAGGAAGCCAAGAATAGGGCAAATGACATTGTGATGACAGCTCAGAAAACAGCCGCTATCCAGAGTGAAGAGATGCTTAAGGAGGCTTCCAGTCAGGTAACTGCCATGAAAGAGAAGGCAGAGAAAGACATTGCCCAGGAGAAACGTAAGGCAGTCAACGAGATCAAGGGAGAAATCGGCGGTATGGCTGTTGAGATTGCCGGAAAAGTGATCGAGCGCGAAATTAGTGAAGAGGATCATGCAAAACTGATTGATGAGTTTATTGAGAATGTAGGTGAGGCATCATGACAAAAACTGCCAGAGTTTACGGCGGAAGTCTGTATGACCTTGCCGCTGAAGAAAAGCTCGATGGACAGATTATGGAGCAGATGATCGCAGTCAGACAGATTTTCAGGGAAAATCCGGGATATTTGAAATTGCTGGGAGAACCGGCGATTCCTGAAGATGAGAGACTTAAGATGATTGAAGAGGCTTTCGGAGGGCAGGCAGAGAGATATCTGGTGAATTTCCTGAAATTATTGTGTGAACGCAAGATTCTGAGAGAGTTTGCCGGATGCTGCGAAGAGTTTATCAGACGCTACAACAGTGCACATGGAATTGCAGAAGCCGTGGTTACCAGTGCAGTGAAGCTCAGTGATACTCAGATGGAAGCTCTGAAAGCGAAGCTTGAGAAGCTAAGTGGAAAGAAAGTGTATCTGGTTCAGAAAACAGATGCATCCGTTCTTGGCGGACTTCGCGTGGAACTGGAGGGCGTACAGCTTGACGGTACAGTACAGAGCCGTATTTCCGGTATTTCGAAGAAACTGAATGAATTGGTAGTATAAGGAACTGGATTCCGGATTTGAGAATCGTACTGTATGGGTATTTGACATATGGATATGAAAAATCTTTAAATTTCTGAATTCAGACAGCGCAAAATAATAGAATATAAAAGGATGGAATGGAAACATGCAATTAAAACCTGAGGAAATATCCAAGGTCATCCGAAGCCAGATAAAATATTACGAAAATGCCATTCAACAGAACGAGACAGGTACGATCCTTATGGTTGGTGACGGTATTGCCAGAGCCAGCGGACTGGTAAACTGTATGTCAGGAGAGCTTCTGGAATTTGAGGACGGAAGCTTTGGTATGGCACAGAACCTGGAGGAGAACAGTGTCTCCATCGTAATCTTTGGTTCAGATGAGAACATTGGTGAGGGTCAGACCGTAAAGCGTACAGGCAAGGTCGTGTCTGTACCTGTAGGCGACGCCATGGTTGGACGTGTTGTAAATGCACTGGGACAGCCAATTGACGGAGCAGGCCCGATTGATACAAAAGAATTCCGGCCAATCGAGAGCAAGGCACCGGGAATCTGTGAGAGAAGATCTGTATATCAGCCTCTTCAGACCGGTATCAAAGCCATCGACTCCATGATCCCCATTGGACGTGGACAGCGAGAACTGATCATTGGTGACCGTCAGACCGGTAAAACTACAATTGCTACAGATACCATTATTAACCAGAAGGGAAAAGATGTGATCTGTATCTATGTAGCCATTGGACAGAAGCGTTCCACAGTAGCTACATTAGTAGAGAACCTGACCAGAAACGGCGCAATGGATTATACTATCGTTGTGGCAGCTACAGCATCTGAGTCAAGCCCGCTGCAGTATATCGCACCGTATTCCGGATGTGCAATGGGTGAATACTTTATGAATAAGGGAAAAGATGTGCTGATCATCTATGATGATTTAAGTAAGCATGCAGTTGCATACCGTGCACTTTCCCTGCTGATCCGTCGTCCGCCTGGACGTGAGGCATATCCGGGTGATGTTTTCTATCTGCATTCCAGACTTCTGGAACGTGCAGCGAAGCTGGACGATGAACATGGCGGCGGTTCCATGACAGCACTGCCGATTATTGAAACACAGGCAGGTGACGTATCTGCCTATATTCCTACTAACGTTATTTCTATTACAGATGGACAGATTTTCCTGGAGACAGAGTTATTCCATTCAGGAATCATGCCTGCTGTAAACCCAGGTATCTCCGTATCACGAGTTGGTGGTGATGCGCAGATCAAGGCAATGAAGAAGGTAGCAGGAACACTGAAACTGATTTATTCCCAGTACCGTGAGCTGCAGAGCTTCGCACAGTTTGGTTCTGATCTGGATGCTGATACAAAGGCACGTCTGGAACAGGGAGCACGTATTGTGGAAGTTCTGAAACAGAACCAGAATGCACCGGTTCCTGTAGAGAAACAGGTTGCGATCCTTTATGCGGTTACAAAGGGTGTTCTGGAATCAGTAAAAGTTGAAGACGTAAATGTATATGAATCAGGATTATATACCTATCTGGATACAGATGCAGCAGGCGTAGAGGTTATGCAGGAGATCCGCTCAACAGGTAAGCTGGAGCAGGAAACAGAGCAGAAGCTTCGCAGCGTACTGGATGCGTATACAGAGAACTTCCTGAATACAAGACCTGAGAAATAAAGTGATTAGGAGGGTATCGTATGGCTTCGAATATGAAAGCGGTAAAGCTGCGTATCAAGAGTGTACAGAGTACCATGCAGATTACCAAGGCCATGGAGCTTGTAGCGTCCTCCAAACTGCGTAAGGCAAAGGAACGTGCAGAGGTATGCCGTCCGTACTTTACAGAACTTCATGAGACATTGAAAGAGATTGCAAGGGAGAATACAGATTTCTCATCCGTTTATGCGAAAGAGTCTTCCAACAATAAAACCTGCTATGTAGTGATCGCAGGTGACAGAGGACTGGCAGGCGGATATAACACCAATCTTTTTAAATGTCTGGAGGCTTCTGCTGAAGGTAAGGACTACATGGTCCTGCCGGTTGGAAAGAAAGCAGTAGAATATTTCCGCCAGAGAGAGATTGAAGCTCTGACAGAACAGTTTGCAGAGGCAGGAAGTATTTCTGTAGCGGATTGTTTTGAGATGGCAAATATGCTCTGTACAGAATTTCGCAAAGGAACCTTTGGCCATATTGAATTATGTTATACTGTCTTTAATTCTATGCTTTCCCAGCAGCCGGAGGTATTTTCCATGCTTCCTATGACTGATATCAGAGAGGAAAGCGGAGGTAAGATAGAGACGAAGAATCTGATCCTCTATGAACCGGACGGAGAGACAGTATTTGATGCCATTGTTCCGGAATATCTGGCAGGCCTGGTTTATGGCGGTATCTGCGAAAGTACTGCAAGTGAACTGGCAGCCAGACGTATGGCTATGGATGCAGCCACAAGTAATGCGGAAGAGATGATTGATCAGCTCAATTTGTATTACAACAGGGCACGTCAGGCCAGCATCACGCAGGAGATCACGGAGATTGTTGCAGGTGCGGAAGGTCTTTAGAAATAGGAGATTATAAACATGAGTGAAAAACACATTGGCGAGGTAGTGCAGGTTATCGGTCCGGTACTGGATATCCGCTTTGCGCACGATGAACTGCCGCCTCTTCTCAATGCCATAGAGATTGATAATGATGGCGCAAAGCTGGTTGCCGAGGTTGCACAGCAGGTTGGTGATGATGTGGTAAGATGTATTGCCATGAATTCTACTGACGGTCTGGTGCGCGGTGCCAAAGCTCTGGATACAGGCGGTCCAATTTCCGTTCCTGTAGGTGAGGAATGCCTGGGACGAGTATTTAACCTTCTGGGTGACCCGGTAGACAATCTTCCGGCACCGGAGGCAAAGGAACGCTGGTCTATCCATCGTCAGGCTCCTTCTTATGAAGAACAGATGCCTGCAACAGAGATCCTGGAGACAGGAATTAAGGTCGTTGACCTGATCTGTCCTTATGCAAAGGGTGGTAAGATCGGTCTTTTCGGTGGTGCAGGTGTAGGAAAAACAGTTCTTATCATGGAGCTGATCCACAATGTAGCAACTGCACACGGCGGACTTTCCGTATTTACAGGTGTAGGAGAGCGTACACGTGAGGGAAATGACCTTTACAATGAAATGAAAGAAAGTGGAGTTATCGACAAGACTGCTCTGGTTTACGGTCAGATGAACGAGCCGCCCGGAGCACGTATGAGAGTTGGACTTTCCGGACTTACCATGGCGGAATACTTCCGTGATGAGAAGAACCAGGATGTGCTCCTCTTTATTGACAATATTTTCCGTTTTACACAGGCAGGTTCCGAGGTGTCCGCACTCTTAGGACGTATGCCTTCTGCCGTTGGTTATCAGCCGACACTTGCCACGGAAATGGGTGCGATGCAGGAACGTATCACTTCCACCCGGAAAGGTTCTATCACCTCCGTACAGGCAGTATATGTGCCTGCGGATGACTTGACGGACCCTGCTCCGGCAACAACCTTCAGCCATCTGGATGCAACGACCGTGCTCGACCGTAAGATTACGGAATTGGGTATCTATCCGGCTGTCGATCCACTGGCTTCTACGTCCCGTATCCTTGACCCGCACATCGTGGGACAGGAACATTATGACGTAGCACAGCGCGTGAAACAGATTTTGCAGCGCAACAAGGAATTGCAGGACATCATCTCCATCCTTGGTATGGAGGAACTTTCGGAAGAAGATAAACTGGTCGTGAACCGTGCGCGCCGTGTGCAGCGTTTCCTTTCGCAGCCGTTTGCCGTTGCCGAACAGTTTACAGGCGTTCCGGGCGTGATGGTAGGCATCGAGGATACAATCAAAGGGTTCAGAATGATTCTCGACGGTGAGGTAGACAACCTCCCCGAACAGGCTTTCCTGAACGTGGGCACGATTGAAGAAGCGATAGAGAAAGGCAAGAAATTGCTGGAACAAGCGAAAAAGTAATCGAAACAACATTCCATGATGAAAGAATTGCATTTAAGTATCGTATCGCCCGAAAAGAGCGTATTCGACGGAGAAGTGAAGATTGTCACACTGCCGGGAACGGTAGGATCGTTTTCTATCCTGCCGGGACACGCGCCGATCGTCTCGTCATTGAAAGCGGGAACGTTGGGTTATACCACGATGGACGGCGAGGAGCATACATTGGATATTCAGGGTGGTTTTGTTGAAATGAGTGACGGGACAGCTTCGGTGTGTGTCTCGTAAGGAAGACGAGATGGATAATATACAGCAGAAAAACACAACGACATGGTGAACATTAGTAAGACTAAACGGAATTTTATCGCACTGAATACGCTGTTTGCTATACTAAGCGGAGCAGCGGGAGTAGTGATTTTACACATAGCCTTGCCGGGGCATTATTTCGGAGGATATCCGTTTATACCGGTATATTTCTATATCTTCGGTTTGTTTAGTATTTATATGTTCGATGCGTGTCGGCGGCATGCTCCGCAGAAGTTGTCGCTGCTGTATCTGGCAATGAAGATGATAAAAATGATTCTCTCGCTGATTCTGCTGCTGATTTATTGTCTGGCAGTACGCGAAGAAGCCAAGGCTTTCTTGCTGACGTTTATCTCGTTCTATCTGTTGTATCTGATATATGAAACGTGGTTCTTCTTCTCCTTTGAAGTGAACCTGAAACGGAAAAAGAAAAATAAGAATAAAAATGAAACAGTTGCGTAACATAGTAGCTCCGATATTTCTGCTCTGCCTGATGTTGGTAGCCGGTCTGCCGGTCTTCGCGCAGACACAGGAAGATGTGACTCCGCAGGAGCAGAAAGAGAATACGGTCGATGTGAAGGAGATCGTGTTCGGGCATATCGGCGACTCATACGAATGGCATATTACGACGTGGGGTAAAACGCACATTACTATACCATTACCTATCATTGTTTATAGTTCTACTACAGGTTGGCATACGTTCCTTTCTTCCCGTCTCGCTGAGAATGGAGGCACTTATGAAGGGCTCTCCGTCGCCCCCGAAGGAAGTAAGTACGAAGGCAAACTGGTGGAGTATAATGCAGCCGGAGAGCAGGTTCGTCCGTGGGATATTTCCATTACGAAGGTGACATTCGCTTTGTTGTTCAACAGTGTGCTGCTGCTGGTTATCGTGCTGAGTGTGGCGCAATGGTACAGGAAGCGTCCGCAGGGAGCATTGGCACCGGGTGGTTTTATCGGATTCATGGAAATGTTTATCATGATGGTGAACGATGATATCATCAAGAGTTGTGTCGGACCCAACTACCGGAAGTTTGCACCGTACCTGCTGACTGCGTTTTTCTTCATTTTCATTAATAACATCATGGGGCTGATTCCTTTCTTCCCCGGTGGTGCGAATGTGACGGGAAACATTGCCATCACTATGGTGCTTGCAATCTGTACGTTCCTTGCAGTCAACATCTTTGGAACGAAACATTACTGGAAAGATATCTTTTGGCCGGATGTGCCCTGGTGGCTGAAAGTGCCTGTACCGATGATGCCTTTCATCGAGTTCTTCGGAATCTTTACGAAACCGTTTGCCTTGATGATCCGTCTTTTCGCCAATATGCTGGCGGGACACATGGCGATGCTGGTACTGACTTGCCTGATCTTTATCTCGGCAAGCATGGGACCTGCGCTCAATGGTACACTGACGGTAGCTTCCGTACTGTTCAACATTTTTATGAATGCGCTTGAACTGTTGGTAGCTTTCATCCAGGCATATGTATTCACCATGCTTTCGGCCGTATTTATCGGACTGGCGCAGGAAGGTGCAAAAGTAAAAGCAGAATAAACGCGAAGAGAGAGCAAATAAATAAACGAGAAAATAAACCATTTTAAAACTGAAAATTATGTTACTATCAGTATTGTTACAAGCCACTGCAGCAGCAGTAGGAGTAAGTAAATTAGGTGCAGCTATCGGTGCAGGTCTTGCAGTAATCGGAGCTGGTTTGGGTATTGGTAAGATTGGTGGTTCGGCTATGGAAGCTATTGCACGCCAGCCGGAAGCCTCGGGTGACATCCGTATGAATATGATTATCGCCGCCGCCTTGATCGAAGGTGTGGCTCTGTTGGCGGTAGTAGTATGTCTGCTGGTATTCTTCCTGTAATATTAAATAGATATGTCATTACTATTACCTGATAGTGGCCTGTTGTTCTGGATGTTTGTCGCATTCGGGGTTGTGTTCGTGATATTAGCGAAATACGGTTTCCCCATCATCATCAAGATGGTGGAAGGCCGTAAAACCTATATCGACCAGTCCTTGGAGGTGGCAAGAGAAGCCAACGCCCAGTTAGCTCATTTGAAGGAAGAGGGCGAGGCGCTTGTGGCTGCTGCCAACAAGGAACAAGGACGAATCTTGAAGGAGGCAATGGAAGAACGTGACAAGATTGTTCACGAGGCCCGTAAGCAAGCAGAGATAGCCGCACAGAAAGAACTGGATGCGGTGAAACAACAAATCCAGATAGAGAAGGATGAAGCGATCCGCGACATCCGTCGCCAGGTAGCTGTGCTTTCTGTCGATATCGCCGAGAAGGTGCTCCGCAAGAACCTTCAGGACAAAGAATCCCAGATGGGAATGATCGACCGTATGCTGGATGAAGTATTAACCCCTAATAAGAACTAAGGAAGATGGAAGTCGGAGTACTCTCAATGCGATATGCCAAAGCGATGATCGAATACGCTCAGGAGAAAGGTGTGGAGGATAGACTCTACAACGAATTCTTCACATTGTCTCACAGTTTTCGTGTCCAGCCGGGACTGCGCGAAGTGCTTGATAATCCTGTGGTGTCGGTAAAGGACAAGTTGGCGCTGATATGTACGGCTGCCGATGGTAACGGTGAATCCAGCAGAGAGTTTGTCCGTTTCATCACGCTGGTTCTGCGAAACAGGCGCGAAGGCTATTTGCAGTTCATCAGCCTGATGTATCTCGATCTTTACCGGAAACTGAAACACATCGGAGTAGGCAAACTGATTACGGCAGTCCCGGTGGACAAGGAGACAGAAAACCGGATCCGTTCCGCAGCAGCACATATTCTGCATGCCCAAATGGAACTGGATACTGTGATCGATCCCTCGATAGAGGGGGGCTTCATCTTCGATATCAATGATTATCGGCTCGATGCAAGCATTGCCACGCAGTTGAAACGAGTGAAACAACAGTTTATTGATAAGAATAGGAGAATTGTATAATGTCTGAAAATATAAGAGTAAGCGAAGTATCCGATATATTGCGCAAGCAGCTCGAAGGTATTAACACCAACGTGCAGCTCGACGAGATCGGTACGGTGCTCCAGGTAAGCGACGGAGTGGTACGTATCTACGGATTGCGGAACGCCGAAGCCAACGAATTGCTGGAGTTTGACAACGGCATCAAAGCCATTGTGATGAACCTCGAAGAGGACAACGTAGGTGCCGTTCTGCTGGGACCTACCGACAGAATCAAGGAAGGCTTTATAGTGAAACGTACCAAGCGTATCGCCTCAATCCGTGTAGGTGAAAGCATGCTGGGACGTGTCATCGACCCGCTGGGCGAACCGCTCGACGGAAAAGGGCTGATCGGTGGAGAACTGTATGAAATGCCGTTGGAACGCAAAGCGCCGGGAGTTATCTACCGCCAGCCGGTAAACCAACCGTTACAGACGGGCTTGAAAGCTGTAGATGCTATGATTCCTATCGGACGCGGACAGCGTGAGCTGATTATCGGTGACCGTCAGACAGGAAAAACTTCCATTGCGATTGATACGATTATCAATCAGCGCAATAACTTTCTGGCAGGTGACCCGGTGTACTGTATTTATGTAGCTATCGGTCAGAAAGGTTCTACCGTGGCTTCTATCGTAAATACGCTCCGTGAGTATGGAGCGATGGATTACACGATTGTCGTTGCCGCTACGGCAGGTGATCCGGCAGCGTTGCAGTATTATGCACCGTTTGCAGGAGCTGCCATCGGTGAATATTTCCGTGATACCGGCCGTCATGCGCTGGTGGTTTATGATGACCTTTCCAAGCAGGCAGTTGCTTATCGGGAAGTATCGTTGATTCTTCGTCGTCCGTCCGGGCGTGAGGCGTATCCGGGTGATATCTTCTACCTGCACTCACGTCTGTTGGAACGTGCGGCAAAGATCATCAAGGAAGAAGAAGTGGCACGCGAAATGAACGACCTTCCGGAGAGCCTGAAAGGTATCGTGAAAGGTGGTGGTTCACTCACGGCTCTGCCTATCATTGAGACGCAGGCAGGAGACGTTTCGGCATATATCCCGACGAACGTGATTTCTATTACCGACGGACAGATATTCCTCGAAACGGACTTGTTTAATCAAGGTGTCCGTCCGGCTATCAATGTCGGTATTTCTGTATCCCGTGTAGGTGGTAATGCTCAGATTAAGGCGATGAAAAAAGTGGCAGGAACGTTGAAGATAGAC
>ENA-OPNH01001352-OPNH01001352.1-human-gut-metagenome-genome-assembly--contig:-NODE-1352-length-12992-cov-2.099559_pt1 | contig 12992 bp, 10 predicted proteins | sample MGYA00241537_ERZ501771 | MGnify/ENA primary metagenome ERZ501771 (study PRJEB25962, sample SAMEA2042608) | human gut metagenome | biome: human gut; feature: human-associated habitat; material: faeces...
CCGAAAGCCCATTGTCGAGTGGTTCAAGGAGCAGTTCGACAAGCTAAGGCAGAGCATACACCGACCCATGCAGCCGCAAAGGAAAGGCAGGGGAATTTAAGATGAATAATCTACTGTATATCAATTATTAAAATCAAGATTTCCAATTTATTACTCATTTATATAGTACAAATCGGTAAAAATGGTATCTTTGCACATGATATAATGGATTTTGTATAAGATGGCTAAAAATAAACTTGTAGTTCCATTTCTGAAATGGGTTGGAGGAAAAAGACAACTTATACCAGAAATTAAAAAGCTGTTACCTAAAGGTGTAGCGAATCGTCCCTACTATGAACCATTTATAGGAGGAGGGGCTTTATTTTTTGATTTACAGCCTAAACGAGCTGTTATAAATGATTATAACGAAGAACTGATTAATGCTTATATAGTCATAAGAGATAATCCAAATGAACTTATTGAGGATTTGAAAAAACATAAAAATACATCAGAATATTTTTACGAAATTCGCTCCATAGATAGGCAACCTTTTTTTAATAATCTTACGAATATTGAAAGAGCTTCACGGATTATATATCTCAATAAAACTTGCTATAATGGATTATATAGGGTTAATAATGCTGGAGAATTTAATTCTCCGTTTGGAAAATATAAGAATCCTAATATAATTAATGAGCCTGTAATTAAAGCTGTAAGCAAATATTTAAATTCTGCCCAAATTCAAATATCAAATGGAGATTATGAGGCAATTCTAAGAGATATACCAACAAACTCATTTGTGTATTTAGATCCACCGTATCATCCTATTTCGGAGAGTTCTAATTTTACAGGGTATGTGCAAGGTGGATGGAGTGAGAGAGATCAACTTAGACTAAGGGATGTTTGTAACAAATTGAATGACAACGGTATTAAATTTCTTTTGTCAAATTCAGCATCTGATTTCATAAGAGAAATTTATTCTGATTATAATATTCATATAGTGCATGCAAATCGTGCTGTAAACTCAGATTCTTCTAAGAGAGGACAGGTAGATGAATTTTTAATTAGCAACTATGAATAAATCCAAAAACGATATAGCATGGGAGAAAATATTTGAGAAGTATCGTATCTTAGATAGACTTGCAAATAACGAGCGAGTGTCAATATCTTCAATAGATATTAACCAGTTTCGGGAAGCTCGTTTAATGACAAAATTTGATCATCGTTCTCAACTCCCTAAATTGTTTGTTGACCATAAGCTGTCAATTTTGCCTACATCCAGAGGTACATATGAAATTGGCACATTTGAAACTTTTTGTGATTTTAACAAAGAAGATGTAGAGATAACCACTATTGACTTTCCAACTTTTTTGGAAAGTATAGACTATAAAGATATTACAAGTGAATCAATTGCAATAAACTGTGCTTTTGTATCTAAGATACTGCACGACTTTACAGGTGAAGAAAATCTGTTACCTACAGTTTGTGGACGGATGAGTTCTTCTTTGTTTGATTTTACAATTCATTCAGGGAAAAATAGTTTCAAAATAAATGTAGAGAATTCACAAATAGAAATAGATGGAGGGTATGAAGGAGATAATTCCCTAAATTTGATCGAAGCAAAGAATTATATTTCTGATGATTTTTTGATCAGACAATTATATTATCCATATAGGCTATGGAGTAATAAGATCACGAAACGTGTTCGTCCAATCTTTCTTACATACTCAAATGGAATTTTCCATTTGAGAGAATATGAATTTACTACACCTAACTTATATAATTCTATTCGCTTACTACAGCATAAAAAATATGCAGTTCAAGAAGGGACAATTAACATAGAGAATATACAAAATATTTTGAATGACGTTCAAGTTGTCATAGAACCTGAACTACCTTTTCCTCAAGCTGATAGCTTTGAACGTGTAATTAATCTTTGCGAATTATTAAAGCAAAGAGGGTTTATCAGTAAAGATGATATTACTCAAAATTATGACTTTGACCATAGGCAAACTGACTACTATTCAAATGCGGCAAAATATTTAGGTCTCATAGAGACTATTCGTGAAAACCAACAAATCGGATGTACTTTAACTCAAGATGGTTTTCGTATATTTAATTTGCCCATTGTAGAGCGGCAATTAGAATTTGTGAAACTTATACTATCACATACTGTATTTCAAAATACTCTAAAGTTGTATTTTGATAAAGGGAATGTTCCAACAAAAGATGAAGTGGTTGAAATTATGAAAAACGCAAAATTGTATAATATTGATTCAGATCAAACATATAAGCGAAGAGCATCAACCATAATTTCTTGGACCAATTGGATTTTAGGGTTAATAGAGTAGTCATTAACACAAGATATTACACAGTGTCAAAGACTTGTAAGTATATACTTTTAGATTGAAATATAGAACCTCGCTAATAAGTGTACTCATAACTATAATTTTCACATTATTCGGGTGGTTAAGTTGATTTGAGTGATTATGGGGACTTAATCATATGTTTCTTATGCAAAACTGCAAATTATCGGTGAAAACTATTCGCCATACAATAATATTGATTAATTTTGCCCAGTGTGAATAGTTCTAATCGTTTTAATGCAATATTGAGTGCTTAAAATTAACACTTCTATTACTTGCTTTTAACTATTTATTAATTTTGTAAACTTATTAAACGCAAAGATTATGACTTGTGAAAAAAATCATCGTTATGATCCGGAGTACAATAATTTGCCAGTGGATCAAGGTGGCGCAGGAAGACATCGCTGTGCCGCATGTGCTTATGAAAAAGGGTATGAAGATGGAATTAACCGTAAAGAAAAATTGGATTTAGATTTAGATTCACTCCCTGAAAGTCAAGCTGGAACAGTTAGGCACAAAAGTCCTCATGCTGCGTATGCTGCTGGTTATTTAGCAGGAGTAGAAGATTCTTATAAATAAATCTACTTCTTTTAAGTACTTCCCCACGTAAAATAGGATATTTATTACGTGGGGAAATTGCAGTTTAGAAAAAAATACTACCTTTGTAACAAAAGAGTTATTTGACAGCATAGCAACGCAAAACGCTGAAATTCGCACGGTCGCTAAATCGTTACCTCTATTTCTCAAATAATTCGCTAAAAGTTTATTCTTCAATAGGTTAAGTCAAACCGATGAAAATCTAAAATAAAAGATAATCATATTATTATCACCCGGCCTGTCGTTCAGAAATCGGATAAGAAACGGCGTATCAATGGTGTCATCAGCGATGTCAATGATGAATTGTTAATTGGAGTATCGGTATCAATTCCCGGTACTAATATTGGCACGGTGAGTAATATGGAAGGGAAATTTGAATTGGAAATACCGGAGGACGCTAAGAAATTGCAAGTGTCTTATATCGGTTTTGACACGCAGGAAATTTCATTGTCGCCCGGCAAGACGACATTCAACATTGTAATGGGAGAGAATGTGAAAATGCTTTCAGAAGTAGTAGTGGTTGGTTATGGTACGCAAAAGAAGGTGAACCTGACCGGTTCGGTTGCTACGGTAAATTTGGAAAAGGAATCACTTTCCCGTCCTTTGGTCAGTGCTTCGCAGGCGTTGAGCGGTATGACAGCCGGTTTGCAGGTGATGCAAAGCTCCGGGACTCCATATAATGAAGGCTTTTCTTTCAATATTCGGGGAGTAGGTACCCTGAACAGCTCTTCACCACTCGTGTTGGTGGATGGGATGGAACAAAGTCTGAATAATGTAGATCCCAACGATATTGCTTCTATTTCCATCCTGAAAGATGCGGCCTCGTGTGCTATTTATGGTAACCGAGGGGCAAATGGGGTTATTCTGGTTACTACCAAAACCGGACAAACAGGAAAGGTCAGCGTATCTTACAATGCTACTTTTTCACTGAATCAACCTACCAAACTGATAAAAACGGTATCTAACTACGCCAAGTATATGGAATTGATGAACGAAGCTGCTACTAATATAGGAGAATCTGCTCCTTTCAGCGACATTACCATCAATCAATGGCGTGAAGCTGAAAAAGATCCGAATGGCATTTCTGCCTCCGGCTATCCTAATTATGTAGCTTATCCCAATACGGATTGGTACGATGAGATATATAGTAATGACTGGATGATGAAACATTCGCTTTCCGTCACTGGGCAGGAGGGACGTACCGGATATAATCTTTCTATATCTTATACCGACAACCCGGGATTAATCAAAGATACCGGATACCAACGCTATTTTCTGCGTGCCAATGTTTATTCGGATATTACTAAGTGGTTACGTATTGGTACTCGCGTATGGGGGTATCACACCGACCAGAAGAAAAGCGATACCGGTTCACTCACCAATATCAATACCCAAAAAATGATACCGGGCGTATATCCATATTATGATGGAAAATATGGTGCGCCGGAAGCGAACGAGGAAGATCCGCAATCTCACAATCCTCTGTGGGACATGGCGCAATCGGAAGGGCATATCAAGAACACGCAGTTCTTCACTACTTTCTATGCCAACGTGAAGTTTCTGAAACACTTCTCATACGATGTTAATCTGAACTATAAGGATTATCGTTATGAATCGATGTCCGTAAATACGGATTATGGGAAATATAGTTTTAGTACAGATCAGTGGATAGCTGCCCCCAAAGATCCTGCCGATTTGTATACCCGTATGGCGTATGTCCGTGAGAACCACTGGAAATTAACACACTTGCTCAATTATAACCAGACTTTCCACAAACATGATATTGGTATGTTGCTGGGTTTTGAAGAAGAACGTTTTGCCAAACGGACTACCGACACCGCAAAACTTGGATTAATAGATTCGTCTGTGGGTGATCCAAGTTCAGCTACTACTCCTTCTTCCATAAGTGGTACAGGTGAAGAATTTACATCCCGTTCTTACTTCGGTCGTATTAACTATGCTTTCGACAGCCGTTATTTATTCGAGGTTAATATGCGTTATGACGGTTCCTCCCGTTTTGCTCCGGATAATCGCTGGGGACTTTTTCCATCTTTCTCTGCCGGATGGAGAATCAGTGAAGAGAAATTTATGAAAGGACTTCCTATCGACAACCTGAAATTACGTGCTTCGTGGGGTAAGTTAGGGAACAATGCGATTGGTAACTATGAATGGCAGGCTGTGTACAACTCGGCAAAGTACGCGTTTGGAGGTAGCCTTAATAATGGTTTGGCAATTACTTCTATTTCCAACAACCTGTTGGAGTGGGAAAGTACTGCCATTACGAATATTGGTATCGACTTTGCAACTTTAAGAAACCGTCTGACGTTTGAGGCTGAATTTTATAATAAAGTAACGGATGGAATCTTATATCGCCCTGATATGTATATGTCTCTCGGGACAGCCAGTGGCCCTCGTCAGAACATTGCGGAAGTGACTAACCGCGGTATTGAAATGACCCTGAATTGGCAAGACCGTATCGGTAAAGTAGAATATCGTGTATCCGGTAACTTTGCCTATAACCAGAACAAGGTCAGTAAATACAAAGGAGAGTTGCAGCGTGGCTGGGTGACAGATGAAAACGGGAACCGTGTTTATCAAACCAATATCGGCGATGTCTCTACCGGAGGATCTACCCGTGTAATAGAGGGTAAAATGATTAATGAATACTATATGTTGCAACCATACAAGGGCAGTGGAAACGGTTTTAACGCAGATGGAACAGTCAATATCAACGGTGGTCCGAGAGACGGAATGATCCGTACAGTAGACGACATGAAATGGCTGAATGCTATGGTAGGGGCAGGGTATAAGTTCTATCCGCGTCAGAACGTCAGTAAGAGTGGCATTTGGTATGGTGATTACATCTATGCTGACTTAAATGGCGACGGTGTATATGGTAATGACGCTGATAATGAGTTTCAGGGATGCTCCAATGTGCCCAAGTATAACTTCGGTCTGCAGGCAAGCGCTAATTGGAAAGGCTTCGATTTCTCCATGAACTGGTCCGGTGCGGCAGGTTTCAAGATTTACTACTATCGTTTGGCATTGAACAGCAGTGCTACCATCAAAGGATATGCTATCGGGGAAGCAATAGCAAACGATCACTATTTCTTTGATCCCAAAAATCCCAATGATCCGCGCACGAACTTGAGTTCAAAGAATCCTCGTTTGACAAATAACTCCGGTAACGACCAAAGTGGTATGACACAGTCATCAGTACATTTGCAAAAAGGGGATTATATTAAACTGAAGAACCTGACTATCGGATATACATTGCCTGCTGTCCTGTCGAAAAAAGTATATGCACAGAATATCCGTTTCTTTGCTTCCGGTGAAAATTTATTTACCATTACCGGGTATGAAGGAATGGATCCGGAAATGCGTACCGCAGTGGGATATTCTACTATGAGACAATATGCATTCGGTGTAAATATCACTTTCTAAACTTACTCTAAAACGATTTTATGATGAAAAACAAAATAAAAATATTTCGGAAATTAGTAAGATGTGCATCTATTGCCTTGCTGTCTTTCTCTATGGCTGGATGCGGTGCGGACTTTTTAGATACTACTCCTACCAATAACATAAGCGGTAGTAGTATCTGGACGAAAGCAACTTTGGCCGAACAGGCTGTTATCGGCGTATATAATGTCTTTCTGGATCAATATTGTCCTAACTCCGGCATTTTGGATTCGCACCGGATTCCATGGGATGCTTATTCTTCTGTGATGGATACAGACAAGAACTGGATTAAGCGAATGCCTAATTGTACAGGAGCAGCTACTCCCTCAAGTGGCCTGTTCAGTGATATTTATAAACGTTTTTATACTTTTATCTATCGTGCTAATGATGTGATAGATAATATTGGTCAGGTTCCTGATATGTCGACCGGAGAGAAGCAACGGGCTATCGCCGAATGTAAATTCTTGCGTGCATTTGCTTATATGCGCTTGAATATCTTGTATAAAGGAGTGCCGTTATATATGAATGCAATCACGAGTCCTGAAAACGGTAACAAAGCCCGTTCTTCAGAAGCGGATGTTTGGGCGGCTGTACTCCAGGATCTGACAGATTGTGTGAATGAACCCAATCTACCGGGTAAATATAATTCGGGTGACTCTAACTATGGACGGGTAACCAAAGGAGCTGCTTATGCATTACGCGGACAAGTATATATGTGGCAGAAGAATTGGGAGGCGGCGGTTGATGATTTTAATTCTGTGGCTGACTGTGGCTTCGGGTTATATACTAAGGCCGGTGCTACCAGTTATAAGCAGTTGTTGAAAATAGCAAATGAACAATGTGAAGAAATGATATTCTCTGTGCAATGCATCAAGCAATACGGCTACTCCAATACAAGGAACATCACTTACGGCAACCGTTGTACAGCAGGCCCGGCAGATGTACGACACCACAAACGGCAAGCTGAATGTGGCCATGGGCAGTGTGCTGAACATCTGGCACAGCAGGTTCTATGTGGAATAACTATTTGCCTAATCCGCATTTTGTAGAATCTTTTGAGACGGCGACCGGAGAAAAGTTTAATTGGGATAACTACTTGCCGGGCTATAGTGCGATGAAAGAAAAAGAACGTGTGGTGTTTTTTCTACGCGATGGACTGTCTGCGGCGGAAAAGGAACGTATGGCTGCCTATGGGGCAGATATGAACAAATATCTGGATAGTGGCAATGAAGCACGTATCAAGAAAGCTTACGAGAGCCGTGATCCACGTCTGCAAATGGCTGTCATTACCCCTTACGCACAATACAATGGTGCTTCTTCTGGAATAGCTCATACTTATACATTGCGTTGGCCTTATCGTGGCTCCGACAGTGCAGAGCCTTTTGATATCCGTACTGATACAAACGATAAGTTTTACTACCTATGGAGAAAGTTTGTACCTGAAGGTCTGGAACAGACAGAACGTGATACTTATGGATTGGATATTCCATTAATACGCTATGCGGAAGTATTGCTCCTGAAAGCAGAAGCGCTAAATGAATGGGGAAGTACCCATGAAAGCGAAGCAATTAGATGTGTTAATGAAGTAAGACGTCGTGCAGGGCATGTCGAATTGAATAATGCAACTTATCCTGCTACGAAAGTTAACGGGCAGAGTGATTTGCGTGAACGTATCCGGAATGAGTATTACTGGGAAATCGGTGGCGAAGATTCCATGTATTTCCATGAATTGCGTTGGGGAACGTGGAAAGATAAGAAGTTTGATAATAATCGTAACGGTCTGATGCAGATGTGGGGTGAAACGACTTATACCTGGTACTGGTTGGGAGATCAGTGCTGGAGCTGGCCTATTCCTGCTAAAGAAATGGAAATGAACTCGAATTTGGAACAGAATGAAGGTTGGATAAATTAATCTTAGTTTTAACTAATAAAGTATATATGAAAAAATTATCTTTTTTAATTGCAACAGCATTGTGTATCATGGCATGTTCCGGTGGCTCTGACGAACAACCGGATGGGCCGGGTAACGGTAATGGAAATGGGGGTGGGGGGAGTACCCCTAACCCTGTTTCATTCTCCAATCCTATAGTCGGCAAACAGTTGCCTGATCCGACAATAATTCATGCGGCAGACGGGAACTTTTATTTGTATGTTACCCAACAGGATAATATCTATATTCCGATTTACAAATCTACTAATATGACACAGTGGACTTATGCTGGGGCAGCCTTTCTGCAAAAACCGAACTGGCAGCCGGACACTCGCTTATGGGCTCCGGACATTAACTATATCAATGGCAAATATGTGCTCTATTATACTCTCGGGCACTGGGACTTGCCTAAGAATAGTTGTATCGGGGTGGCGGTCAGCGACTCTCCTGTAGGACCTTTTACGGATCACGGAAAACTTCTTGACTACAATTCTGGTACTATGCAGTGCATCGACCCTTGTTATTTTGAAGATAATGGTAAGAAGTATCTTTTCTGGGGAAGTTATAATAGTACTTCTAAAGGCTATGAAGGAGGTATCCGTTATGTAGAGTTAAGTGCTGACGGTCTATCCATTAAAGGTGCTGTTTCCGAAAAGATAGCGGGTCCTTCAATAGAAGGCATCATGGTTCATAAACGCGGGAATTATTATTATCTATTTGGCTCTACGGGTAGTTGTTGTGAAGAGGAAAGAAGTACGTACCGTGTAGTGGTGGGGCGTTCTAAAAATATCGAAGGTCCTTATGTGGGTAAAAACGGTACTGTGATGAAAGAAAATAGTAGTTATAATGAAGTAATTCTACAGGGTAATAACCTGTTTGCCGGAACCGGGCACAATTCCGAAATTATCACGGATGACGAGGGGAACGACTGGTTCTTCTATCATGCTTGGCAGAAAGCGAAAATAGATAATGGTCGTCAACTGATGTGTGACCGCATACAATGGAGCAGTGATGGCTGGCCTTATATTACTAATGGCACACCGGCATCCGTATCTCGTGCACCTGTATTTAAAAACAAAGAAGAAAAAGAGTAACTTATGAAACTATTCAACTATTTATTGGCCGGGATATTGTGTGCTTCTGTCACTTGTCTCCCGGCGCAGCATCGGGCTGATCCCCAGAAATTGGTCAATCCGGAATCCTTTTCTATGATTTTGCTCGGTGATCCACAGGGATATACCAAGTATGATATTAACCAGCCGCTTTTTGATCTTTGTACCGCATGGATTGCGGACAATATAGAGTCGCTTAAAATTAAAGCTGTCCTTTGTACAGGCGATTTGGTGGAGCAGAATGATAATAATGTATTAAACCGTAAGATGCTGAACCAGACCAGTCGTGAAATGTGGGAGGCAGCATCGCAGGCTTTGAAAAGACTGGATAACAAAGTACCTTATATTATTGCCGCAGGCAATCATGATTATGGATACAAAGCCGCAGAAAACGGTCGTACTTATTTTCCTGATTATATTCCTTTTGAACGAAATTCTACCTGGCGGAATATCTGTGTCAGTGAATTTCCTAATCGTGAAGGCAGGGCGTCTTTAGAGAATTCGGCTTTTGAGTTTGATGAGCCGGGATGGGGAAAGATTTTGGTTATAGCAGTAGAGTTTGTGCCTCGTGATGAAGTTCTGCAATGGGCGAAAGATTTGGTAAACAAGCCGAAATACAAGAATCATAAGGTGATTTTTATCACTCATTCTTATCTTGATATAGGTAATAAGCGTGTTACGAAAGATGGGTATAAGATTTCTCCACAAAACTCGGGGCAGGCTATTTGGGAGAAACTTATTTATCCTTCTTCCAATATCCGTCTCGTACTTTGCGGACATGTGGGAAAAGGTACCGGTGAATATGAGAATAATGTGGCTTATCGGGTGGATAAGAACAGTGCCGGGAAAGATGTATCACAAATGACGTTTAATGTACAATATGTAGGAGGCGGTCCGGAAGGGAACGGAGGGGATGGTTGGCTTCGCATTCTGGAATTTATGCCGGATGGTAAAACGATCAAAGTACGTACTTATTCTCCCTTGTTTGGGATTTCAAAATTGACCAGGCATCTGGCACATCGTACGGCACCGTACGATCAGTTTGATATTATATTGGAATAACTTGACCTAGTAAAAATACTCTTAATAGAAATAATGTAGATGAGAAAAATTGTATGTTCTTTAGTGATACTTATTAATAGTGTTTATCTATTTGCACAGTGGAAACCGGTTGGCGGTCGAATTATGACGGAATGGGCGGCGAAAATAGATGTTGAAAACGTGTTGCCCGAATATCCCCGCCCAATTATGGAACGTGCTGACTGGATAAATCTGAACGGATTGTGGAATTATGCTATTTCTCCGGTAGGTCAAGCTATGCCACAAAGTTATGATGGTCGGATTTTAGTTCCTTTTGCTGTAGAATCAAGCTTGTCCGGAGTGGGGAAAAGTCTTGGGGAGAAGAATGAACTTTGGTATCAGCGTCAATTCTCGGTTCCCTCCAAATGGAAAGGACATAGGATCTTATTGCATTTTGGGGCTGTTGACTGGAAAGCGGATGTTTGGGTAAATAAGGTAAAGGTGGGACAACATACAGGAGGATTTACTCCGTTTACATTTGATATAACCCAAGCTTTGAAGAACTCGGAAAATAATTTGGTTGGCAAAGTGTGGGACCTGACAGAGTCTCCTACAGGGAAGAAGCGACAGAAAAAGGTACGCAGCCACGCGGAAAGCAAGTGAGTAATCCTCATGGTATCTGGTATACGCCGGTGAGTGGTATCTGGCAGACTGTATGGTTGGAACCGGTGTCTGAACACTATATTACAGATATAAAAACAACACCTGATATAGATTTGAATAAGGTTAAAGTAAAGGTTGAAACAGATGACAATAGGTATTCAGATAAATTTGAGGTAAAAGTGTTTGAAGGAGGGCGTCTGGTGGCTGTGGGAACATCAATTAATGGGTTACCAGTTGAGGTTTCCATGCCGGCTGATGCCAAACTTTGGTCGCCGGATGAACCATTCTTATATCAGATGGAAGTTTCTTTATTTGAGGGAGGAAAACGGGTAGACTGTGTAAGGAGTTATATGGCGATGCGTAAGTACTCTATGAAAAGAGACAAAAAAGGTATTGTGCGTTTACAGTTAAACAATAAAGATCTGTTTCAATTTGGTCCGTTAGATCAGGGTTGGTGGCCGGATGGATTATATACAGCTCCTACGGATGAGGCATTGTGTTATGATATCAAGAAAACGAAAGATTTGGGCTTTAATATGATAAGAAAACATGTAAAGGTAGAGCCTGCACGTTGGTATACATACTGTGATCAAATGGGAGTAATTGTTTGGCAGGATATGCCTAATGGTGATAAAACCTTGGAGTGGCAGAGAAAGAAGTATTTTGATGGAACGGAACTGACACGTTCTCCTGAATCTGAGGCTACTTATCGTAAGGAATGGAAAGAAATTATTGATTATCTCTATTCTTATCCTTGTATTGGGACTTGGGTGCCCTTTAATGAGGCTTGGGGGCAATTTAAGACAAGTGAGATTGCAGAATGGACCAAACAATATGACTCTACACGTTTGGTCAATCCGGCAAGTGGTGGAAATCATTATACTTGCGGTGATATGCTTGATTTGCATAATTATCCGGGGCCGGAAATGTATTTGTATGATGCACAACGTGCTACGGTACTAGGAGAATATGGGGGGATTGGTTTAGTTTTGAAGAATCATCTTTGGGAACCCAACCGGAATTGGGGATACATCCAGTTTAATACATCTACGGAAGCTACTGCTGAATATCTGAAGTATGCAGAAATGCTGAAAGAAATGATAAAGCAAGGCTTTTCTGCAGCTGTTTACACACAAACGACAGATGTAGAAGTAGAAGTGAATGGACTGATGACTTATGACCGTAAAGTAATAAAGCTGGATGAAGCAACATTGAAGAAGATCAATAATGAGATTTGTAAAACGTTAAAATAACAAATATAGAGATTTTATATTTACCATGAGAAAAATACTTATTTTGGTTTTTAGTCTTTTTTCGATATTCTCTACAGTAGAAGCGAAAAGTAAGAAGGGACAAGATCGTGTGTTAATTGATAAAGTTGCCATGTGGCAGGTAAATCATCAGTCAAAAGTTAAACATCATGATTTGGCGTGGACAAACGGAGTCTTGTTCCGGGGGATGGTAGAATGGGCAGATTATACTCAAGACTCCCGTTATTATGATTTTCTGATGCAGATAGGGAAGAAGCATCATTGGGGGTTCTTAAAACGTCTCTATCATGCGGACGATCTTGTTATAGCACAGATGTATATTCGTATGTATGAGAAATACCATGATCCTGCAATGATTCAGCCTACAATTGCCCGTGTAGATTCTGTTGTTGCTAAACCTTCGAAGGCCCGTTTGTGGCTCGGAGCAAAGAATTGGTCGGAACGTTGGTCATGGTGTGATGCGTTATTTATGGCTCCGCCGGTATACGGGTTGTTGAATAAGCTCTATCCGGAGAAAAACTATTTGGCTTTTATGGATAGGGAATTTAAAGAAGCTACAGATTCTTTATATGATGCGGATGCTAAGTTATAC
>ENA-OPNH01001354-OPNH01001354.1-human-gut-metagenome-genome-assembly--contig:-NODE-1354-length-12984-cov-2.052750_pt1 | contig 12984 bp, 10 predicted proteins | sample MGYA00241537_ERZ501771 | MGnify/ENA primary metagenome ERZ501771 (study PRJEB25962, sample SAMEA2042608) | human gut metagenome | biome: human gut; feature: human-associated habitat; material: faeces...
TCCTTCTCCAAGGGGTGTTGCATTACAACAAGACATTTGGCCGGCACACTGTTGGAGCAATGGCCGGTTATTCTATGGAAAGTTCCGGTGGTTCTTCCATGAGATTATCAGCCACTCAATTTCCGGACAACTCTCTGGAAGTGATCGATATGGCCGACGTCGTACTCACTGCTGCTACAGCGTCCTTATCAACTCCATCCCGCCTGATGTCTTACTTCGGACGTTTACAATACGAATATGACGATCGCTACCTGCTGACGGCAAGTATCCGCCGTGATGGCTCTTCCCGTTTCGGAAAAGCGAACCGTTGGGGTATCTTCCCGGCTGTTTCCGGTGCTTATCGTATCTCAAACGAAAAATTCTGGCCGAAAAATTTCGTCATGAATTCATTAAAACTGCGTGCCAGCTGGGGAACAAATGGTAACAACTCCATTCCTACAAATACAGCGCTTGCCAAACTAAGCAGTGCCAATTATTCATCCGGAAGTATTATCAACGGTTTTGCACCGACATCGCTCGCCAATCCTGATCTTGGCTGGGAAAAGACTGAAAGCTGGAATGTTGCTTTCGATATGGGATTGTTCAACAACCGTATCTTCCTTTCTGCCGACTATTATGTGAAAACAACCAAAGACTTGTTATACCAGGTGACTGTTCCCGCATTGCTCGGCTTTACCAAAGCATGGGGAAACATCGGTTCTATCCGTAACAAAGGTTTCGAACTGGAAGTAACTACGCAGAATCTGACAGGCAGACTGAAATGGAGCACTTCTCTGAACGTTTCTTACAATCAGAACAAAGTACTTAGCCTGGGAGATGATAACAGCACTGTATTTACAGGATATGACAGCACCACACAGGTGTTTATGGTGGACCAGCCATTGAGATCTTTTTATATGTACGATGCTGTCGGAGTCTATCAGACACAAGCTGACTTACAAAAATATCCTGTAATGCAGAACAGCAAAGTGGGCGACGTACGCTACCGGGACGCAAATGGCGACGGAGTTATCAATGACAGCGACCGCACCTTGATGGGCAAACCCGATCCGGATTATACTTTCGGTATAACAAACACCTTCAAGTATAAAAACTTCGACTTATCTTTCCTGATTACCGCACAGACAGGAGGCCAGATTTACAGCGTCCTGGGACGTGCCATGGACCGTCCGGGTATGGGAGCCAACGGTAATGTATTGTCTCATTGGAAAAATATGTGGAAATCGGAAGCAGAACCGGGCGACGGAAAAACTCCGGGTATCGACAACGCCAATACGGGACAGTTCTATGACAGCCGATGGTTATACAGTACAGATTTCATAAAACTCAAAAACGTAACATTGGGATACCGTATTCCATTCAAAAAGAAGTTCATACAGAATGCCCGTGTTTATCTGACAGGGGAAAATCTTCTGATGTGGGATAAATACGAAGGTGGTTTCTCACCTGAAGCTAACAATGGCGGTTCAACGGGAGACTATGACTACGGTTCATATCCGCAAGCCAGAGTCATTACGTTAGGAGTGAATGTTACATTCTAAATAAAAAAAGAAAGAAACTATGAAACTATATAAATATCTTATAAGTGGAGGATTAGCGCTGACATTGTCACTGTCCTCTTGTGAAAGTTGGCTGGAAGTGGAGCCTAACGACACACGTACCACGGACTATTTCTATTCAACTCCCAGTGAAATGGAACAAGCCATTATCGGTATCTACAACGGCCTGCTTCCTATTTCGGACTATTCCTGGCTTATGTCGGAAGTTCGTTCAGACAATGCGTGGGTGGATAAAACGACGGATAAACAACGTGACTATATCGATATAGGAACTTTCAATCCCAACATTTCTACCATCAGTACCCTTTCCGGAGCCTGGAATAATCTGTACGAGATTATAGCCCGTGCCAATATGTTTCTTAGCAAAACCGACGGGGTTACTTTCTCTTCAGAAGCTATCAAAAACCAGTTTATCGGCGAGGCCAAATTCCTTAGAGCATTGGCTTATTTTGACTTAGTACGCTACTTCGGACGTATTCCTATCGTATTGGAACCGGTATCTGTGAATGAAGCGATGACGATCAAACAGTCTGAACCGGTGGAGGTATATGAGACAGCAATCGTCCCGGATTTGGAGGACGCAGTAAAGAAACTGGTAGACACTCCGCTGAATTATATGGGAAACAGCGCTTCAGCCGGGCGTGCTACCCAAGTGGCTGCAAAGTCTTTATTAGGACGCGTTTATCTGACAATGGCAGGATATCCCGTACAGGATGCATCTAAAAAGGCGTTGGCCGAGGAACTATTTAGCGAGGTGATCGATTATTCTTTCGCCAACAATAAATATTGGGCGAGCACAGCCGACGAATGGATTAAAATATGGATCAGTGACAACGACAACAAATATCATATTTTCGAGATCCAGTATATTGCAGCCAAGAACTATGGTAATCCAATGGTATTCAACTCTGTACCGGCTGTCAACGATTCTTATACGAAGATACAAATGTCCGGTAACAGAATATGGTGTGAGAACCAATTGGACGGTATTTTCAAGCAAACCGACGAAACAGGTGCTTTCATTGACAAACGTTGTGCAGGAACTATCAATACAAGTGAATTTGTCGACGAAGACGGAACTCCATATACAGGAGGGGATTTCTTCCTGAAATTCTTCGAGCACAAAATGAAACGCAAACTTTTAGGATACGAAGACATCGATGACCAGATTGCCGACCGCACCTATTTCCCCATCAATTATCCACTAATTCGCCTGGAAGATGTGATGTTGATGTATGCTGAAATTGTAGGACCTACCGGCAAAGGGAAAGAAATGGTGAATAAGATTCGTACACGCGCCGGACTGGATGCTTTGGATGATGATATTACCATCGAGAATTTTGCAGACTCTGTAGATATTGAACGCCGCCGTGAACTGGCATCTGAAGGAATCCGCTGGCACGATTTGGTACGTCAGAACCGATATGTAGGTGTATTGCAGGATATGTTCAAGCGCAATGGTTCCGATGCCAACGGAGTAATCACCAAGCCGGAAACGTACGAATTATACAAACTGGTCACCAAAGACTCATACATCTACCCGATACCGGATTCACAAATGAAAGTAAAAGAAGGATTGTACGAACAGAATAAAGGATATAATTAAGCGACATAATACTATTTATAAATTTGTTTGAAGGTTAGTAGTGAAAGTCCTCCGGCGGCAGCTTGGAGGACTTTTACTTGTATATACAAAAAAGTTCCGGCAATGTTGTTTATTTGCCTGCCATCAAGTATCTTTGTTTATAAACTGAATTTTAATGCTTATGTGTAAACAACCAGATATCCTAGAAAGTGAAAAGATTCACTTTGCAGTCATGGCGATAGAAGCCGGAGCACGCGAAATGGGAATTTCTCCTATGGAAATGCGCCGACGTTTAGAGAAAATGAACCTAATCAAACGTCTTCTACTGGACAATTACGAAGTGATGCACACACAAAGCCTAAAACATGTAGGCGAGGATGTGGCTGAAGCTTTGAAAAACTGGGAAGCACAGGAGGGCGGAAAAGTATGAAAATAACACTTTATCATGGTTCCACCCTTTCTATAGAGCATCCTTTAGCCAAAGTGGGACGTGCCGATTTAGATTTCGGTAATGTTTGCTCAATCAGCAACTCATTGATACACAGCTACATTTTGATAAGAGTTTTCCACTGGATACAATGGACAGAAAAGGAGGTAATAAATGAGAGAACAAGTACTTTGGAGAAAAATAAGTCGTATCATCCTATTATTATCGGTCCGATTGGAGATAAGCCCGGAACGAGCATTAAATCTGTTTTATGAAACAAATGTATGTGCCATGTTACATGACTCCCGTTACGGTCTGCATCTAATGAGCGATACTTATATTATAAATGATGTATTACGTGAATTACAAGACAAGCAGTGATTCAAGAATATAATATAGCTTACCACAACTCAAAAAGGAGGAAAGTTGTCTACAATGCAACTCTCCCCCTCTTCTATTTAATAGATTAATATATTCTATTATTTTCCTATAGCGCCAGCCCAATCTCTGGCAAAGCGGAAATTACCGATATTTCCTTTAAAGCCACTGCGATTTCTAAACGAAATAGCTTTCAGACCAGCTTTCAATGCACCTTCTTCACCAGCCACTACAACATCGGCTTTCGGTTCATTCTGATTTAAATCAGGATCAACGAATAAAGAAACTTCATTCTTGTCATAATCAACTTTCAATACCAGCAGATGCGTTGTATTATAATCATATACCATAGGAGCTTCGTTACGTTCTTTCATCAAGCCTACAGCAAATTTGATTTTATCATTTCCTTCACGTCTGACATATACTTGACCACGATTTCCTCCGCCAACATAACTGGCACTGGCAGCCAAGATATCTGCCAAATTACTTGAACCGACTTTAGCAAAGTTCACCAGACAAGCCAGGTAATAAGTTCCTTTAGAGTAAACTTTTCCTGATTCTACCAAAGAATATACGCTGACACGGGAACCTTTCACACCTTGCGGAAAACCAAAATTGATAGATGATCCCGCCTCACTATATCCGTCATAAGTCAAAGCCTTTCCAACAGTAGGACTTACCACTCCTTCAACCGATGTCGTAGTAAATGCTCCACACCAAGTATCTACGTTAATAGGAGCCCGTTTATCATCATAAACCGTTTTCTCCAAAGTATCGCCTACCTTATAACCTTTCAACAGGTCATTCTTCAAAACTTGTGCCTGGCTTCCCAATGCAAGAACTGCCAACGCCATTGATACAAACACTTTTTTCATAATCCCTCTTCTATTTTATGTTTTTAATCTACGTTATTTATTGATATTGAACCGGAATAATCCGCTATTATATTTCCATTTATTAATTACCATCCGGTTTCTCTATCTCCGTAAACGGGCAAAGATTCCATTTAAAGTCTTCGAATCTGTCGGGATGGTCTGGATTGAATCCTTTATAATCCTTCCTCAAGAACTTCACCGCATCCAAATCAGCTTTCTTCATTCCTTCAATAATACATTTAGCCAGTTCATAAGCACCGAAAGTATTGGAGTGGGAATTATCTTTCAGTTCCTTTGTCTGTCCCGGATAAGTATTAGCCGGATAATGCACGAACGCATGTTTAGAGCCATCTTCGCCCATTGCCTCGTAAAGTGTACGACTTATTTCATTCAAATCAATCAAAGGTACGTTTTCTTTGGCTGCCAACCAACGAATCGCATCAGGATAATCAAGGTGAGTGTTTACAATCTTACCGTTCTTATCAAAACGACGACGTTGCGTCGGAGTCACTAATACAGGATACGCACCTCTGGAACGGGCTTCATCAATATAAATCTTCAGATTATACATGAAAGAATAGAAAGCTCCTTTGCCGGGTCCTTTCTGTTTCTGATCGTTGTGTCCGAACTCCATAAAGAGATAATCGCCCTTCTTCATCTGTGTCAGGGCTTTTTTCAAACGTCCGGCACCGATAAAGGTATTAGCAGATTCTCCGGATTCAGCATAATTGGCAATAGCTACCTGATCGGTGAACCACCGTGGAAACATTTGTCCCCAAGCGGCCCAAGGTTCGTTATCATAATCAACCACGGTGGAGTTGCCGCAAAGAAAAATGGTAGGCACTTTATCTGCACGTTCAATGACCAGAGAAGTGATACGGGGCGCATCACCATTAAATTCAATAGTCAGTTTTTCATCCCAGTTCAGTTTATTCTTTTCACGTGCCTTGATTTTGACTTTCTCTCTTTCGCTGATTTTCATGTTCCGCTTGTTGACAGTAAAAGATTCGGTAATCATTTCTCCCTTTTTAGTCGGAAGATTTTCAATAAACAGTCGGCGGGACTCGGCACGCACCGTAGTATTTCCGGCTGAATCCTTACTGCCAAGGGTGACGGTTACTTTATAATTGCCATCGGGAACATTGACGGAGAAGAAGAAAGGCTGATTACTTTTTCCATCCCATGCCGGTTGCAAATCATATCCGTAACCTTGTTCGTCATTGAACAAGGTTTCGGGTGTCACTTTAGTATATCCCTCTTTTACCTTTTTGTCGGAAGTAAAGTCGAATTTATAGACTTGCGCACGTACTAAAAGGCAACCGGTTACCAACAAAAGACTAATAAGAAATAGTATTCTCTTCATCATCATACAAATATCTTTAATTTAGAATCCCAGGAAAAAACGATAAGTGTAAGTATTGGTCTTGACACCACCGGTTCCTGCCGAGCCAGCTGTTTTAGAATAAGTAACAATGTACATATTCTTATTATTCCGTTCCGTACTACTCCAATAGGTAGCAGATATATCCATTGTTTTATCCGATACTTTTATCAACTTAGTATTCAGCTTACTCTCTAAAGAATTATCTTTATCCTGCAAAGCAACAAGTTCCCCACTGGAAGGCACATACCAACCGGTAGTTATAGACGGAGACGGGAAGCTACTTTCACAATCATCCTGATATTGGAAACATTCAAAATCTGTTTTGAAAGTATCGTAGTACAAATCTAATACTTCCGAGTTGTTATATCCCAAAAAGCGAAGGGGTTTGTTTTTATTATTTTCATTTGCATCATAATATCCGGTAACAGATACATAAGAAGAAGTAAACGAAGTGGTCATAAACCAGTCATGTATACTTTGAGTAAGAGCAGGAGAGAATTTGCCCGTTTCTGTATAGAGGCTCATAACTAACCCATGAACACAATTGGGATGCGAACGGAGCAATGCATCATTATTGGCAGTATAGGGAGTTCCCGCCACATCTTTATACAACACAGAAGGCATCGGATTTCCCACCCAACAAACGATTCCAATACAATTATCCTTTGCAGGTTCTGCTTCATTGCCACTTACCACACTTCCATCTGCATAATAATAATCGCCTACCTGCAGATGATGGGTCACCTCTTTATACCCACCATCGACAACAAAACGTTTGTACTTTCCTTCTTTCATCTTTTCAGCCGTATCAAGCGTACATTGCTTATCATTATAATGACCGATAATCTGATTTTCCGAAGACGGTTTTCTTAGCAAACGATATTCATCTTTCTTTGCGTCATAATAAGGAGAAATTTTAGTCCCTTCCTCTACATTATCAAGATAAAAAGCTACATCGACAGGCATAGCAACATAAGGAGTTTCTTCCGGTATTGCCACTCCTTCGGCATCTGTAAAGATATAACGAGTGGAAGGCAACTTCACAACAACCAAGCTCATACGGTGTGTTAACTGAAAGCTCAATGAGTAGTTTCCGTTCTCACCAATCAATGCAGTTGCATTTGAGGTCATCAAATCCTGTTTCGCATACGCTTTCTGATCACTTTGTTCTGTTGTCAATTCCCAACCGGCTGCCAAAGGAGCAAAAAAGTCATCACCTATCAAATCCGTTTTTCCTGTCATTTCCGGTTGATAAGGATAGTAAGCATAGAAAGTCACTCCAGCCAATCGATCATCATATAATATCGGTTTACCCGACCAGCTCGAACCATTGAAAGTGAAAGGCATATTATTGATTTCGTCTAATATCGCATCGCCTTTCACGGCGAACAGTCCAATCTGGTCGCCTTGTGTAAAGGTCGTGACGAATCCCGTATCTTCTGTACGCGTAGACGGTTCATTGCTAATTATCCCTGTATCAGTCACGTTCAGTACAATCCCATTCCGTACATTTCCCGGAACTTCTTCCTCATTTTGAGAACAACCAGCCCAACCGAACAATAGGATTGCCAGCAAGGCCACTTGTATAAGTTTATATTGTTTCATCTTCGCTTCAAATTTTGAATATTATTCTCTATCAGTTCCTTCAACCTCTTCGTCATCACCATCCCACGAAACAGAATCTTTCTCTATGGTCACTTTCAATCCCGGTTTGCCAACTCCTACATTGTATGTATATTGGTGTCCACCTTCTAATATGCCTTCACCATTGCCCGGCGTATGACCGAAATTCCTGCCGTCTTTCAACGCAACTTTAAAGAATAATTTGCCGGACATATCCTGCGGAATCATCAGCAACTGAAAAGAATAAGCGTATCCTTCTCTGGCATTTTCCAACAAATAAGGTTTCATCACTGTCGCTTCAACTCCTGCAGCAGACTGTAATTTGCCTTCTGCCATACTGCCCTTTGTTACAGCACTTACAGTGAACACAATATCTTTCAAATCTTCTTCTAATACCGTATCCCCGTCACCTTTCACGTTGATAATCAGCTTCACCGTTCCGTGATGGAATTTAAGTTTCCGCTCGCTACGGAATTTCATTTTCTCATAGGCATAAAGGAAATCCGAGTTTTTATATGATTCTTCAATAGTCTGATCGGAAGCTACGGTCCACTCTGTCAACAAAGTTTCCGAAGAAGGATACCAGGCAAACAAAGTCTCTTCTTCTGTCGTTGTATACCAATAAAGAGGATCGTTATTTTTAGCACTCATTTCTCCTGATTGAGAAACCTCATATAATTTCTGTGAGAAACCGTCATAAAGGGAAACGGATTCTCCACCATCCCATTCGGTCTTCTCCCCGATGCTACGCGTGAAAGTTATAGCTGACTTTTCTGCCATTAGCTCCATCGGATATTTATTATTTTGAGACTCGTCTTCTACTACATTGGTACAAGCTCCGAAGAAACCTGCTACTGCCAATAAACCACCGAGCCATAATTCATTTCTTTTCATATCATTCTTTTTTTGAATCCTTGTCAGTCGTTTATTCAGTAACCGAAGCAGTTACATCTTTATCATCTTCTACGATCCAGTCTTCTATTTCCGCTTTGGTAATTGTCATTGCAGGATTTTCGAAGGTCACATTATAAGGATAGGCATGTCCACTCTCCAGATTCTGAACAGGCATGTATTGCGTGTAGGTCTCATCATTCATTCTCACTTCCAACAAAACTTTCTCCGGCATATCCTGTGGGAATAAAATAATGGATGCAGTCATTTCACCTTCTGCCGGTTTAGCAATATCCATGCTTAATTCTGAATTTGGAGTAGCACCGCTTTTGGCAACAGCCTCACCGGTAGTCACATTAAAAGAGCCTTCCAGCTGCAGGCTTTTCAAATAGACTTTCATATTATTTAATGTAGCTCCGTTGGTTGCTTTAAACTTCAATATGATTTTAGTCATTTTATGTGAGAAGTCGAAGGTAACAGGAGACTCTGCACGAACTCCGGTAGCCTGGGCAAATAGAAAGTCTATTTGCGGCTGTTTGTCGGTTGTCTGGTCTGCTCCGCTGATTGTTTTTGCAATCACTCCTTCTGTACCCGGCAATGTACCATTCGCTCCCTGATACGGATAATAAGCATTCAAAGTAAACTCACCTTCTCCTTTCAAACGGATATTATTGTCTGTTGAGCCTTCGTTCACAACACGGAACGAACCTCCGGTTTCATTGCGATATTGGATATTAATATAGGTATCCACTGCATTAGCGGTCGCATTATCCTCATCCGCTTCAACAGTCACTCCAATCCGGTCGTCCGAGCCCCATGCCGCACCGACAGCACGAGTTTCCTGTACATTATTCACCACTTCATTGATATTTCCATAAATTTCGATGGGTTTATAAGCGCGATCCGCCTTTCCCGACTCTTCGTCACTACAAGCAGAAAAAGCTAATGACACTACCATAGCAGCAGCTAAATACATGTTTTTCATTGATGTCTTCATTTTAAGTTATTGTTTTTTTTAGTTTTTTACTCCTGCAAATGTAGACGTACTTATTGAAGTATACAATGGACGATTGTACGCAAATACCTTGGCAATTATCCATTCAAGGGAAGTAAGGCTACCGGAGTATAATTACCCATGGAGAAGTGTATATTATTCTATTATTTCAGCTTGTACACTTCCGTTCCGGCAAGCAGGAAACAACCTACACCGTAATCTTCAAAGTCGGGCACACTCTTATAAGTAACCGGCTGTCCGTCTTTAGGCTCTTTGCCTGTTCCCTGCACATATCCCAGGAATCCGTTCGGATGTACGGCATCTTTCACCATAGCGTTCCATGCTTTTAAAAGGACGGGAAGATATTCTTTGCGGTCGAGTAATCCGTTGCGCACTCCCCAAGCCATACCGTATACAAACAGCGCTGTTCCGGAAGTCTCTTTGCCTCCGAAGTTCGTCGGATCATGAAGACTCACATTCCAGAAACCATCTTTACGCTGACATTTTTTGAGTGCCTTGCTCATAGCGAGAAAATCATTTATATAATCCTGGCGATGTGTTTCATTGGCAGGGATTTCATCCAATACCCGTACAAGAGCTGCATATACCCAGCCATTTCCACGACTCCAGTAGCAATCTTCTCCATTCGGTTCTTTGTAAGGAGGATCAAAGTCCTGATCGCGCCACCATAAGCAATCTTTAGGATTATACATTCCGGCTTCTCCGTGCACGTTACGAGTGTAAGAATACATATCCCACATCTTATCGTAGTATTTCTGTTCACCGGTCATTTTTCCAAACTTAGCGTAGATTGGCATTGCCATCTGGATAGCGTCAATCCACCACCAATCGTTCACCTGCGGAGTGTTGACTACCATATCGATACTTGCTTTTATATTCCGGATCATATTCGGATCGGACGGACACATATTATAAAGGTCGATATAAACTTGTCCGCAGCAATGGTCGTCGGCGTTACGGGTGGTATTGCCGTTTCTCATTCCCCATTTGTGGAAATCAGCCCAATCGTAGGCATACTTATAATAATCCTCACGCGGGTAAATGCCATACAGAGCCATTAATCCTTCATAATATACGCCTCTCGTCCATATATTGCTTGGACGAACTCTGCCATAGAAAGAAGGCAATGTGTAATCGGCATACTTTTTCATAAAGTAGTCGTTTACTTTTACGATAGTCTCTAAAGTCTCTTTTTGTGCAGGTAACTCTTGTGCCATGACCGGCTTTCCTGTCATAAGACAAAGAAGAGTTACTGTAAAGAATGAGAGTAGTGATTTCTTCATGGTGAAATAATTCTGTTTTATTAATTGGGTGTTCATTCTAATTTTCATTGGCAAAGATAAGGGACGCACTTTTCTTTTTCAATGGATTTCCGTTCAGATATATTCATTTTTGTTCACCAAGTAGTTATAATGCGGTTTAAAAGTGGGCTATATGATGATTTCTACATAGATCTGTACAATATTCTATTTTATAAGTAGGCTGTGCCGCTTACTTTTGTGTTGTAAATTCATTAACGATAAAACTATGAAATGCATAAGTGCTTTTTTAAGTCTGTGTCTGATAGCTGCTTTTGTAGTGGCGCAGCCGAACTATGACTTTTCGAAACTGAAACGCGAACATTTGGGACGCGGTGTAATTGCCATCAGAGAGAATCCATCTACTGTTGCCGTGTCTTGGCGTTATCTGTCCTCCGATTCGATGGACGAATCTTTTGATGTTTATAGAAACGGTGAAAAGGTAAACAAGCATCCGATAAGAAATGCGACTTTCTTTCAGGATATATATAAAGGTACGGAATCCTTACTTTATACCGTCAAAGCTATCCAATCAAAAACGGAAAGCAATTATCAACTGCCGTCCGATGCTCCGGCAGGTTATCTGAACATCCCGCTGAATCGTCCTGAAAACGGTACGACTCCGGCAGGACAAAGTTATTTCTATGCTCCTAATGATGCCAGTATCGGCGATGTGGACGGTGATGGGGAATATGAGATTATCTTGAAATGGGATCCGTCGAACGCACACGATAATTCGCATGACGGTTACACCGGAGAGGTATATTTCGATTGTTATAAATTAAACGGGCAACATTTATGGCGCATTAATCTGGGACGTAATATACGTGCCGGTGCACACTACACCCAGTTTATGGTGTTTGACCTCGATGGTGACGGTAAAGCGGAAGTAGTAATGAAAACCGCCGACGGAACAGTGGACGGAAAAGGAAAAGTGATTGGAGAAGCGCAAGCTGACTATCGGAATGAACAGGGACGTATTTTGACCGGACCGGAATATCTGACTGTTTTTAACGGACTGACAGGAGAAGCGATGCAAACAATTGATTACGTACCGGGAAGAGGAAACCTGATGGACTGGGGAGACAATCGTGGTAATCGTAGTGACCGCTTTTTGGCTTGCGTTGCCTATCTCGACGGCATCCATCCTAGTGTTGTGATGTGTCGTGGGTATTATACCCGCACGGTATTGGCAGCATACGACTGGAATGGAAAGGAACTGAAAGAACGCTGGATTTTCGACAGTAACCATCCCGGTTGTGAAGACTATGCCGGACAAGGTAATCATAACCTTCGGGTAGGTGACGTAGACGGTGACGGATGCGATGAGATTATCTACGGCTCGTGCCCGCAGGCACCGGTGCATTTTCTGGTGATCCCCAAGCAGCATATTGAATCTGCGGCAAAGCTTACCGAAGCGGACGCTGCACTGCTGGGCCACATTTACGCCACCATCGCCAACCTGTGCAAGCAGCTTGGCGTGGACGAAAGCGGCTACCGCGTTGTGACCAACGTTGGTGCCGATGGCGGCCAGAGCGTGAAGCACCTGCACTTCCATGTGCTGGCAAAGCGCAGCCTTGCATGGCCTCCGGGCTGATGCAGGCTCCTTTGTACCGAAATGTGAAAAGAGGTTGTTTACTATGGCAAAAACCTATACCTTGCATGTGGCAGGCCTGACCCGTGAATTGCCCATCTGCAAAATCAATGACCACCTGGACATTGCCGCATTCATCATGTTCAGCGATGTTGAGCTGACCATTGCCTGCGCCAAGGCCCTGCTGGAAAAGTGCCCGGATTTTGATGTCATTCTGACCGCCGAGGCCAAGGGCATCCCTCTGGCACACGAGATGAGCCGCCAGAGCGGCAAGCCCTACGTCTGCGCACGCAAGGGCGTCAAGCTGTATATGCCCGACCCTGTTGTCGTCGAGGACCAGTCCATCACTACTGCT
>ENA-OPNH01001358-OPNH01001358.1-human-gut-metagenome-genome-assembly--contig:-NODE-1358-length-12964-cov-32.095282_pt1 | contig 12964 bp, 9 predicted proteins | sample MGYA00241537_ERZ501771 | MGnify/ENA primary metagenome ERZ501771 (study PRJEB25962, sample SAMEA2042608) | human gut metagenome | biome: human gut; feature: human-associated habitat; material: faeces...
TTCTTTGAAATATAATTGATTGATAATCAAATGAGACACAACTCTTTAACGAGGAGGAGTATTAATACGCTTTGATTGAATTTTATCCGCCGATTTGAGGATAAGACAAATTATAGGAAGAGGTAGTACGAAGGCCTTTGCTATGGCTGGGATACTATCTCTTTTCTTTTTTTCATAGCATTAATGATGACACAAACAGGAGAGGCACCCCGTTTGCCCGAATTGAAAGAACGCCATTTGCCCGAGAACTGCCGGCAAGGCGTAACGGAACTTTTGAAAGATACGTATGGTTACGACCACTTCCGTAACCTTGAGATTTACGCAGACTTGTTTAGGAGCAGAGAGACGCTTTGTATCTCTCAGGGGCAACTGATTGAGAATGTGATCCGGGAAGCGGAAAAGGCGCAGAAAAGAGAGGCAGAGCCGGAGAACATTCTGCTGACTGCTCCGACTGGTTCGGGAAAATCCTTATTGTTCCAGCTTCCGGCTATTTATTTGGGGAAAGAATATAATCTGCTGACCATTGTTGTTTCTCCTTTAAAGGCTTTGATAGTCGATCAGGTAGAGGGCTTGCAGGATTTGGGCTATCAGCGTGTGGCGTATGCATCTTCCGACCTTTCGCCGGAGCAGAAAATGGAAGTTTACCGGGCAGTGCGTGAAGGTGAGGTCGATTTGTTTTATCTCTCTCCTGAACTGTTGCTTTCTTATGATATAAAACACTTCGTAGGCAACCGCCGTATTGGTATGGTTGTTATTGATGAGGCGCATACGGTAACCACCTGGGGCAAAGAGTTTCGTGTGGACTACTGGTTTTTGGGGCGTTATCTGAGTGCCTTGAAGCAGAATCTCGGTTATACATTTCCCTTGTTTGCGTTGACTGCCACTGCCGTATGGAATCCCAAGGGTGGCAATGATATGGTATTCGAAACTATCCGTTCGTTGCAAATGGAGCCCTGTGTGCTTTATGTCGGTACGGTGAAGCGTAAGAATATCGGTTTTGATATCCGGCAGCTTACGCTGGAGGAGGGAGAAACTTACGACAAAGGAAAACAGCGTGTCATATCCGAACGTGTGGAAAACTTTCTCGACGGACATAAAACGCTGCTCTACTATCCCTTTGCAGGTGGCATAGACATGCGTATAAAAACCTGGGTACGTTCTGCCGACTGGCGTTTGGTGGCTTCTTATTATGGCAAGAAAGACAAAGAACAGAAAGCCGCCATTGTACAAGAATTTAAGGAAGGCATGAAACGGATGATTGTTGCCACAAAAGCTTTCGGTATGGGAGTAGATATCAGTGATATCGACCGCGTCTACCATGTGGCGCCTTCCAGTACTTTCGTCGATTATATTCAGGAAATAGGTCGTGCTGCTCGTGATGCGGATGTTCAGGGTGTTGCTGCCACCGACTATCATGAACGCGACTTTTATTATATGAAACGCTTGCATCAAACCGGCAATATTGCGCAGGACCAGTTGGCGTTGATCTTGAAAAAACTCATGGAAGTATACCGGATGAAGGGGGAGAAAGAAGAAATTCTCGTATCGCTGTCCGACTTTGAGTTTGTGGTAAAGCTGCCGCGTACAAAAAACAAGCTGGAGTATGAATCCGAGTTGGGGCAACTCATCAAAACCGCCCTGTTATGGTTGGAGGATGATCTGTCACAACGTTACGGAAGGCGTCTGCTGGAGGTGAGCCCGCAAAATCTGCTGACGGAGGGATACATCCAAGATAAAACAGGTGATGCCTTTGTGCGCGAATTCCGGGCCTATCTGACGAAAGTGGAAGATGAAGAAGGCGTTTATCGCGCACGCTTGGATAGTCTTTGGGAGGAACGTTTTCCTGAATTGGGGTATAGGGAGTTCAAACAGAAGCTGAATAACGGAACGTTATGGGAAGGCTCTCGTGCCGTCTCCGTTGGCAAGCACGAGGTGTTGCTGAAAGAGGATACGGCGGTGATCCGCCAGCGTATGGATTCACTGTTCAAAAGTTTGGTGACGATGCTGAAAACCGCTTTGTTGAAAACGAAAGGCCGTTTCGATGAAGAAGAGCTGCGCGCGGTGTTTGCCGAGCATGGCATGGATGTTCCCTCTGCCAAACGTTTCATTGGTTCGTTGCTGGAGAGTCGTACTGAAGAAGGGCGCAGCGTGAGCTACATCAGCAGTGTCAAGAAGAAAGAATCAAATGAGCTTTCGTTTACGGTTACCAAAGGTTTCGACCTGCTCTTGTCGCGTTATCAAAAACTGTTTACTCAGCGCATTGCAGGCACTAAAGGCGAGCGTTTGCAGTTCTATTGCACTCCGTTTTCCGATTTGAATATGCTGCTCAATCTTCTTTCTATGCTCGACTGTCTTTCGTTCAGCGTAGAAGGTGGTGGAACGCCTTGTGTGCATGTCCGGTTCAATGACCCCGGTCTTCTGCAACAGTTGGCAGATTCCAATGAATACCATAATCTTATTTTGGACACGAACGAACGTATTTTTGAAGAACAGATAGACTTGTTTTCTTCTTTCTTTGGCACTGACATCTTGACGGACGATCAGCGTTGGGATTTCGTGGAGGAGTATTTCACCGGAACGAGTGTGGAGGAGTTGAAAAAGAAATACATAGGTGAATGAGTGTTCTATTTCTGCCTTTACAGTTTTTGGAAAGCCAGTCGTTCATCTCCATTTAGCAGGTAGATGATGCCGCAGTATTGGAAGCCGTATTTTTTGAGGATATATTGCAGGATGTGGTTGTCACGATGTGTGTCTGCACGTAGATTGGGTATTTGGCGGTAGCACCATTGCAGGCAGGCAGATGCTACGCCTTTGCTGTCTTCCGTACTGGCCAGACGGTGGATAACGCCGTAAGGTTGTTTGTCATCTATCCATGCACCGTCATAGATGTGTGCATAGGTAGGGTCATCTCCTTGTATGAAGGCGAAGGTTCCCACTATTTTCTGTTCTTCATCAAGGCATACATAGCTGTTCCCGTTTTCAATATCTTTTTTGATAATCTCTTCGGTAGGGTAGCCGCCGGTCCATTGTTTGGTGTTCCCGTTTTTGCGCATGATGCGCTTTCCCTGTTCAAAGATATCCATAAGGATGGCAAGTTCTGTGATTTCGGTTTTTCTGATTTCTATCATAATCTGTAATAAAAAGGAATGTGATCCTGATAAAGAATGTTTCTGCAAAGGTAGTCAATCTATGTTTTCCGGCAATGCGTCGGGCTATTTTCGGTTACTTTACATATAAATTTTGAACTCAAGGCCGGCTGGTAAAAGACATGCGGTATAATCGGTTTCTACAAGCGGTATATTTGCTTTATGCGTAGAATAATCACTGCAACAACAGGCAGGTAAATAAGAGAATTTAAACCGAAGTCCGGGCAGGATATACAAAGGCAATGTGTTTGAAGTTTTGCCGCTACTATGAACAATTTGGGATACTCATTGTTCTTTTTAGGGATATTTTACATATATTTGTCCCGAAAATTTAAACATATTGAATTATGAAAAAGATTTTTAGTGCTTTTATGATAGCTATATGCTGTTTGGCAATGGCTATGCCTGCCCAGGCTCAACTTATTAAGTTTGGTGTGAAAGGCGGAGTGAACCTGACTAAAGTAGACTGGGATGGTGGATATGATGGTAATAAGGATAATGCTACTGGTTTTTTTATCGGTCCGATGGCTGAAGTAACAATCCCTATTGTCGGTTTAGGAGTAGATGGTGCTTTGTTGTTTTCTCAGCGAGGTAAGGATGATGGAAAACAGACCGGCTTGGATATACCTATTAATTTGAAATATACTATTGGCTTAGGCAGTATGTTAGGTGTATTTGTCGCTGCGGGTCCTGATTTCTTCTTTAACTTTAGTGGAGATAAGAAATACATGGATGAAGCGATGGAATTGGAAAAGAAGAAAGCAATGGTAGGTATCAATATCGGCGCTGGTGTAAAGTTGATTAAACATTTGCAGATAGGAGTTAACTACAATATTCCGTTGGGTGATTCTTACAAATTGAAAGAAGTGGGTGAAGCCGTTATCGGCGCAAAGAATAAAACTTGGCAGATTTCTGCTGCTTACATATTCTAAAAGCTGAATAGTTGATAATATAAATAGCGTTGTACGACAGAAGTCGGCAACGCTATTTTTTTATTCTCTTACCCTCTTCTTTCTGAAAAGTGCTATCTTTGCCGCTATAATGGAAAAGTTCGTTGATGTCATATTGCCCTTTCCCCTGCATAGCAGCTTTACGTATTCTCTTCCGGAAGAGATGGCGGGAGATGTACAGATTGGTTGCCGGGTGATAGTGCCTTTCGGGCGGAAGAAGTATTATACTGCGATTGTGCGGAATATACATTATTCTGCGCCGACAGAGTATGAGGTGAAAGAGGTGAGTGCCTTGCTGGATGCGCATCCGATCCTGTTGCCCGCACAATTCAAGTTTTGGGAATGGCTGGCTGATTATTACCTCTGCACTCAAGGGGATGTTTACAAGGCGGCTCTTCCTTCGGGATTGAAGTTGGAAAGCGAAACAATGGTGGAATACAATCCCGACTTCGAGCCGGATGTGCAATTGTCGGATAAGGAACTGAAAATCTTGGATCTACTCTCTGCAGAACCCGAACAATGTGTTACGAAGCTGGAAAAAGAGAGTGGCGTCAAAAATATTCTGTCTGTTATAAAATTCTTATTGGACAAAGAAGCCATTTTCGTAAAAGAAGAATTGAAGCGCACTTACAAGCCAAGAACGGAAACCCGCGTGCGTCTGACGAAAGCGGCAAGTAATGAGCATCGTTTGCATTTCTTCTTTGATGAATTGCAGCGTCGTGCTCCCAAACAATTGGATCTGTTGATGAAGTACATAGAGCTATCCGGCTGTTTGGGAAAGGTGCAGAAGGAGGTAGCGAAGAAAGAACTTTTGCAACGGGCTTCCGCTACTCCTGCCGTATTTAACGGATTGGTGGAACGGGGAGTTTTTGAGGTCTATCAGCAGGAGATTGGCCGATTGAATACAGCTTTTGCCGGAAACACATTCTCCCTGAATCCCTTGAACGGACATCAACAGCGTGCACACGATGAGATCGTGGATAGTTTCCGGACTAAAAATGTTTGCCTGTTGCATGGAGTTACATCCAGTGGAAAGACTGAGATTTACATTCATCTGATAGAGGAGGTCATCCGGCTGGGGAAACAAGTGTTGTATCTGTTGCCGGAAATAGCATTGACTACACAAATCACCGAACGGCTGAAACGGGTATTCGGTTCGCGCCTCGGCATCTATCATTCCAAGTTTCCCGATGCCGAACGGGTGGAGATTTGGCAGAAACAACTATCGGATAGCGGATACGACATTATTTTGGGGGTGCGTTCTTCGGTCTTTTTGCCTTTCCGCAATTTGGGGCTGATTATTGTAGACGAGGAACATGAGAATACTTATAAGCAACAAGATCCGGCTCCCCGTTATCATGCACGTAATGCAGCTATTGTGCTGGCTGCATTGTATGGCGCCAAAACTCTGTTGGGTACGGCGACTCCGTCAGTGGAAACCTGGTACAATGCTACCTCCGGCAAGTATGGACTGGTGGAATTGAAAGAAAGATATAAAGAGATACAGATGCCGGAAATTATTCCGGTGGATATTAAAGAATTACAGCGCAAGAAGCGGATGAACGGCCCGTTCTCTCCTTTGCTGTTGCAGTATGTCCGTGAGGCTTTGGAGCAGAAAGAGCAGGTTATCCTGTTTCAGAACCGCAGAGGGTTTGCACCGATGATAGAGTGCCATACGTGCGGATGGGTGCCTAAATGCAAGAACTGTGATGTGAGTTTGACATATCACAAGGGGCTGAACCAATTGACATGCCACTATTGCGGATACACCTACCAACTGCCCCGCATCTGTCCGGCCTGTGAAGGGGCGGATTTGCGCAATCGCGGTTTTGGTACGGAGAAGATAGAGGATGACGTCAAGCGCCTGTTTCCTGAGGCGGCCGTTGCCCGTATGGACTTGGACACAACCCGCACGCGTTCTGCTTACGAGCGTATAATTGCGGATTTCGAACAGGGAAAAACGGATATTCTTATCGGGACGCAAATGGTTTCTAAGGGATTGGACTTCGACCACGTGAGTGTGGTGGGCATCCTTAATGCCGATACAATGCTGAATTATCCGGATTTTCGCGCCTATGAGCGTGCCTTTCAACTGATGGCTCAGGTGGCAGGGCGTGCAGGGCGGAAGAACAAACGGGGCAGGGTGGTGCTGCAAACCAAGAGTATCGAGCATTCCATTATCCCCCAAGTGATTGGTAACGACTATGAAGGCATGGTGAACGGACAGCTTGCCGAACGGCAAATCTTTCATTATCCGCCTTACTATCGGTTGGTATATGTGTATCTGAAGAATCGTAATGAAACCTTACTCGATTTAATGGCGCAGACTATGGCGGGCAAGTTGAGTGCTATTTTCGGAAACCGGGTGCTGGGGCCGGACAAACCGCCGGTGGCGCGTGTGCAAACGTTGTTTATCCGTAAAATCGTGGTGAAGATTGAAACGAAAGCACCTATGGCGCGTGTTCGCGAACTGTTGTTGCAAGTGCAAAAAGACATGGTTATGGAAGACCGTTTCAAGTCATTGATTGTGTATTATGACGTGGATCCGATGTAGGAAACTATAAATAGCAAACATGTTTGATTATGAAAGATAAGAAAAAAATACTTTTTGTCTGCCTGGGCAACATCTGCCGTTCTTCTTCGGCAGAAGGGGTGATGAAGCATTTAATAGAGCAGGCAGGGCGTGAAGACGAGTTTGTCATTGATTCGGCGGGTATCCTTTCCTACCACCAGGGAGAACTGCCCGATAGCAGAATGTGTGCCCACGCTGCACGCCGCGGTTACAACCTGACACATCGTTCCCGTCCGGTACGTACGGATGATTTCTACAATTTCGATTTAATCATCGGAATGGACGACCGTAATATTGATGATTTGAAGGAGCGGGCGCCTTCCACCGAAGAGTGGAAAAAGATACACCGCATGACAGAGTATTGTACCAAGTTCACTCATGCCGACCATGTTCCCGATCCCTACTACGGAGGAGCCGAGGGCTTTGAATATGTGCTTGACGTCTTGGAGGATGCGTGCGCAGGGCTGCTCGAAGCCATTAATGATTAGTTGTCACTCCCTGATTCACAGCTCGCCACTTTCTCTTTTGTCCTGATAGAAGCGTTTGTTGTCGTTGAGGCTGCATGTTGCATCCACTCCGGCTTGTTGTAACCGTTCGGCAATTTCGTTCAGCCTCTTTCTCGAAACCCTCCCGATATAAAAAAGACGGTAGCGGTAGTCTTTGTCGAGCAATTCCATGATGTGCGTGAACGTCTGTTCGCGGGCAAAATCGAAATTTACTTTTCGCAGGTCCGTATAGGGGTAACGGATTGTTCTTCCTACGCTGTGCACAGTAAGGGCATCATTGTCCAATGTCAGGTAGCAGAACCGGGTCATCAGCATGCAGATGAAGAAGAGGCTCAGCCCGAACGATAGTATGGCGGGAATGAATCCCCACCAGGCATCGCCGCTGATGGAATAGTATCCCAATATCAGAAACGTGAGGAATAATATAAAGAACCAGAACATATACAGAGAAGGACGCTGATAGGTTTCTGCCGGAAGCGTGCCTTCACTCCGGTTGCATGGAGAGTAGTTGGCGAAAGGTATTCCTTGCGACACAAGAAAGCGGACGAGTGATGACGGATGTTTGAAAGGCGGCATATGCAGGATTCTGTCCTGTTTTTCTTTTAGATGAAAGACGAATATCCCCGGACCATACCGGTCTTTTTCTCCCGCGATATTTTCGTGAGGGTCCCGGCGATACCGTTTCATAAAACTGAAACTTTCAATCTGGTGCAATTGGATCCGTTGGCTTTGCAACAGATGTTCTGCTCTTTGGCGTTCTTTGGCGCTGACTTCCATAGGTTCTACTTTTTAAGTTCGGGATAACTGATGCGGGTGTGGTAGATCGTTTTCAACTTCTCTTTGAAGACGGTTTTCACTGTCGCTATGTCTTTGAAAGTGATGGGGCATTCCTTGAAATAACCTTCCTCTACCTGTGAATCGATTATTTTGTCTACCAGATTGCTGATGCTTGCCTCCGTATATTCGGGCAGGCTGCGTGATGCCGCTTCTACGGAATCTGCCATCATCAGGATAGCTTGCTCCTTGGTGAACGGATTGGGGCCCGGATAGGTGAATAACTCGTCGTTGGGCTCTTCGTCGGGATGTTCGTTCTTCCAGGATATATAGAAATATTTTGTTTTTCCACGACCATGATGGGTTGTGATGAAGTCTTTGATGACTTTGGGAAGATTGCTCTTTTCCGCCAGTTTCAATCCGTCCGTTACGTGGCTGATCACGACCTGTGCGCTCTGTTCGTAGCTGAGGTTCTTGTGTGGGTTGACGCTGCCCGACTGGTTCTCGGTGAAGAACACCGGGTTCTCCATTTTGCCGATGTCATGGTATAGGGCTCCCGTACGCACCAACTGGCTTTTCGCTCCGATGCGGTTGGCGGCTTCGGCGGCAAGGTTGGCCACCTGCATGGAGTGCTGGAACGTGCCCGGTACAGTTTCCGACATGCGCCGCAATAGGCTGTTGTTGATGTTGGACAGTTCCACTAAAGTGACGTTCGATGTGAAGCCGAAAGTCTTTTCCACCAGGAAAAGCAGCGGATAGGTAAAGAGCAGCAACACGCCGTTTATTATGAAGTAGGTGTACATGCTGCCATTCAGTTTCGACAGATCGTTTTCGGTTATCAGTTCAAAAGCAAAGTAAACGGCCATATAGGTCAGGATTACCAGAATGGCTGTGCGGAACAACTGTGAGCGTTGCGACAGCTCTCTCAGACTGAAAATGGCGATCAGGCCTGCCGTAAGTTGCAGCAGGATAAACTCATGCGGATAGCGCAGGCAGATGGAGCAAATCAGTATGGTGACGACTTGCGTGAGGAAAGCGGTTCTTGAGTCGAGGAACACGCGTATTATGATAGGTAGCATGGCATAAGGAATGATGTAGACATTGAATATGTTGTTGGCTACCATAATGGCCGTTACCACACAATAAAACATGATAAGGGCGAAAAGCAGCGAGAGGCTGCCCTTGCGGTTGTAATAGTCCTTGCGGAAAAGGTCGAGATAGAGCATAAAGCAGAGCATGAAGATACTTACGTACAGCACCTGCCCGGCCAGCATCAACCGCTTCTGGCCGATGGATTCACTGCGCTGGATGGATTCTTTACGCAGGCTTTCGAGGATGTTGTAAGTTTCTTGGTTGACTATCTCGCCCCGGTCGATGATTTTCTGCCCGCTCAAGACGATGCCGTTGGCCCATGAGTAGTTGTCGAGGACTTCTTTCTTTGCGGTCTCTGTTCGCTGGACGTCGTAGGTGAGGTTGGGCGACAGGTATTCGTTGAGGGAACATTGCCGGAGTATGTTCGGCTGGTAATGCATGGTGTCGGCGGTGAGGAGATAGGCATACGCCTGCTTGACGGAATAAAGTTTGTCGATGTCCCGTTGGCTGGCGAGCTTGTCGTTTATCACCATGATGGCGGATGTGCTGTCCTTGTGCAGTTGCCCCAGTTCTTCGGTGGAGAGTATCCCTGCCCGGTACACCTCGGAGAGTATTTTCTCTATATGGCGGATGTAATCGGTAGAGGGCAGGACATCCCGCAAATGCGTCTGGTAATCGTTTTTCAGCTTCTTGATCACTTCTTTTTCTGTGTTCTTGTCCAGTTGGAAATAGGGTTGGAAAGAAGCCAAGATGCTGTCCTGCTCTCTTTTCACAACTTGGTCGTCTTTGTAGATGGGGAAGTCGAAGGTGGCCATCAGTTGTCCGTACTTCCAGGGTTTGTCAATGTCGAACTGGTAGTTGAACTTGCCGTCCCTCGGCAGAAAATAGACAATAACCCCGACGGTGCCTATGAAAATAAGCGCCTTATATATCAAATCTCTGAACGAGAACTCTTTGTTTTTTCCTTTGAAATAACTCATATCGGTTGAAATTTTTGCGAAAAGTACAAAAAAAAACAATAGTATGGAAAAAAAGGTTTAATTTTGCCGTCTAATTTATTCATAAGTAAGATAGATTATGACAGAAAGAAAAGTCAGAGTCCGTTTTGCCCCAAGTCCTACCGGGGCGTTGCACATCGGCGGTGTGCGTACTGCGTTATATAATTATCTCTTTGCGCGTCAGCATGGAGGAGATTTGATTTTCCGTATTGAAGATACTGATTCTAACCGGTTCGTACCGGGGGCGGAAGAATATATATTGGAGTCTTTCAAATGGTTGGGCATTCCTTTTGATGAAGGTGTCAGCTTTGGAGGAGAACATGGGCCGTACCGCCAGTCCGAACGTCGTGAGATATACAAGAAGTATGTACAGGTGCTGCTGGATGCAGGCAAGGCTTACATCGCCTTCGATACTCCTGAAGAGCTGGATGCCAAGCGTGCGGAGATAGCCAATTTCCAGTATGATGCCTCTACGCGTATGCAAATGCGCAATTCGCTGACGCTTTCCCAAGAAGAGGTGGACGCGTTGATTGCCGAAGGCAGGCAGTATGTGGTTCGTTTCAAGATAGAGCCCGATGAGGATGTGCATGTGAACGACCTGATTCGCGGCGAAGTGGTGATCAATTCATCTATCCTTGATGATAAAGTTCTTTATAAATCGGCAGACGAACTGCCCACTTACCATTTGGCAAACATTGTGGACGACCATCTGATGGAGGTTTCCCATGTGATTCGCGGTGAGGAGTGGTTGCCTTCGGCTCCGTTGCACGTTCTGCTGTATCGTGCTTTCGGCTGGGAAGATACGATGCCGGCTTTTGCCCACCTGCCGTTGTTGCTGAAGCCCGAAGGTAACGGTAAGCTCAGCAAGCGCGACGGTGACCGTCTTGGCTTTCCGGTGTTCCCGCTGGAATGGCACGACCCTAAAACGGGTGAGGTGTCTTCCGGTTACCGCGAGTCGGGATATCTGCCCGAAGCTGTTATCAACTTCCTCGCTTTGCTGGGCTGGAACCCGGGCAATGACCAGGAGTTGATGTCGATGGACGATCTTGTGCGGCTTTTCAATTTGAGCCATTGCAGCAAATCGGGAGCTAAGTTCGATTATAAGAAAGGTATGTGGTTCAACCATGAATATATTCTTCAAAAATCGGATGAGGAACTTGCGGAACTTTTCAAACCGGTGTTGAAAGAGAACGGCGTCAATCCGGACGCATACAGCGATACATTCCTCACTACGGTGGTGTCCTTAGTGAAAGGGCGCGTCAACTTCGTGAAAGAGTTGTGGGATCAAGCCCGCTTCTTCTTCACCGCTCCCCGGCAGTATGCCGAGAAGGACGTGAAGAAGCGCTGGTCGGAGGATACCCCGCGCATCATGGAAGAGTTGATGGAAGTGCTCCGCGGCATTGAGGACTTCTCGTCAAAACCGTCTGAGGATATAGTGATCGGCTGGATTACGGAGAAAGGGTATCACATGGGCAATGTGATGAATGCTTTCCGTCTGGCGGTGGTGGGTGAGTGCAAGGGCCCGCACATGTTTGATATTACTGCCTTGTTGGGTAAGGAAGAGACACTGGCCCGCATACAGCGTGCTATCGAAACGTTGAAATAAATAATCAAGAATGAGGGATTTCTTGTCATACCGTTTTCATTCTTCATTATTCATTCTTAATTAAGATAGTATGCTTTATAACTTAGCGATAATAATCTACGATATTGCGGTGCATCTGGCTGCCCCTTTCAGCCGTAAGCCACGAAAGATGATGAAAGGGCACTGGGTGGTGTATGAGCTGCTCCGGCAACAGTTGGAGAAGAATGCACGCTACATTTGGTTCCATGCGGCTTCCTTGGGCGAGTTTGAACAGGGGCGTCCGCTGATTGAGAAGATTCGTGCCAAATATCCTGATTATCGCATTCTGCTGACATTCTTTTCGCCGTCGGGCTACGAAGTACGCAAAAACTACCGGGGGGCGGATATTGTGTGTTACCTGCCTTTCGACAAGCCGCGCAATGTGAAGAAGTTCCTTGATTTGGTGAACCCCTGCATGGCGTTCTTCATCAAATATGAGTTTTGGAAGAACTATTTGGATGAGCTGCATAAGCGCCGTATTCCTGTTTACAGTGTGTCTTCCATCTTCCGTCGCGGACAGATATTCTTTAAATGGTATGGCGGTACGTACCGAAACGTGCTGCGTAACTTTGACCATCTGTTTGTGCAGAATGAACGTTCCAAACGTTACCTGGCCAAGATTGGCATCAACCGGGTGACGGTAGTGGGCGACACCCGTTTCGACCGCGTGCTTCAGATCCGGGAGGAGGCTAAGGACTTGCCTTTGGTTGAGTTGTTCAAGAACAATACGATGACTTTTGTCGCCGGAAGTTCCTGGCAGCCCGATGAGGACTTGTTTATTGAATATTTCAATCAGCATCCGGAGGTGAAACTGATAATTGCTCCGCACGTTATCGATGAAAATCATTTGGTGGAGATAATCCGTAAGCTGAAGCGCCCGTATGTGCGTTACACTCGTGCGGATGAAAAGAATGTCCGTAAGGCGGATTGCCTGATAATAGACTGCTTCGGGCTGCTTTCCTCGATCTACCGCTATGGAGAGATCGCTTATATCGGTGGAGGATTCGGGGTAGGCATTCACAATACATTGGAGGCTGCTGTATATGGAATTCCGGTAATCTTCGGACCGAAATATCAGAAGTTCCAAGAGGCTATCCGGCTTTTGGAGGCGAAAGGCGGCTTCTCCATCAAGAGCTATGAGGAATTGAAAGCGCTGCTCGACCGTATGCTGGAGGATGAGGAGTTCCTGCGTGAGAGCGGGATGAATGCCGGGCTCTACGTTACCGACAATGCCGGTGCAACGGATAGGGTGCTGAATATGATAAACTTTTAAACCGGTTTTTGCTTTCTCTTTCCCTGCTT
>ENA-OPNH01001365-OPNH01001365.1-human-gut-metagenome-genome-assembly--contig:-NODE-1365-length-12899-cov-3.410153_pt1 | contig 12899 bp, 18 predicted proteins | sample MGYA00241537_ERZ501771 | MGnify/ENA primary metagenome ERZ501771 (study PRJEB25962, sample SAMEA2042608) | human gut metagenome | biome: human gut; feature: human-associated habitat; material: faeces...
ATGATGTGCGCTACAGGCAGACAATAATTGCGGTATAATTTTATAAAAACTATTGACAATGCGGTATAAATGTGGTATTATATAATCATAACAAGGAGATAGCAACAAGAAAAGGAGAGTAGCAAAATGACAAAAAAAGTTTTTATCAAAAAAATTAGAGAACACAACAAAAACTATAGACAAGTTATTGGTAATAAATGTGAGGGCATTTATATAAACAGTATTTATTTCCGTTATGAGTGCATCAGATTGTGCTTTGACGATGATGATGGTTTATTATATATATTTGCAAGAAACCAAAACAAAATTATTGCAGGTGTCAGTTATATTGATTTAATAATTGGTTTTAACATCTAAAATATATAAACTGCGACCTATCGGCACAACGGGGAGAAAGGAAAGTAAAATGTCAAAGACAATTAAATTAATCGGAAAACACAACCAGGAGTTTGAAGAGTACATGAAAAAAAATGGTGAATGGAGTTTCCACAGATTTTTAGACGGGTCTATCTACTACTTATACCCGGTATTTAATGATTTAACAAGAATTGTAGATACGTTCCCAACACCTGTTGCACCCGTTAAAGAGTTAGAACAGCTTAAAAAAGCCACTATAGTGGAAGATGCCCTAGTTACAATTAACAACTTTGTTGAATTTGACGTATGCGACGTTATTCTTTGTGAAACCGGAATTAAGGTTTACGGTGCTAATATTACAATTAAATACACGGGCATTCGCAGTTTAAACGTTGATTACAACCACGATTTAAAGGGGATAATTCACAGTATCAAAAAGGGAAATTTTGGCGAAGTTGTTTTTATAAACGACATTAGTGTAAAAACATGTGATATAAAAGTTTACAATGACGGAATTTCCTTTCGGGTTCTCGACGTATATATGGAAAAGTATATGACCTATTCCTATATCGAAACAATTACAGACGCAGAGAATAGATTTATTTATTGGAGGGGGTGATAGAATGATAGCAACAACTACGAGTGATATAGTTTACGTGTCTATAGCTTTAATTATGATGTTTGTGTCGGGGTACATCCTTGGCACAACGGACGAAATGGGAAGGGAGAAAAGAAGAAAAGAAAAACTCAGAAGAAAACGAGAACAGAGAAAGGGGTAGGAAAAGCGTTGAGAAAATTATCAGTACGATTGGATATGAGAATATACAATTGGGCAGAAGAATACGGAACAACCGTGAGCGAATATCTCGAACATGCTGTATATTCAGCTCTTGAGTTTGGCGGTTCTGGATTTCAATTCACGTCCAGTCGGGTTACGCCAAAATATGACACAAGCGTGTACTTGACAGATAAAACATTCAAAGAAGTAAAGAAGTTGGCAAAACATAACAACTTGAGCAAAGCGCAAATACTGAATCGTTCTGCGATAATGTTTCACGTTAAACATATTCACGATGTAGAACGAGAGGAAATGGAGAGTGAGCAGTGGCATGATAACAGATTATGCAAAACGCCGTAATAAAGTCATAAGAAAACTGAAAGTCCTAGCTCAAAACCGCAATTTTGGCATGGGTGCAAAGAATGACATACAGTACATGTTACAACAGCTACCGCCTGAGAGTCAGATAGTATCCGCCCGTCAGAGAAGGGGCGCAATGTTTGCTTTAGAGCAAGCTGAGAAATCTGACTTGTACAGTGTCTCAGGGCAAAGGAGAATTGCCAAACGAAAAATGGCAAAACTTGAAGAGTTGGGGCTTAAATTTAAGACATACAGGGAACTTAATGAGTTTGGAGAGTTTATGGAATCCGTTCGGGATTATTCGCTCGGTCATGTATACGACAGTACAAAAGCATTAGAGTTGTTTATAGATAGGGGTGGAAAATCCGGTGAAGAACTACTCAATCAATATCGGGACTGGCAAAAAGCAAAGAAGGGAACTAGTTGACAGAATACACACAGTATATAGAACCCCACACATGAGAGGAAAACAACGTTTTGCAAAACAGTCATACCGAAATTGCATATGCGCTTTTGATATCGAAACTACACGACTTCCTGAAATTGAACAGAGCATCATGTATTTATGGCAATTTGCGGTATTACTTGACGATAACGAAATAATATGTGTGTACGGAAGAAACTGGAACGAACTTGAAGAATTGTTTACTGATATCGAAGATGAACACCTTATCACAATGATTTTTGTACACAATCTGTCATATGAATTTCAGTTTCTGCGTTCACACGTTGAAATAAAGCCGGAAGAAGTGTTCTCGCTCAAGCCCCGAAAAATACTCAGAGTTAGAGCAGGTAACCATCAGCAAGGAAATTTAGAGTTCCGATGCTCATACATGCAGACACACAAGAGCCTTGACAAGTTCTTGAGCGATAGTGGGGTTGAGAACCAGAAGCTGAAAGATTTTGATTACGACAAGCGTAGATATCCGTGGACAGAATTAACACCCAAAGAAATTGAGTACGGGTGCAACGATGTTATCGGATTATTACAGGCAATGCATAAACGATTGACGGACAACAATGACACCTTATACACTCTACCACTAACATCAACAGGTTACGTCAGGCGAGAAGCAAGGCAAGCTATGAAACAGTACAATTATAAAAAACTGCACAGCATGATGTGCGATACAAGCTTATACACACTTCTTAGAGAAGAATTCAGGGGTGGCGATACTCACGCAAATAGATATCATGTAGGGAAAATACTCAATAAGGTTGCTTCCTTTGACAGGGCAAGCTCTTATCCGGACGTTATGCTCAATTGTGAATTTCCAATGACAAAATTTGTGCGACAGGGAAATTGCGGTATAGAGGATATTGACAGGTGGACAAAATTTCACAAGGCTTATGTGGGGCGATTCCATTTCCGAAACATCAGGCAAAAAGATGTGTATTACGGTGCGCCATATCTTACAAAAGACAAGGGCTATTGCATAAGCACAGAATCAGTTTGGGACAATGGACGTCTACTCTCAGCCGATGAATACTCGTGTACACTAAACGATATTGATTTTGGAATTGTAAAAGGAGAATACGTTTGGGACAGCGTGGAACTTACAGATTTTTATACAGCTGGGTACGGTTATCTTCCAGAACCATTGCGAAATCTGGTGAAACGCTTATTTACAGATAAAACGTCTTTAAAAGGTGTTGAGGGTAAGGAAATTGAGTACGCTCTGTCAAAAGAATTGATAAACTCACTATACGGGATGTCCGCGCAAAACCCTGTCAAGCCAGATATCATCTACAGTAACACCGAAAAACCATTCTCGGTTGAGGACGGGGACACAGAGGAAAAGTTAATGAAGTATAACAAAAAGGCGTTTATGTTATACGCATGGGGTTGTTGGGTGACTGCTCACGCAAGACAAAGGCTCAAGCTTGCCGTGAACATAGCTGACGAAGATTTTGTTTACTGCGACACAGATTCGTGCAAAATACTGATTACAGAAAGATATCCCGAAATCCAAAAGGGGTTTGACGAGCTGAATAATCGGTTAAAGAACGATTCTTCAGAAAATGGTGGTCATGCTACAGACCCAAAGGGCGTGGAACATTATCTGGGCGTATACGAGTATGAGGGTACATCCGACAGATTTATAACCTTAGGTGCAAAAAAATATGCTCAAGAAAAAAACGGCAAACTTGAAATCACGATAGCAGGTGTGGGAAAGAAAAAAGGTGCGGAAGAATTGTGTAAAATGGGCGGTTTGGACGCTCTGAAAATCGGAACCACATTCCGGGATGCGGGTGGCACAGAATCTGTCTATAATGATACAGATTACGGTTATTACAACCCCGACTCGGACAACCCTGATAAAAGCGTGTACATTACCAGAAACGTTGTCATACGTCCGTCTGAATATACTGTGGGGCTTACTCTCGAATACCTAAACGTCCTTAACAGCGTTGACTTGTGGCATGATTTTCTAAAAAATACCAAAGAAAAGTCTTGACATACGCACCCACATATGCTATTATATACTTGTAACAAAAACAAAATAGAAAAGGAGTTGAAAAACATGATTACAAGAAGCATTGAAAAAGTAACAGCAAAGATTACAGACGAAAACGGCCAGTCTGTAGAAAAGACCTACTACGGTGCAAACGTAACAGCGACAAAGATTAAAAAATCTTACGAAGCTGAAACAGGAGTAAAAGCTGTGAAAGTTTCCATGGATACTGAAGTTGTAAAAGCATCTATGACAGAAGCTGAATTTGTACACTACGGGAAAGTAGAGTAGGAACACATTAAGAAACAAACAGGTCGCAATCTGAAACAACTCCCAGCTGTGGGTAAAACAGCATAAAAGAAAAAAAGGAGAAAACATCATGGAAATTATTAAAACAAACATTCAGGAAAACGAGTACACAATGGAGTTAATGTATGCAATGTTCGAGGACGAGAACAGAATTCGTCTTTCCGACACTGCCGGAACAACTGTAGAGTTTGACCACTATGCTATTGTTGAAGATGAAAACGCAAAGGGTGAAGTTGTAAAAACTCTGTCAATCGAGGATGCGGAAACACGCAACGTTTATGTGACAACATCTACCTCATTCATTCAAGCTTTCGAGCGCATTATCACAATGGCTGAAAAATGTGGAGAGGACTTCCGAAAAGTATCTGTATTTTTCAAAAAATCACAGCGTGGAAGAAACTTCTTAGTAGCAGGTTATGTAAAATGAAAAAACCTGAACTGTACGACAGTAACGGTTATGTGAATATAAGGGGCATCTTGGAAACAGGGTGTCCTTTTATCTTTATATGGGGCGGTAGAGGAACGGGAAAAACTTATGGTATTTTGAAACACGCTGTGGAAAACAATAAAAAATTCATTTACCTACGCACCCGACAAACTCAGATAGATATGATACGCACACCACAATTTAATCCGTTTAAGCAATACAATGCCGACTGCAACAGACGTATCACCCCGTCACCTATCAATAAAATGTACTCAGGTTTTTATGATACAAAATTTGACGAGAAAACAAAAAAATACACAAACTCGGGGGAACCACTAGGCTACTCAGCAGCACTTGGCACAATATCCAATTTACGAGGCTTCGGGGCAGCGGACGTTGAACTGATGTTTTATGACGAGTTCATCCCGGAAAAGACAGAACCACAGTTAAAAAACGCTACAATCGCTCTCTTAAATGGGTATGAAACCATAAACAGAAATCGAGAGCTTATGGGAGATAAGCCTTTACAGCTCATATGTGCATCAAACAGCGAAAACGCAAACTGCGACATATTCGCAAAACTAGGTTTAATCCGTAAAGTCACTGATATGCACAAAACAGGGCAGGAATTTAGCTATCTGCCTGATAGAGGTATTATCCTTATCAATCTTGCCAACTCCCCGATTTCACAGGCGAAATCTGAAACGGCTGTGTACAGAATGGTTGGTAAAGACAGTGATTTTTACAAGATGTCAATTCAGAATGATTTCTATGCTGAGGACTATTCGGACATTAAATCCGAACCCATAAATGAGTACGTCCCCATTGTGACAGTTGGAGAAATAACTATATATACACACAAAAGCAAGGAAAAACTGTATATTACACAGCACCTACAAGGCTCACCTCAGATTACTTATTCCACATCATCAAGAGATTTAACAGCTTTCCGGCACAAGTTCGTATGGGTCTGGGGGATGTACCTTGACGGGTTAGTAAGTTTTTCTGACATTGAATCAAAATATTTACTTGACAATTATTTCAAGGTGTGATACTCTATCATTGTAGGGGGAGTGGTACAAAACCAACGGGCGGAACCCGTGTACATGAGCTTGGTTGGCTCACAGCACTCCCCCTCAATTCAAAAGAGGGGGGTGACAAATATGGAATGGATACAGGCAATAAGTCAGTTATTCAGTTCTCTTGGGGTTCCGGTAGCGTGCCTTGCAGTAACCTTTTATTTATGGTACAGGGAGACTGAAAACCATAAAGAAGAGATACACAACCTCACAGAGGTTCTGAACAACAACACGATGGCAATTCAGAAACTTGCAGACAAACTGGACGTAAAGGAGTGATACGATGCCATTAGGCGCAAAAATTCTACTAGACCCCGATATGGAAGAACAGTACGGAATGATTGACATTATACCAGACTGTGACGTATATGGCGAATACAAGATAAACACAAAGAGTTCCCCTCTGATGTTGCGTGATAAACCAGATACAAACGCAGATATCATTGTAGAGATGCCAAAAGGACGTACTATTTTTTGTTACGGGTTCACAGATATCACTATGGAGTGGTATCTATGCGAATACTCCGACAGCGGAAAGATTTACGCAGGTTTTTGTAATAAAAAATATTTAGCAAAAAAGGAGTGACATTATGAAAATCGAAGATATTATTGCCCTCGCAGGGGCAGGATTTAGCAAACAGGACATTATCAAGATTGCAGGTACAGGGTCAATTCCGGCTCCGGCTCCGGCTCCGATTCAGCCACCGACACCGGCATCAGCACCGGTATCAGTATCGGCAACGGTTCCGGCACAGGTTCCGGGTAATACTCAGGACGTTTTTAATCAGCGTATGGGCGTTCTGGACAATCGGTTAGATGAAATCACAAGACTGATTCAGGTGGGTAACCTGAGTAACTCTCAGATTCCAGAACCACCGACAACGAACGACATGTTAGCATCAATTATTAATCCACCAGTAAAGGAGTGATATTATGGGTTCATCAAATGCATTAACGACGGGCGCACCGAACGTGGCCAATTTTAGCTCAGCTGCTATTCTGAATGAAATTGTAAGTCAGGCGACAGGCAACAAATCAATTAGCGCGATTTCGACTGGCAGTTTTACTTCGGTTGCTACAACTGCACTCGGATTAGGAATAGACCCGTTACTGAATGCAATTTCTCAGGTTCTTAGCAGGACTATTTTCTCTATCAGACCCTATTCCCGAAAGTTTAAGGGGTTATATCAGGATAACATGAGATTTGGAAACCATGTGCGTAAACTTAACATCGCAGATTCTGATTGGGATAAAGATGATAGATACGACCTGAAAGACGGACAGAGCGTGGACGACCAGGCAGTAGCTATTCCAAAAATACTACAGACAAATTTCTATGGACAGAACGTTTACCAGAGACAGATTACACTGTTTAGAGACCAGTTAAACGTTGCTTTACAAAATGAACAGGAATTTCAGAGGTTTGTTACTATGATTATGACAAATGCGTCTGATTTGATTGAACAGGCACATGAAGCAACAGCAAGAATGACGCTTGCGAACTTTATCGGGGGTAAAGTTAAAGGGGACACAGACAATGTTATTCATCTTGTGACAAAATACAATGATGTAGCAGGAACTTCACTGACAACTGACACGGTAAAACAGCCTGAAAATTTTGTGCCGTTCATGAAGTGGGTGACAGGTTATATCAAAACAGTGTCAGACTGGATGTCTGAGAGAACACAAAAGTTCCACATTAACGTGACAGGAAAAGGGATTTCCAGACATACGCCATACAACAAACAGAAACTGTATCTGTATTCTGAGGAACTGAACAACATTGATGCTACTGTTATGTCCTCTATCTTTAACGACAGCTATCTGAAAATGGCTGACCACGAGAAAGTTGGATTTTGGCAGAACATTGACACCCCCGACGGTATCCACGTAAAAGCATCATATATGAACAATTTAGGCAATATTGTTGCTGACGCTGAGGGCACAGCTACTTCTAACATTTTCGGAGTATTATTCGACGAGGAAGCAGTTGGTATCACGACCTATGGCGAGTGGTCTGCACCGTCACCGTTTAATGCAAGAGGTGGATACAGCAACATTTTCTGGCATTTCAATGACAGATACTACAACGACTTCACCGAAAATGGAGTTGTGTTCTTATTAGATTAATAAGGTGGTGACAGCATGAGAGTTCATTTTTACAATGTAGGAAAACGTAAAAATTCTACATGGGTTCCTCCAGATTCTTCTGCTGTTGTGACTAGAACCGGGGCTTTACGAAGCCCCTCTTCTATTTCAAGTCCAACGCTGAGCGTACAATATAACGATACTTCTGGGAATCCAACTAATTTGAATTACTGTTATATTGAAGAGTTTAACAGATATTATTTTGTAAAAGACTGGACGTTTGAAGAGGGTCTATGGATTTGTTCATTAGAGTGTGATGTATTAGCAAGCTTCAAAAGCAAAATCATTGAAGAAGAATTTTACATTTTACGAAGCAGTGCCACTTTTGATGGTTCTGTAATAGACAATTTTTACCCCGCAAAATCTGGTTACACAAAAAAGGCACAAGAAATTAGCGTACTGCCAGAAGGTGCAAGCACAGGTTGGGTAACAGGGTTCATTATACTGACAGTAGTAGGTCAAGAGGGTGCATTAGAATATTACCAATTTCAAGTAACAGATTTCACAACGTTCTGCCAGAAAGCATTCGGCGACATAGATTGGGCTGATATCAAAGAATCAGGAATAAAAGATTCCATTGTTAAAATTGTTATGAACCCATTCCAGTACGTGTCAAATTGTATGTGGATGCCTTTCGGTATACCCGGCGGAACAGAAGTGTCAGAACTTCCGTTAGGATATTGGAAAATTCCCGCAGTATGTACAAAATTGAATGCACTTTTAGCATACAAACTAAAACGGAGTGTGACCTTGTCAAGTCATCCTCAGGCTTCTAGAGGTGATTACCTGAACCACGGCGCATATCATCGGTTGGAAATAGCCTCAAGACTATTTGGTGTGATGCAAATTGACACCAATAAAATAAATATTAGCGCTCCAATTAATGTTGATTTCCGAATAGACCCGAGAACAGGTGTATACGATATCTCGTTTACTAATAATAATGCACTACTCGGCTATAGTTCTGGCATGTATGGTGTTCCTGTTCAAATAAATGAAGCTAGAAACAATCCTCTTGAGGGTGTGATATCATCTGTAGCCGCACTCGGTAGTATTGCTTCCGTTCAACTCATGAAAGGAGTTGGGTATATCGGGAACGCTGTAAATGAGTTCCTTCCTACAGTGTCGTCAAAAGGGTCTAACGGCTCAACTATAGGAACCGATGGTTGGATATCATTTTTTCAATATTTCCTAACAGTCACTGACGAGGACAACAGTGAAAATGGGAGACCGTATATGAAACGTGGTACTTTTAAGTCACTGGGAACCGGATATTATTTGGTGGAACATGGGGACATGAATATTACAGGGGCTTATTCAGACGAGATATCAAGAGTTAAATCATTGTTAGAAGGGGGCGTTTATTATGCATAGAAACATCAGAAATGACAACTCAGCATTATTAATAGGTCTTTCCATTGGTGGCTCTGGGGGTATCGGTGGCGAAATCCCTCTGCCGTCTGGAAAATGGAATGTGATAGTTACAGACAAAGAGAACGGATATTTTACACTAGAACAAATGAAGCAAAATGCAGCCAATATTAACAACTACTTTAAGGAAAGAGGATGGAGTGCGACAGCCAGAATGGCACTTTTGGGGAACATGGAAAAAGAAAGTACCATGAATCCCGGATTAATTGAAGTTGGTGGCGGTACTACTCCGGCAGGCCCGGGAAGAGGTCTTGTACAGTGGACACCCGGTCAGAATCTTCTCACAGTTTTAGACGTGCTGTACGGGGGGCATGATGATTGGTATGATGGGGGAAAACAGTGTGCTGTTTTGTTTGCTGAATATCAGGAAAGTGTGGGGGATGCACATAGAGGTATTGAACCACAGTGGTATCAGACATTTAGTTATCCAATAACATGGAGACAATGGGCAACTGGAAACTATGATTTAAAATATCTAACAAATGCGTTCATGTACAATTATCTCAGACCCGGTGACCTGAATCAGCCTGATAGATATGTAAAAGCGCAATACTGGAGTTCAATATTTATAAAGGGGTGATATGATGCCATACAGTTATGAAATGATAAACTTGTTTAACTCGTCTTACAGTCCGTCAACTCTTCACACAAAAAACACTCAAATGTTCACGTTTTTCAAGAAGTATTTACTCGAGAAAGTTATGTCTGTGTTTGAATTTGAGTTACCTGAAATGTGGGATAAGAATTATTTTCTGTACTCGTTGTTTTTAAATGGTTATCTGGCAATTGTGAATACGGACAAGTTTGGTGTTATATGTCAGCATTGTGGATTGAGAGGGTATAATATCTATTACAATCCCACACATGCCATAATTGTCAATCCTCTATTGACTGGAATTTTAGAACCTAAAATTGGCTCTCAGTGTTCTCTTATCAGATTACAGCCAAATTATAGTGGTGTTTCTGATATCGTAAATTACTATGCAGATAATATGGCTATGACTGCTGAAACGTGTGAAATGAATATCATGAATAGCAAGCTATCATTCCTTTTCGCTGTGAGAGGAAAAAGCCAGGCTGAATCAATGAAGAAAATTCTTGACCAGGTGATGGGGGGTGAGCTAGGGGTTTTCTATGATGAAAAACTGAAAATGGGAAATGACAATATCCCATTAGATTTTTTTAACAATGACTTAAAAAAGAACTTTATTGCCCCAGAATTACAGGACACGTTACGACGGTGGGAAGAAATGTTCTGTAATGAGGTTGGTATCCCGAACATAAGAAGCGACAAGAAAGAACGTATGATAGTGGATGAAGTGAACAGCAACAATATTGAATGTTTCACAAAAGCAGAACTGTGGCTTGAAACACTAAAAGAGGGGGTTGAGCAAACCAACAAAATGTTCAATCTTGACCTCGGCGTTAAATTGCGTCATAATGAAGGGGGTGGGAATAATGCCCGGGGAACTTTACTTGCAGGGTCTGCTAGCATGGAATGAGAATCTGTTGAAAGATAATTTCATAAGCCATTTACCTATCAATATGGTGAATGATATTGGAAAGGATAATATTCAGAACTATGTGTTGTTGAAATGTGCTGAACTGGAAGTTCTGATACCGTCACCTACTGAAATGGCGTTGGCTTTAAATTCGTGGGCTTCAGTGAATGAGAGATTGTTCTCAATCATCTATGATATAGAACTTGCTATTTCCACGACAGAGGGTGCAAAAACAGAAACGATTACGAGAGACAGGAAAGGAAAATCTGAAACAGAAGATAAAGAAAATTTAAAACAGGAAAGTAATAGTGGGACGAGTGGGGCAGATTCAACAGCCGAAAAAGTGGCAGGGTTTAATTCTACGTCACTTGTGGATAAAGGAAGCACAACCATTACTTATGGGGGAAAAGCAAGCTATGAAGAGACAAATAACAACGCAAAAAATTCTAAAAATGAAACGACAGAAACGGAAAAAGAAACAAGGTCTACAGGGATGTCGGAACTTGAAGTGTTGGATTTCAAGCTTGAAAAATCTATGAGTGCTTTGAGTAAGATCACTGAATTGTTTAAAGAAGAGTTTTTCTTATTGGTATATTAAGGAGTGTGAGAAAATGTTTAAATTTCCGTATACAAATTTTCATGAAATGAACTTGACATGGATTATTGAAACTGTGAAAAACCTGACAGAAGAATGGATTGAAATGCAAGGAAAGTTTACCGGATTACAGGGTGACTTTGAAGAATTAAAGAAATTTGTAACAGATTATTTCGCTAAACTTGAAATTGATAAAGAAGTACGAAAAATCTTAGATGAAATGAAAGCTAGCGGAGAACTTTCGGAAATCATTTCAGACGCATTATTACAAGGAGCGTTGGCGAGAGTTAATAAACCCACGGTTCTTATTTTGGGTGACAGTTACGGTGCAGGGGAAAACCTCTCTAATAAAGAAAATTCGTGGGCATATATGCTTAAAAACGCCCTCGAAAAAAATGGATATACAGTGAAACTGAGTGCCATTGGTGGTTATGGTTTTAAAGCGGACGGAACAAAGACATTCACCAACATGTTAAACACGTTAGCTGCCAGTATGACAACAAATGACAAAACAAATGTTGTAAAGGTAATTGTAGGTGGTAGCTATAACGACCGAAATGCTCCTGAAAGTGATATCAGCCAGGGCATGATTGATTTTCAAAGTGCCATTTCAAACAATTTTGAAAACTGCAAAAATGTTGTTGTGTGTCCTATGGGTTGGACCTGGGAAGGGCATCAACAAGAGATACACACCTCAACCACTTATATCAGTGTTATGAAAGCAAACAAAATCTGGATGTACTCGGCGGCTCAGTTAGGGTTCAGTGTTATCCCCGCATATCAGGGAATGTTGTATGAATCCTCCTTTTCAAATGACGGCGTGCATCCGTCCGACCAAGGGCAGAAGAATATTCTGAATATGGTGATTGGAGCGTTTGACGGACTTTATTTTAAACCAATTAACAGTATCGAATATGGTACAACATTTACAAAAACATCTAGTATTCCCGGTAAAGGTGGTGCGAAAATTAGATATTCCATTTTTAATGGAACCGCAAAAGTAAGATGTCTAGAATTTAAACTGAGTGAGATAAATATACCGGGCTTAAAACTGGACGGTACTCCCTTAGAAGTAGGCACTATTGATAGCCCCGCAATTCATTTCTACGCAACAGATTGTACATTCCCGTGTAGTATGATTCTGAGAGGTAAAGAAACTGATACAGCAGGAGAAGCAAATTTGTTCACAATGGTGCAGGGTTCTATTAAAATTTCAGAGAAAAAAGTGTATTTAATTATGCAAGCGATTAATACTGCGAAAAGGAATTATTTAAAGTATGACATTAACCAGATAGAGTGCGTAGATTTTGGGGAATTTGTCTTTGACCCTCTTTTTCAGTAGGTGAACAAATGTTTGACCTCGACTTCGGTCGGGGTCTTTTTGCGTGTCCGCCGGGGGTGTACATGTGTGTCCGCCAGAGACAGACAAATGTCCGTCCACCACGGACTTGAGTATT
>ENA-OPNH01001438-OPNH01001438.1-human-gut-metagenome-genome-assembly--contig:-NODE-1438-length-12176-cov-2.099002_pt1 | contig 12176 bp, 7 predicted proteins | sample MGYA00241537_ERZ501771 | MGnify/ENA primary metagenome ERZ501771 (study PRJEB25962, sample SAMEA2042608) | human gut metagenome | biome: human gut; feature: human-associated habitat; material: faeces...
CTCGTAACTCGTAGCTGATTGAACTCTATTCCCCCTTTTTTGAACTATTATTCACCCTAAAAAAAGTTCATTCATCCTATCTTTGTAGCGGTATGCAGAAAATATTCTTCGTACCGCTACAAACATAATAATTTTATATCCATGAAGAAACATCTTATTACCGGACTCTTTGCAGCCCTGGCTCTGACTGCAAATGCACAGTCCTTTAAAGAGTGGCTTGATCCGGAAATCAATGCCGTGAACCGTGCTCCCATGCACACTAATTACTTTGCCTATGAATCGGCAGATGCCGCCATGCAAGGCAAGAAAGCCCAATCTACTAATTACATGACTTTGAACGGTACCTGGAAATTCTCTTGGGTACGCAATGCCGACCAGCGTCCTACCGACTTCTGGAAAGTAGGTTTCAATGACAAAGGCTGGAATAATCTGCAAGTTCCCGCTGTGTGGGAATTGAACGGTTATGGCGATCCTATTTATGTAAACACCGGCTATGCTTGGCGTAATCAGTTCCAGAACAACCCTCCTGAAGTTCCTACAGAGAACAATCATGTAGGTTCTTACCGTCGTGAAATCATTGTTCCCGCCGACTGGAAAGGGAAAGACATTATCGCTCATTTCGGTTCTGTAACCTCCAATATGTATCTCTGGGTGAATGGCCGTTATGTAGGTTATAGCGAAGATAGCAAGCTTGAAGCTGAATTCGACCTGACTCCTTATTTGAAGCCCGGACAAACGAATCTCATCGCTTTCCAGGTATTCCGCTGGTGTGATGGAACCTACCTGGAAGACCAGGACTTCTTCCGTTACAGTGGTGTGGGACGTGATTGTTACCTCTATGCCCGCAACAAGAAACGTATTCAGGACATCCGTATCACTCCGGATCTGGACGAGGCATACAAAAATGGTTCCCTGCGTGTGACGCTCGACCTGAAAGGCAGCGGTAACGTAAACCTGGAATTACTTGATGCTGCCGGCAAGGCAGTAGCTACGGAAACAGCCAAAGGTAGCGGTACCATTCTGATGAATGTGGAAAATCCGCATAAATGGACAGCCGAAACTCCTTACCTCTATACACTGCGTGCCACTTTACAAGGCAGCAACGAAGTAATCCCCGTAAAGGTAGGCTTCCGTAAGATCGAATTGAAAGGTGACCAGATATTAGTAAATGGCCAGGCCGTTCTCTTCAAAGGTGCCGACCGTCATGAAATTGATCCGGATGGTGGTTATGTCGTATCTCCCGAACGCATGATTCAGGATATTCAGGTCATGAAGAAATTCAATATCAACGCTGTGCGTACCTGTCACTATCCTGATGATAACCTGTGGTACGACCTTTGCGACCAATACGGTCTGTATGTAGTGGCTGAGGCTAATATCGAATCACACGGTATGGGTTATCGTGAAAAGACACTGGCTAAACGCACCGACTATGCCAAAGCTCACATGGAACGTAACCAGCGCAACGTACAACGCGGCTTCAACCATCCCAGCATCATTTTCTGGTCATTGGGTAACGAAGCCGGTTTCGGACCTAATTTTGAAGCTTGCTACCGTTGGATTAAGAATGAAGACTCCAGCCGTGCCGTACAATACGAACAGGCACACGGAAACGAATTTACCGACATCGACTGCCCCATGTATGCTGATTACAAGCACATGGAAAAATATGGCCAACGTACAGATGCCAAGAAGCCGCTTATCCAGTGTGAATATGCCCACGCTATGGGTAACTCACAGGGTGGTTTCAAAGAATATTGGGATCTGATCCGTAAATATCCCAACCTGCAAGGCGGTTTTATCTGGGACTTCGTTGACCAGTCCGTTCGTTGGAAAGGTAAAGACGGTGTAACTATCTACGCTTATGGCGGTGACTTCAACCGTTACGACGGTTCCGACAAGAACTTCTGTGATAATGGTCTGATCAGTCCCGACCGTGTTCCCAATCCGCACATGTACGAAGTGGGTTACTATTACCAGAACATCTGGACAACTCCCGCTGACCTGAAGAACGGCGAAGTGAACGTGTACAACGAAAACTTCTTCCGTGACCTTTCCGCTTACTATCTGGATTGGCAATTACTTGCTAACGGTAAAGTAATTCGTACCGGTCGTGTAGAAGACCTCAACGTAGCTCCGCAGCAGACTGCCAAAGTGAAATTGAACATCGGCAAAACCTGCGAATGCAAAGAATGGTTGCTGAATGTAACTTATCGCCTGAAGAACCGCGAAGGCTTACTCCCTGGCGGATATGCCGTAGCCAAAGACCAACTTGTACTGAACCCCTACAAGGCTCCTGCCATGGACTTGAAGAATGTGGAAGTTGTGAATATCCCCACCGTTGCTCCTCAAATTCAGGAAAACGATTGGCGTTATCTGATTATCAACGGTGATAACTTCCGTTTGGAATTCAACAAACATACCGGTTACCTGAATCGCTACAACGTAGCAGGCACGGAATTGATGAACGAAGATGCCGAACTGGTACCTAACTTCTGGCGTGCACCTACAGACAATGATTTTGGTGCAGGTTTGCAACAGAAATTCGCTGCCTGGAAGAACCCGGGTCTGAAGCTGACTTCCTTCAAATGGGAAACAGTAGACAATCAGACTGTGGTACGTGCAGAATACGAAATGAAGAATGTTTCTGCCAAACTGGATCTTACTTATGTAATCAATAACAAGGGTGCTGTAAAGGTGACTCAGAAGATGACTGCCGATCCGCAGGCTAAAGTATCTCATATGTTCCGTTTCGGTATGCAGATGCAGATGCCCAAGACTTTTGAAACTGTAGAATATTATGGCCGTGGCCCGGTAGAGAACTACAGTGACCGCAATCATTGTACAGATCTGGGATTGTATCGCCAGAGTGTAGATGAACAATTCTATTCTTATATCCGTCCGCAGGAAACAGGTACGAAGACCGATATCCGCTGGTGGAAGCAACTGAATGATGCCGGACGCGGTTTGCAGATTGTAGCTGACGCTCCGTTCTCTGCATCAGCACTATACTATCGAGTCTTTGGACGATGGTTGGGAGAAAGCCCAGAATCACTCTCCTGAAGTGAAAGAAGCTAACCTGACAAATCTCTGCATCGACAAGGCTCAGATGGGCTTAGGATGTGTGAACAGTTGGGGTGCATGGCCGTTGCCACAATATCAGTTGCCTTATGGTGACTATGAATTTACGTTCATTCTTACTCCGGTACAACACGGTATAGAAATTGAATAAGTAAATCTATCTCAATTCTCCTCCCAGGAGGAGGGGAATTGAGATACTCTTTATTATACTCATTATTATTATAGCATGAAGAAAAGAGAACTATTACTCCTTTTATTCTCCTTGTGTTCTGTCCTTGTATCTGCCCAGCAGAAAGTCCCAAACCGCTTCCGTACCAACATCCCTCTCGATTCCATCCATCTGAGTGACCCTTGCATACTGGCCGATAAGAGAACCTCCACTTATTACATGACCGGTACCGGCGGCCTCCTCTGGAAAAGCAAAGACCTTGCCCGTTGGGAAGGCCCTTATCGTGTAGCTGAAACTGATCCTGACTCCTGGATGGGCCCTAAACCCGAAATTTGGGCAGCCGAATTGCATGAATACAATGGAAAATATTACTATTTCGCCACTTTTACGAATAACGCCATCAAGATTGATACCGTAAAAGGAAACGTCATCCCCCGTCGTGCCAGCCACATCCTGGTCAGTGATAAACCGGATGGCCCTTATAAACCTATGAAAGACCCCACTTACCTGCCCGAGAATATGCCTACCCTTGATGGCACATTCTGGGTGGACAGTGACGGCAAACCTTATATGATCTATTGCCACGAATGGCTGCAAAACTGGAACGGTACGATGGAAAAGATCGAATTAAAGCCCGATTTAAGCGGTTCCATCGGCAAAGGAAAGATTCTTTTCCGTGCCAGTGACTCTCCTTGGAGCCGTGAGAAGATGGAGGACAAAGTATTACCCAACCGTGTAACCGACGGACCATGGCTTTTCCGCACAGGTACGGGCCGGTTAGGCATGATATGGACAAGCTGGGTATTCCAGGACTATACACAAGGCGTTGCCTATTCCGAAAGCGGAACTCTGGATGGCCCCTGGATACAAGAGAAAGAACCGATCACTCCGCCTAACTTCGGACATGGAATGTTGTTCCGTACTTTGGATGGTGAGTGGATGATGTCGGTTCATAGTCATAAAGACGTGAACGGGCGATATATTCGTATTCCGCACCTGTTTAAAGTCGATTTATCGGGGGATAAACTGAAAATTGACTGATTTATCACCTTTTATGAAACAATTGTGCTACTACTGAATAGAAATTTCACCCTATCTTTGCAACATCGACAATAGGTTATAGATTAACATAAGATTGGTATTAATAAACAAAGGGTAGTTTTTTAAGTCACAGTTTTCAGTAGGTAGTATTTATAAGAGAGGGCAATCTTCGAATCAAGAAGATTGCCCTTTTATATTAACCATAGGAAGATTCCCTATACTGTTTAGGCGACATACCCAAATGCTGTTTTACGTACTTTCCAAAAAAAGACAGATTAGGGAAATTCAGTTCATTGGCTATTTCTTTAATACTCTTCTGAGAGTTTCTCAACAGATACAAAATATCTTTCACCATGTATTGAGTGATGAGTTCGGAAGCCGTCTGTCCACTGACTTCTTTGCAGACTGCCGATAAATACTTAGGAGTAACATACAGTTGGTTAGCGTAGAATCCAATCATGCGTTCTTTGGGGTATGATGAAGACAAGAGACTGATGAACTCCTTAAATAAGTTTTCGCCCGAGGTGAATGTTGGCGGTTTCAGCTTGATGAAGCGTTCCAGTGCATCATGAAACTCATAAAGAAATGCTTGGATCAGAGAGTCGATCAGTTCCTTTTGATGTTTGCATGGAGTGCCCAGCATTTTAGAACGCAACAGGGAATAGTATTGGCAAAACAACTCTGCCTCTTCTGCATTCAGTGAAAGAATGGGGATTTTCTCAATGAACATTTTCAAGTCCCAGCTTTCGCCCGCTATGAGAAGTAATTGCTTCATGTACTCCGATGACAGACAGATGCAACGGCATTCAAAATCAATACTTATCATACTATTTTCCAATATGATATTAGGATGGCAAATGAACAAATCGTTCACGTGTATCATTCTCGATTCTCCATTGATATAGAGCGAACCTTTTCCTTTTACACACAACAAGATGATGTATGCCTCAACTTTTACAGCCTGTTCTATATTTAAACTTTGCAATTCATCAATGATAGCTATGCGGCTGTCATTATATACAGATATCTTTTTTACCAAGACATCATCCAAACATCCTGATCTCAGTTTTGCCTCCATACACTATATTTCTTTTTGGTTGCAAATAAACAGAATATCCGGTAGATGTAGATGATAGATATTTCCAGAATAGTGTCCTATTTAGCTTATTTGATATTTGTTTTGAAAAATAGAACACTTCTGTGGTAATATGGAAATTAAGCCCTTTCGATAAATCATTTTCCTTTGCACCGGAAATAATGAACTAAAAATGGAAAAAAGTATGAGACAACTTTGTAATGTAACGGTGCTATTGCTATTATTTGGCCTGACGAGTTGCCAGAATAATGGAGACAAACAGACTACTATGAGTCCGGTAAAGGTGAAAGTTTTACGAGTTTCTTCTTCTGAGATAGATGGAACGGAACGTTTTTCCGGTACAGTGGAAGAAGCGAACAGCACTTCGCTTAGCTTTTCGATCATGGGAACGATAAAAACGGTACATGCGGGTTTGGGTGACCGGGTAGCGAAAGGCCAACTTATTGCTACGGTCGATCCGCTTTCCATGCAGAGCAGCTATGATGCTGCCAAAGCCTCACTGGAGCAAGCGGAAGATGCCTATCGGAGAATGAAGGAATTGTATGATAAAGGAAGCCTTCCCGAGATAAAGTGGGTGGAAGTGCAGAGTAAGTTGCAACAGGTAAAGTCAATGGAAGAAGTGGCGCGCAAGAATCTGGATGATTGCAAACTCTATGCACCCTTCAGTGGAATCATATCGGAAAAGATGGCAGAGGTAGGGCAGAATATAATGCCGGGCTTACCGGTGGTCAAATTAGTGACAGCCAATCAGCTGAAAGTGAAGATTGCCGTTCCGGAGACAGAGATTGCCGCCATTGCCACGGGACAAAAAGCAACGATTACCGTCTCTGCCTTGAACGGGCGTGTCTTCGCGGGAACAGTAACAGAAAAAGGAATTGTAGCCAATCCGCTTTCACGCTCATACGATGTCAAGATACGGGTGGATGATGCTGATAAAGAATTGATGCCGGGTATGGTGGTGGAAGCGGCCTTGTCCGGTACGGGGATGGGAACACTTCATGTTATTCCTGCTCACATTGTCCAACTGGACGAACAGAACCGTTCCTTCGTCTGGGTGAATGCCGGAGGAAAAGCCAGTAAACGCATTATCCAATGCGGAGGATTTACAAGTGAAGGAGTCATTGTGCTGTCCGGTTTGGAGGAGAGTGAGGAAATCATTGTGGAAGGACAGCAGAAGGTATGTGAGAATACATCCGTAGTTTTATGACTATTCTATATAATGAGGAACAATCAAAATATTAGTCACATCACCGACAAAATATAAGATAATGAATAAGAAACGTAACGCAGTAGAATGGGCGATGCACTATCGCCAGATTATAATTCTCGTTGTGTGTTGCCTTGTTGCTTTTGGAATTTACAGTTTGCCGAATATGCGCAAGAATGAATTCCCGGACTTCACAATCCGTCAGGGTATTGTAGTGGCAGTAGCTCCGGGCAACACGGCAGAAGAAATGGTGGAACAGGTAGCCAAACCCTTGGAAAATTATATATTCAGCTATAAAGAAGTGAAGAAAGATAAGACTTTCTCCATGAGCCGCGATGGCATTGTTTATATTCAGGTACAACTCAATGACGAGCTGAATAACAAAGATGAATTCTGGAGCAAGTTCAAGCACGGTGTTTCCACTTTCAAGGCGCAACTGCCCAAGAATGTACTGGCTGTACAGGTAATGGATGATTTTGGCGATACTTCCGCCTTGCTCATCACTATGGAAAGTGTGGACAAGACCTATCGTGAACTGGACGACTATATGGACGCCCTGCAAGACCGCCTGCGCCGTATCAACAGCATCGGCCGTATGACGGTAAGCGGAATGCAAAAGGAACAGATCTCCATATATCTGGATACCCATAAACTTTCGCAATACGGGCTGACTGAACAGACACTCGCCGTTACCCTTTTTACGAAAGGTTTCACTACTTCGGGCGGTCGGGTGAAGAATCCTGTATATGTTCAGCCTGTCTATGTGGCTAAGTCATTGAATACGGTACGCGATGTGCAGGAACAAATTGTTTATACTGATCCGATGGGAAATAACATTCGCCTGAAGGACGTGGCCCGTGTGGTAAAAGAATATCCTGCCCCCGACAGCTATATCACTAACAATGGTAAAAAATGCCTTTTGCTAAGTATAGAGATGAAGAAGGGCAAGAACATCGTTCAAATGGGAGAGGAGATAAACCGGACGATTGCAGAGTTTCAACCGTCATTACCGTCGGATGTCAACCTTTTCTGTATCACCGATCAGAGCCAGGTAGTAGGAGATAGTGTGGATAACTTCCTGCACGAACTGTTGGTTGCCATTATAGCGGTGATTATAGTGGTGATGCTCCTGTTGCCTATGCGTGTGGCACTGGTAGCCGCTTCCACTATACCTATTACAATATTCATATCATTGGGATTGTTTCATGCCTTTGATATCGAACTGAATACCGTGACTTTGGCGGCTCTTATTGTAACCTTGGGGATGATTGTGGATAACTCAATCGTCATTATCGATAGCTATCTGGAAAAGTTGGGTGAAGGTGTGTCGCGTTGGCATGCTTCGATACAGAGTGCTACGCATTTCTTTAAATCGATATTCTCGGCGACGTGTGCCATCAGCATCACCTTTTTCCCCTTCCTTATCACAACAACAGGACAGATACAGGATTTTCTGGTTAGTTTCCCTTGGGCCATCAGCATCGTGTTGGGAGTATCCTTGTTAGTGGCTGCATTGCTGGTGCCGTTCATGCAATTCTATTTCATTCGCAAACCGATGGAGAGCGCAACAAATAAGAATGGGAAAAAGAAGTTTTCCTTCCTCGATGCCTTGCAGAAATACTATAATAAATTACTGGATCTCTGTTTCACCTGGCCCCGTATGACGATGGCTTTAGGCCTTCTTTCTATTATCATAGGCATCGTCCTGATGGGTAAATTGCCGCAAAGATTGATGCCGATAGCAGAACGCAACCAGTTTGCTGTGGAAATTTCCCTGCCTACGGGAACCGCTGTAGAGAAGACCGGCCAAATAGCCGACAGCCTGGAGCATATCCTGCGCAATGATCCGCGTGTAGTGTCTGTGGCATCCTTTGTGGGTTGTGCTTCTCCACGTTTCCAGACAGCCTACGCTCCGCAGATAGCCGGGACTAATTTTGCACAATTCATTGTCAATACGGTAAGCAATCAAGCGACGGAAGACCTACTGAATGAATATGCGCCTAAGTATACCGACTATTTCCCGGAAGCCTTGGTACGCTTTAAGCAACTGAGCTATAACGAAGCGACGTACCCTGTTGAAGTACGCCTCAGCGGTGAGAATATCGACACATTACGTCGTGAAGCCGAAAAGGTGACGGCACTGTTACGCTCCATGCCCGAACTGGTATTGGTAAGCACTAACTTTAATGATCCGCTTGCCACTACCCGCGTCGTACTGAAAGAAGATGAAGCCACCCGGTTGGGCATCAGTAATGTAATGTTGGAAACCACCCTTGCCATGCGTTACGGCAGTGGTATCCCCGTGGCAACCGTTTGGGAAGGTGATTACGATATTTCTGTCAAGTTGAAGAACTCCCAGGCAGATTCGGCCAACAGTTGTGATTTGGAAGACGAACTCATACCTGTTGCCGGAGGACTGGCGAATGTACCTTTGCGGCAAGTGGCCGATGTGGTTCCGGCATGGGAGAACGGTCAGATTGTACGTCGCAACGGCATTTATACGATTACTGTCATGGCAGATCTTCAGCGCGGTGAGAATGGTATGGACGTAACCGGCAAAGTACAGAAAGCAGTAGCGAATCTTTCATTTTCTCCTGATGTAACCCTGACTTATGGTGGTGACCTGGAAGATAGTGAAGAGAAACTGCCTCCCATTCTGGCCGGATTGCTGATTGCTGCCGCTATTATCTACTTTATCTTGCTGATCCATTTCCGTAATGTCAATATTGCTTTGCTCATCTTTGCCTGTATGGCCCTTTGCGTGTTTGGAACGGCTGTAGGAGTACTTGTGCAGGGCGTGGACTTCGGCGTAACCAGTATTCTGGGCGTTGTTAGCCTGATGGGTATCATTGTGCGTAACGGTATTATCATGATAGACTACGCTGAAGAATTACGGAAAACGGAAAAGTTGAGTGTACGCGATGCCATTTATCATTCGGCCCGTCGTCGTATGCGTCCCATCTTCCTTACTTCGGCAGCTGCATCCATGGGTGTCATCCCGATGATATTGGGAGGCAGCGGGCTGTGGATGCCAATGGGAACCGTTATCTGTTACGGCACACTCATCACAATGGTATTTTTGCTTACAGTGCTTCCGGTCTGCTACTGGTTCATGTTCAGTGGCTCTACACGTAAGCGCATAGCTATGGAGAAAATGGAAAATGAGTAAAACAATCAATAGATACAGCATTATGAAACAGAGATTGAATCGATATATATTTCTTTGGTTAGTAGGTTTCACACAGTTGGTTCCGGTTTCTGCCCAGCGTGTGTATACTCTGGACGAATGCCTGCAACGGGCTCTTGAAAACAATGTGCGGATAAAGAATGCCGGCAATAATCTGGAAATAGCCAAACAAGGCAGTCAGGAAGCATTTACCAAGTATTTCCCTTCTTTGAGTGCGACAGGTACGGGATTTATGGCCGACAAAGGATTACTTCAGTTGGACATGGGACCTGGAATGCAAATGTCACTTATGAAGAAAGGAGTGGTAGGGGGCGTATCGGCCTCGATGCCGCTTTTCACGGGAGGGCAGATTGTAAACGGTAATAAGTTGGCGAAGGTAAACATTCAGGTTAACCGGTTGCAATATAACCAGTCGGAAAATGAAGTGAAACTTACTACTGAGAATTATTACTGGCAGGTTGTGATGTTGAAAGAGAAGTTGCAGACCATTACCGTGGTCGAGGCACAGTTGGCTAATCTGCTGAAAGATGTCGAAGCTTCGGTAAATGCCGGAGTGACAACGCGCAATGACCTGCTCCAAGTACAGTTGCGGCAGAACGAGATAGAGAGCAGTCGCAGCCAGATTGAGAATGCGTTGACGCTTTCACAACAAGTGCTGGCACAGTATATAGGAGAAGATTCCGGAATTGTGGATGTTCCTCCTGTCGCTGGCGAAGTCTTGCCGGAACATCCGCAGGGACTTTACCGGAACCCTGAGTCCTCTCTGGTTCTGACCAATGAATATCACTTGTTGCAGCAAAACCTTAAAGCCAATAAGCTGCAACGCCGCATAACCGTTGGCAAATATCTGCCTACCATTGCCATTGGCGGTGGATATATGTATGACAACCTGATGGATAAAGACCACCCTTTCTGGATGGGGTTTGCCACAGTTTCAATCCCTTTATCCGGTTGGTGGGGCGGCTCGCATGACGTGCGAAAACAGGAACTCCAGGTACGCAATGCCGAGAATCAGCTTACGGACCAGAGCGAACTGCTTATCCTCCGTATGCAACAGAATTGGAACGACCTGACGGATGCTTACAAACAGATGCAAATATCCATGCGATCCATTGAACAGGCCACGGAGAATCTTCGCCTGAATACGGACTACTACAAGGTCGGAACCTGTACGATGAATGACTTACTGGATGCCCAGACGCTTTTCCAGCAAAGTAAGGACCGCTATGTGGAGTCTTATGCCTGGTATGAGGTGAAGAAGTGCGAATATTTGCAGGCTACGGGGCGTTAGTCTTGCGATTTCCGTAACCTGATATATTCCGATGGTGCCATTCCATATTCCTCCCTGAAGCAGGAGCGGAAATATCCAAGGTCATTGAAGCCGCTTGCATAGGCGGCTTCTGAAATATTATGCCCTTCTTCCATCAGTAACCGCAAACTGTTTTTCAGTCTGATTTTCCGGATGAGTTCATTGCCTGACATTCCGGTCAGGCTCTTGATCTTCCGGTAGAGTGTGGAATGGCTCATGTTCATTTTCTCCATCATGAAGGACATGTCCATCTTTTCCATGTCTATATTCTCCTCTACGATGGTGGTGAATTTGGTCAGGAATTCTTCATCCAGCTTATTTAGTTTAATGGTTTCTTCTTGTTGTTCCGGTTTCAACTCTTTGGTGCGGTTGGCTACTATAAGTGCCAGCTTTTTGCGGGATTCCAGCAGGTTGTGTACACGGCTGTTCAACAGTTTGGCACTAAAGGGTTTGGTCAGATAGGAGTCTGCACCACTTTCGTATCCTTCTTCTTTATCTTGGATGGAATCTTTGGCTGTGAGCAGGATGACGGGGATATGGCTGGTGCGTATATCTTCCTTCACTTGTTTGCAGAGTTCGATGCCGTCCATTTCCGGCATCATGACGTCCATGAGCACGAGGTCGATGTCGTGCTCCTTCACGCAGTCTAGCGCCTGCTTGCCTGTGAACGCGGTATATATCTTGTAATCCTCGTTCGACAGGTAGATTTTCAGCGCCGACACGATATCGACGTCGTCATCGCATATCAGTATGTTAGCCATATCCTCACCTCACGCCATTATTGTACCCCGCGGGCGATTTAAGATAAAAGAGGGCAATTCTTTAAATTCTCATTAAGAAAGCCCGCTTCAACGGCGGGCCTTTTGATTATACATAGAATTTTTCCGGCTGGCAATGCCTTTCGGAGATGCGCACGTCAAGGTCCGGGAAGTCCTCGTTGAGCCAGCGCTTCAAGACGGGGACGACGACGTTCTCGGTGGAGAAGTGTCCGGCGTCGATGAGGTTTATGCCCTCCTCATTGGCCTGGATGAACTGGTGGTGCTTGACGTCGGCGGTGACGAAGGTGTCGCAGCCCTGGGCGAGGGC
>ENA-OPNH01001467-OPNH01001467.1-human-gut-metagenome-genome-assembly--contig:-NODE-1467-length-11987-cov-3.079534_pt1 | contig 11987 bp, 9 predicted proteins | sample MGYA00241537_ERZ501771 | MGnify/ENA primary metagenome ERZ501771 (study PRJEB25962, sample SAMEA2042608) | human gut metagenome | biome: human gut; feature: human-associated habitat; material: faeces...
AGGTTAGAATGAGAAAAACTCATTTTAACTTGTACTAAATCTTGACATAGGACCATGAACGAAGTGAAATATATCGTAATAACGATGCTTTTATGCATAGAGATAAAATTAGGATTATTTTAAGACGAATATATGTAAGTGTAGCTTGGGAATTAGCGCTTCAGGTTAAGGCGTTTACGGACGATAACGATAGGGAATGCCTAACGGTTAATAGATTAAAAAATAATCTTTTTAAATATCTTAGAGATGAGAAAAAGCAAGAGTATTATGATTTATTAGGTGTAATTATCAAGTCGCAAGATTGGAAAGATTGCAATGAATTGGTATCAAAGATATCTGTCTATCGAAATAAAATTGTTGGACATAATATTGTAAATGCACCTCGCTTGACATTTGATATTAATGATGCAGATTATGTAATTTCACAGTATGAGAAAGTATTTAAAGTACTTAATTTTCACGATCCAAGATACACAGAGCGAGTAGTTAATATGGAGAATGAGATGGCAGAGTATATTACAGCATATTTGGATGCGGTATTGCCATTAAATTGATATTTGTAGAGAATGTATCTTTGCAGATAAGTTAACAGAGTGCCTTGACTTCATATCGGTTAGGGTATCTTTTTTTGTAATACTAGAAAAGGAGATGGTCATAAAAAATATATCAAAAAGATCAGATTTAATCCCTACAATAGTTTACATCTGATTATATATAGAAACTTTTAACAGCCAGTTAGAAATTATTTCTGATGGCTTTTTTTATTGAAAAGGATGCAAAAATAACTAGTTATTTTGATGATAACTGGTAAATACAGTAAGGAGGATGTAAGACATGATCAAAAAATATAACATTATTTATGCAGATCCACCATGGAGTTATAATCGAAAGATAGGAAGAGGAATTGCTGAAACACAGTATCAGACAATGTCGATTGATGAAATAGGGAGTATTCCCGTGAATAAGATAACTGCTGACGATGCAATGTTGTTTTTATGGGTAACCTTTCCACAACTCAAAGAAGGTCTTTCCGTTATTGAAAGATGGGGATTTAAATATAAGACTTGTGCCTTTAACTGGATAAAACAGAATCTAAAGTCTGATACGTTTTTTGTGGGACTTGGATTTTGGACAAGAAGCTGTTCGGAAATTTGTTTGTTGGTAACAAAAGGACATCCTCACAGGGCATCTGCTAATGTAAGACAGTTGTGTATAGCACATCGCATGCAGCATAGCAGAAAACCGGATGAGATCAGAGACAGAATAGTTGAACTTTGTGGAGATTTGCCACGAATCGAACTTTTTGCAAGGGAAACAAGTGAGGTTGGAATTGCCTAGGAAATGAGATTGATGGCAGGGATATAAGAGATGCGATTGAAGAATTACTTCGGTAGTTCTTTTTTTCATACTTAAAACAAGAACAGGAGGTTAAAACAAATGCTAAAAATATTCAGAAAGGACTCGCTGAATCCACAGACGGAACGTATTTACAAAGTTCCGTTGTGTATCCAGGATACGATACCAATCTATCGAATTTCGGAAAATGGTATCTTTGAGTTGGAGAGTCCGACAAATAAAGACGGAGTGAAAAAGAAGATTCACCAGTTTGACAGGATGTATCTGTTTGAGGATATTAACTTTTCCACACAGGATGAGGAAGAAAAAGAGGAAACCGGCAAGCGGTTTGAAACGCTGCTCCGGTCAATGAATGTCAGTTACAAGGTCATTGTATCCAATCATTATGCCGACAATGGAAGGCTTCGGGAAGAAATCTTGCAGAAGGCAGTCAGCAAAGAAATTGAGCCTTTGGCGAAAGAATACCACAAGCTGATTGAAAAGCGATTGCAGGAAGGGCGGGGAGGACTTTTGCAATCCAAGTATTTCATTGTCAGCTGCAGAAAGCCGGATTATGAGAGTGCTAAGAATTACTTTAACACCATAGAGTTTTCCATACAGCAGTTGTTTCACCGATTGGGGAGCTGCCTGATACCATTAGATGCCACGGAACGCTTGCGAGCATTACACAGTTATTATCGCATGGGTGACGAGGCATCTTTTTCTTTTGACTGGAATGAATATCTGCATCTGAAACGGGACTGGAGAAATGACATTATCAATACTTCTTTGCGGGAGCATCCGGAATATCTGGAAATGGAGGGTGGAAGCTGCGCCTGTGTGATGTTTATCAGAAAATATCCGAACGGTTTGACGGATCAATTTTTAAATGAACTGACAAACATGGACTTCCCGATCATTTATTCAATGGATGTGGAGCCACTTGACAATGATGTGGCATATCAGATGGTGATGAAAAAGTATATGTCCAATGAGCGAAGCATTAACCGTGAGCAGGAGTTGAAAAACGAAAATGGAGATTATTCTACCAACATCAATTACGAGAGAAGAAAGCAGCAAAGAGACACGGAGGAGATGCTTGACCGTATTTCTTCATTTGATGAACGGCTTCTTTATGTGGGGATCACCATTGTGGTAAAAGCTGCTTCAATGGAAGAACTGGAGGAACGGACAGAAAAGGTGCGTATCATTGGAAAAACACACAACATGGATATTGTTCCACATTCCTATCGACAGCTTGATGCCTTAAATACATCATTGCCGACGGGAGCAAGATTTGTCGATACGATGCGGACAATTACCTCTGAGGAACTTTCCATTTTCATTCCGTTTAATGTGCAGGAAATCCATGATGATTTAGGATACTGCTATGGATTTAACAAGGTATCCAAAAATCTGATCATCGGTAACCGTAAATTATTAAAGAATGGAAACGGGATGGTGTTTGGTGTTCCGGGTTCCGGAAAGTCCTACAATGAGAAATCAGAGATGGGGCAGGTGTTATGCTTCTCAAAGGATGACATTATCGTGGTAGATCCAATGGGAGAATACAAAGACATTGCTGCAGCGTGGGGAGGTCAGTATATCAATCTGACACAGTCTGCGGAAAATGTCTTTTATGTCAATCCGTTTCATGTACCGGATGTTGTACCGGACATTGACCGTTTTGTGGCAGAAAAAGCAGAGTTTGCCTATGCAATCTGTGAACAGGCATTGAAACCGGTGCCGCTTACCAGCAGACATATCGCTGTAATTGATAAAGCAGTGAGCCATATGTATGAGGAATACTTTAAGAAGCGAAAAGATAAAAGACGAACAAGAAACCGTCCGGAATCCCCGACAATTCCGGTGATGAGAGATTATATTCTTAAGCATTACGAGGGGAATGAAGCTGCACAGGAGATTGTAGACCAGTTGGAGGTATTTGCAGATGGTACGCTTGACATTTTTGCCAGAGAGCAGTCCATATCCGATGAGAACCGTTTTACCGTGTATGGATTTTCGGAACTGGGAAAACGAATGCGGGCAATGGCAATGCTTGTGATGATTGAAAGTATCACGGCTAAGATCAAATATAATCAGTCGGATGGAGTTGCTACATGGGTTTATGTGGATGAGATGCACGAACTTTGGGGAGAAGAATACAGTTTACATGCACTGGAGAAGATGTGGCGTGAGGTCCGTAAGCGTGGTGGTATCTGTACCGGGATGAGCCAGAACCTGATCGATGCACAGAGAAACCGTTCTACGAAAACAATGGTTTCCAACTCCGAATTTATGCTTTTGTTAGATCAGGGAACAATGGATAAGGAAGCGGTGGAAGATTTGTTTGATATATCTTCCGAGCAGCTTGCCTGTGTGAATGGAGCAGAGCCGGGAATGGGACTGATCCGGTTTGGCGATAAGATTGTTCCGTTTGATAATACAATGGAAAAAGACAGCAGTCTTTATCAGTTATTTAATACCAATTTCCATGAGATGGTCAATAAAAAATAACAGGCAAACAGGGAAAAAATAAGGAAAAATAAGGGCAAATGAATTGACGAAAATCGTTGAATTATGGCGGAAAAAATGATATATTAGTTGCATGGCGTAAGCCATAGGAAAGTACCCATGACGGGGTGGTAGCCTCCCAACACCGAATGACCGGCTTGCCGGAATACATAGGAAGGGAGGTGGCGCAGATGACAGCTTTTGAAATCCTTTCGATTTTCATCGGCATATTAACATTGTTATGTGCCTTTGGTAGTCTTGTTATAGCGTTGCTTGCCTTTCTCAATAAGAGAAACAAGCGAAAATAAAAATGCCTATCCTGTCTGCCAACAGGATAGGCGGTGTCCGTAAGGACATCTAAATTTCCCTGGGAGCATCCACTTTGGAGTGGGTACTTTCCTTTTCTAATATCAATATATCATATTTCCCCAAAACATTCAACAGAAAAATCAAAAGAATACATACAGCCCACTGAATATAATTGGAGGTGGCAGCAAATGGATCATCTTGACAAAGAGGTCATTGAATCATTAAGTGAGCCGGCGAAGCGTGTGTTCAAAAGTCTGGATTATCGTTCCAAACAGCGAATGTTAAAGAAAGCCAGAGAAATGGCTAAGGCTGAAAAAATGAAATGGCGGAAAAAGAGCCGTTTTAAGAAAAAAGGCATTGAAAAACTAAATAAAGGCAAAAAGCAGAAGAAGGGCAGTTCATCCAAAAGTGAGTGTGTCCTTTTTTCTATTCATGAAACAAAGGAGCTTATGGTGCAGTCCATGCATCTGATATTGCTTGGAAGCAGTGTGGCAGATTCTTCTTATGAAGAAAGAAATATGGAGCATACAGAAGATGCACCTATCAGGCTTTCTAAAGAAACTGCCAGAAAAGGCGCACATACGGCAGTGGGCGGCATGAAAACGCTTGTGCATAAAAAGCTGCAAAGCAGAGAAAAGAGAAAGGCTGCAAGAAAGTCAACGGAGAAATCGGCACAGGCTGTTCGATCGGGAGCAAAAGCAGGAGCACAGGCAGGAAAATCTTTGGTAAAGACAATACAAAGTGTTGTTCAGGCAGTAGCGGCAAATCCGGCTGTATGGATAGCACTTCTTTTGATTATTCTTATGGCAGCTATCGTGGGAGCAATCGGAGCAGTGGTTGGCTCCGGCGGTGCTGCCAATGAATCACAGGATGGAACCTATCAGGCACAGGTATCTGAAAAGACAGAAAGTTTCCGTGAACTTGTCTCGGAATACTGTGAAAAATATGGAATTGATGATTATGTGGATCTGTGTCTTGCCGTGATCGAACAGGAAAGTGGCGGAACGGAACCGGATGTCATGCAGACGGCACAATCCTATTACAATGTGAATCCACCGATTGACAGTGCAGAAGAAAGTATTGACTGCGGAACGCATGAATTGTCAGACTGCCTGACAAAAGCGAAGTGTCAAAGTCCGAATGACATAAAAGGAATTTCCCTTGCCCTGCAGGGGTACAACTTTGGGAATGGCTACATTGACTGGGCATTAAAAAATTATGGCTGTTACACCAAAGAAAATGCCGGGATCTTTTCAGCAAAGATGTGTGCGGAACTTGGGTACAGTTCTTATGGTGATAACGAGTATGTACCTCATGTACTTCGTTACTATGTGATGAATGAAGAAACCAGTGTATCCAATGAATCCGCCAAAAAGATTTTAGAAGAATTGAAGAAAAATAATACGGCGCCGGCGGAGGCTTGGAAGGTGATTGAAAAAGGTGCTTCTTTAATTGGGACGGTAAAATACAGCATGGAGAAACGGCAGTCGGATGGACGGGACAAACCGGAGTTTTTGGACTGCTCTGCTTTTTCCGCATGGGCATTTCATAAAGCAGAAGTGACCAGTGTGCCATATGGTTCTACGACAGCAACTTTTATCGGTTCCAAAAAGTTTCAGGACATATCTGCTGACCAGTTACAGCCGGGAGATATTGGATTGAAAAGTAAGATAGGTGGAACCGGTGGGGCAAATCATGTTGGGATTTATTGTGGGAAAATGAAGGATGGCAGAGTGGTTTGGCTTCACTGTACCAGTTCCAGTGGTTCTTCCCTGACCGGAAATACAGAGGGACCGATGTTTGGTGTTTATACGAATTTTACTTATTTCAGACGGTTAAAGAAATGGGACAAAAAGTAATGTTTAGACATAATGTCCAGACGGTTAAAGAAATGGGACAAAAAGTAATGTTTAGACATAATGTCCAGACAGTTAAAGAGATAGGACAAAAAGCAGCGTTTAGACATAATGTCCAGACAGTTAAAGAGATAGGACAAAAAAGTAGCGTTTGGACATTATGTCCAAGCGGGATAGAAAGCGAGGAAATCATGTTAAGAAACATACGAAGATTTTATTGGAAGCAAAGAGACAGGGGACAGGGAAGAAAGACTGTTATGGCAGCGTTGGTATTTTTCCTTTTTGTTGCGATTATTGTGGCAGCTATCATGAAAAGTATGATGGGAGGACACGGTGCGGGATTGAAAACGGTTCATAAAACCAATACGGCAACCGGCGCAGCGGTCGTTACAGAAACAGCATCGGGGGCATCTGTGACTGCGACAGAGAATGCTCCGGATCGTGAACTGCCGCAAGAAACCAAAGAAGCGATTTCTGTGGATACCACAAATCTTAATACCTTTTTAGGATTTATGTCGGACGCAACTTATGAAGATTTGAAAAATCAGTTGATTCAGATTTGTCAGGACAGGAAATGCAGATCTGTCAAAAAACTGACCTATCAGCAGACCAACGCATTTGATGTAACCAGTTTTGTTCTTTTGTCGGATGGCAGCATCTATCAGTGCAGCTACAATCTGAAAAGCTGCCAGATGTCACTTTCAGAAACATCATACGATGAAGCGGCAGTCAATCAGATGAAGGAAAAGGAATTGCAGGAAGAACAGGCTAAGCTGGAACAGCAGCAAAAGGCAGAAAGGGAAAAACTGGCAAAAAAGAAGGCGGTTCATAAAAAGAAGAAAGAAAAAAAGAAACCACATAAGACAAAAAAGAACAAGAAAAAATCGTCAAAAGTCAATTCCGGACGAAAACATAAAAAATAACGCTATTACTACCTGCATAATGGGGTATAAGGGGTGCAAGACATCCTGTGGATGTCTGTTATGCACGGACCGAAGCGGAGCGGAGACGAGTCCCTTACAAGATATGTGCATGGATGTGTCCACATCATGCGTATCTTGCAAGGCTCGAATGAAGAGATAAAAAGCACATTTTAAGTGCCAAAAATGAACATCAAAAAAGCAGCAAAAATGGTATGTTTGGACATAATGTCCAGACGGAATCAGATCAAAAGAACATGGACAGCGTTTGGACAAAATGTCCAGACAGAAGAAAGGGGTGATTGTTTGAATGACATGAAAACAGAGATTCTCCGAGTACGAATGACACCGGAGGAAAAGGCAGCACTGAATGAGCAGGCAAGCCTGCATCATAAAACCATGAGCGAATATATTCGGAGCGTGGCAAAGTGTCCGCCGGATGTAACGAGGGATGAGTTTGAATCCTCTATCGTGCGGATGATCTATGAGATCAACAAGATTGGTGTCAATATCAATCAGATTGCAAAAAAGTATAACGAACACAATTATGTGGAACCAAGTGAAGAACTGCTCTGCAAATTGGATGAAGTTTACGGAATGATGAAACATACCATACGGATTATGAAAGGTGATCGCAATGTCGCTCATTATTAAGATGGATACCATTAAGACAGAGGAACATTTACGAAAGTCCATTCCCTACATTATGAATGAGAGGAAAACGGATGGATTGTGCTTTAGTAATGCAGGCATTACACCGGAGCAGATTCTGGATACTTTCTTTTTGACGAAGCAGATGCATCCCACGCACGGAACCAGACAGGGGTATCATTTTAAGTTTTCTTTTTCAAAGGATGAAACGATCGCACCGGAAGATGCTTTGAGTTTTGTCCGAGAGTGGGTCGAGGAATATCTGGGAGATCATTATGATTATGCCTGCTCGGTTCATAAAGACCGTGACCATATGCACATGCATCTGGTATTCAATTCCGTGGCAAGAAATGGTGGAAAGTACCGGTATGAAAAAGGGGACTGGGAGAAAGTGATACGCCCACTTACAAACCGTCTGGCTGAAAAATACCATACCGGACCATTAAAGGAGAAAGATCCGGCGCTGGATTATTCACCCGATTACGACAGGAAGCAAGGAACAATGACGGGAAAAGAACGAGTGGAGCAGGATATTGACCAGTGCATTTTGGAAAGCAGATCCTATGCAGATTTCAAGAAGCGTCTGGTACGGGATTTTGATTACCAACTACGGGAAGGAGTATCGAGAGAGCATGGTGTCTATCTTGCTCTGACACCGCCGGGGAGAGGAAAAGCCATTCGTACCTATCGTTTAAGTGAGGGCTATATGCCGGCGGACATTGACCGGCGCATTGCTTCAAAGACTACCGACAGAGTTTCGGTGAAAAGGGAGAAAGCAGAGAAGAGAAATACAAAACTTGACTGGGCAATGAGCCGGAATTATCAGTTTATCCCTTATAAAGAAATGTCGGAATATCAGAAGGCAATGGTACGGCAGGTGTTGGAGGCAAGGCGGTTGTATCAACGGACCGGAACGCCGCTTTATATCCATGAACGAAGTGTCAGTATTCTTCGGAAAATGAAAAATGAGACGAAACAATGCGGTGTGTATGTAAAACAAAGGGAGACAAGAAAAGTGCAGAAAGAACTCATCAAAACGATGCAGCAGAGGAGGAAGAAACAGTTATGACAACAGAACAGATGGCATTAGTAAAGAAACTGATCCAAAAGCATGAGATTGAAGCAACGGATGCCGAGTGGACATTGATTTTTATGGGAGTCGGCTATGGATTGTCAGAACAGCAGATAGACAGTTATCTTGTGATGAATACTACTGACCTATTGGCAAAGCATGAAAAAATGCTCTGTATTCTTTTGGGGATGGATTCAGAAATGCAAGAAGCAACCAATGAAATTCAAAATCCCGCAGAAAGAATACAGTTTATGCTAGAAAATCATTTCCAAAGAAAGAACCCGGAGAGTGGTTATGAAAGTGTGATGCAGTATGTGATTGAGGACAGTGACCTGTCAGCAGCACAGATCGAACAGCTTCGGAAAGCGGTAGAAGCAGGAATGCCGGCAGAGGACATTTTAGAAATGGCAAAGAAGCGAAAGGATGTGATGGAGATACGACGATGTATCGAATTTTATGAAATGATGCAGCAAAAAGGCAAACAGGAAAATGTAAAGAAAAGCAGGAGGGCAAGCAAATGAGTGAAGAATTACAATCGTTAGTGCAGATCATAGAATTATATGGAAGAGGTCTGGAAGGTTTGGGAAAAGCCATACGGTTCTCCGCAAAGGGAGCCGAGAAAGGAGTGCAGATCGCACAGGTGAAAGCATTACAGCATCGAATGAAACTTCATTATGCCAGTGAGGGAACCCACAACACTATGAAGTTATCCGACCTGGAGAAAATGACAGGCGGTCGTTACACCATCTTAAACATTCCCTTGGAGGATGAGAAAGAGCTGATTGCCTTTTATGACCGGTTAAAGAAGTTAAAAGTTTCTTTTTCTGAGTTGCCGGACTTAAATCTCGGAGACGGCTATACACAGATTGCCTACAATCCGGATGATGTGGAAAGTGTACGGCTGGTGATTGATTATTATAAAAAGAAGTTTCGGCAGGAAGCAAAAGAAATGGATCTGGATGAGTATTTTGGAACGGCAAGTCCGGGAGGACTGGAGTATCTTAATGAACTTGCTGCTAAAGGATATGAGGGCAGGATGCACGAGGAGCAGTTGGAAGAGATTCAGGAAAGAATCAGGGATAAAGAATATCTTCCCATCAGCATCAATGTGGAATCACTTCTTCTGCGGGAAGAAAAGGATGCCTATCTGTTTCGCATTCCCCGTGGCAGACTGGGAGAAGATCTTTCGAGTGCCATACGGATCAAAAAATCAGACTGTATTCTTTTGGATGAGGGGCAGACGGTGATTACCTGTTTGAAACGGGATGGAGAACTCTGGGGATATGCACTGGATCAAAGGAAAAACATCAATGAGAAAGAAAAAGTGAAACTGGATATTACAAAACTGGAAAAAGCATTTGCCCCGGTAGGCGATGACCGTGTGAAAATGATCGGAAAACTAAAGCCGGAGTATGCAGCAATCTTTCCATCTTTTCATGAGGGACAGGAGATTCCGGAAAAATCTTCTGTCCCTGATTTAGTTCCGAAGAAAACAGTGGAAAAAGTGCTGTCCCTTGAAAAGATGAAAGAGCGATACCAAAGTTCGGAGTACATTCCGGTTACCTTTGATATGGAGACACAGATGGTGGCAGAATCTCCGAATCTGTATATTGCAAATCTGCCGAAAGAACAGCAGGAATCCAAGGATTTTTTGCGTTGTATCTGCCTGGACAAGGAGACAACCAGCTTATCGGATGATGGAAAGCGGTTACTGGCATATTTGAAACGATCAGATATGTCAGAGATCACAGAACTGGATCCGAATGGAAAGGAGCTGCGAAAGTATGTAAAGAAAAATGAAGAGATTGCGACAGAATGCTTGAAACATCAGAGGGGCAAGTGGAATACAGACAGTCCGTCTTTGGAAAAGAGGTTGCTGCAAAAATCTATCAGCACTCCGAAGAACAAAAAATTGTAGAGGTGATTCTGGTGAAAAAACAAAGAGGGAAAAGCCGTGCAACCCATGTTGCCGGTGATATGAGAAAACAAAGACTGCAGAGTTTATTACGAGTGTGTGTGGCGCTGTTGCTGCCCACACTCTATTTATTTTACTGTTTAAGCGGATTGTATATCATAGAGGTGGAAATGACGAAGCTGAAGGAACAGATTGTCTGGTGCCTGTTACATCCGCTGAAGATATATAACGATAAAAGTCTCAGTATGGTGTTTGTCGGTGGACTTTTATGGATGGTTTTAAGTTTCACGGCGTATAGCAGAAGTGACCATAACCGGATGCCGGGCAATGAATTTGGCTCTGCCAAGTGGGGCGAGGCGTGGGAGTTTAATGAAAAATATGCGGCAAAGACAGTAGACGGGGAAGGCGATTTGTCACCGGAAAATAAAGTGCTGTCACAGAATGTACGGTTTCGGTATGATTCCGATACTCTTCGCAATAATAATGTGTTTGTCGTTGGTGGAAGTGGTGCCGGTAAGACCGCTTTTTTCCTGACACCAAACCTACTGTCTCTGCATGACTGCAACATTTATACTGATCCAAAGGGAAGCCTTGTGGAAGAACTGGGAGCATGGCTGTCAGAGCAGAGAGATACCAGAGTATATACATTAAACCTGTGTGAAATGGAAAAAAGTATGCACTTTAATCCGTTTCTCTACATCCGCAGTAAAAGTGATGTGACCAAACTGGTAACGAATCTGATACAGAATACAAACTCCCCAAACATTAAAAATTCGAGTGCAGACCCATTTTGGGAGAAGGCAGAACGAATGTTTCTGGAGAGCCTTTTCCTCTATGTATGGATGGAATGTCCCAAGGGAGTATATAACCAGAAAAGAGGGCGGGCGGAACTATTGCAGAAAAACTGGAAAACGATTTTATATCTGTTAGATGAGGCTCAGTTTGTGGATGCGGACACACCGCCGAAACTGGATCTGCGTATGGAAGAACTGGCAAAAAAGAAGCCGGATCATCCGGCGGTAAAAGCCTATCAGAGGTACCGGGGAGGTCCGGATGAAACGATCCGTTCCGTTATTATGACGGTAAATGCCCGTATGCAGCCTTTCGATAATGAGGAACTGTTGGAAATCTTTTCATCCAATGACATTCCGTTGGATGAGTTTGGCACCGGAATTGACGGAGATAAGAAAACAAAAAGCAATCTGTTTATCATTATCCCGGATGACGATGACACCTTTAATTTCGTGCCGGGCATGGTTTACACGCTGCTTTTTCAGGAGTTGTACCGTCAGGCAAGATTCTTTGGCGGAAAGCTGCCGATGGATGTCGGTTTCTGGCTGGATGAAATGGCAAATATCAAGATGCCGAACAACTTTGATAAGATTCTTGCAACCTGCCGAAGCCGAGGTGTGTAC
>ENA-OPNH01001473-OPNH01001473.1-human-gut-metagenome-genome-assembly--contig:-NODE-1473-length-11937-cov-1.890507_pt1 | contig 11937 bp, 5 predicted proteins | sample MGYA00241537_ERZ501771 | MGnify/ENA primary metagenome ERZ501771 (study PRJEB25962, sample SAMEA2042608) | human gut metagenome | biome: human gut; feature: human-associated habitat; material: faeces...
TGCTGCAAGACCATCATTATCAGAAGTCATTTTCTGTAAGAGTGTATCTGCTTTCACAATCACTTTTCCATCTGCCTTGATATCCGCCTTGTTATAGATACCAAAGACAGCTCCTGCTACGGTTGCACCATTTTCTGCATCCTGTTTTTCTACCTGGATTGCAACTTTCTGGCGGTCATCGCCAACCGTCACTTCCTGTTCGATCACAGGTGTATCCTGATCGGCATAGACAAATGCGACTTCTGATCTGTCATGGTTCAGAACGAATCCTTCCGGTGCAGTCTTTTCTACCACATAGTAAGAACCAAGCGGCAGATTCTCTGCAACTGCTTTTCCGTCTTCCCCGGTCGTTACCGTTGTTACCAGTGCATCTTTTGCATAGATCAGCTGTCTGTTTCCGTTTTCATCTTTCTGATAATCCGGTGTATAGATATTTTCAGCTGCATAGACATGAAATGATGCACCCTTCAGGTATCTTTCTTCATAAACAAAATCCTTTTTAAATCCGGTCAGCATCTCACCTTTTTTATAGATCGTCAACTTTCCTTTTACCGGATGGTTCTCGTAATCTACCGTAATAATGGCATCTCCACTCTCAGAATCCATCTGGTATGCTGTGTTTGCATCCACCGCAATCTCTACATAATTCTTGTTAATTGTGTACCCTTCCGGTGCGTTGACTTCCTCAATCCGGTAATGTCCGATCTTCAGATTCTTCGGCATGATCAGATATCCCTGGCTGTCCGTAAAATAGGACTTGTGAGTGGTTGTCACTGGGTAAGTTGTTACCTGTTCCACATACTTTTTGTTGTCCAGGTCATATACCTTAAATTCTGTTCCGGCAATCAATACGGATTTCTTTGTTTCATCGTCTTTTTTCACGATTTTCAGTTTTGCCTTAAACTCTTCATCCAAAAGAACACGCCAGATCTGTGGCTCATTTGGATGATGCTCTGTGATATTCACTTCAAAATCATCGACTGGCTTGTAATTGTGCGGTGTTGTAGTCTCACGCACGGTATAGCTTCCAAATGGTAATGGAATACTGCAGGCATAACCTTTTTCATCTGTGAAAATCTCAGTTGCTCCATTTTCTCCGCTCACTACTGGTTTGGCAGAATCAAAATCATAGCTTCCATCTGCTTTCTTTGTAAGGGAAGATTTCAGATAAACTGTAAATCCAGCTCCGGATAACAGATCTGCATCGGTCTTTCCATTGTTGGCTGCTTTGATGATCTGGAATGGCTGCTTGATGACCTGCTCACTGGAAGTGCACTCTCTTTTTACTTCTGCTGTCATATCTCCTTCATAACTGCACGTAAGATCATGCTCTTCTGCATCTGCCAGGTATCCGGTCGGCGGAGTAATCTCTTTGACATAATATTTGCCAAGATATAAGCCTTTTACAGAAGCCTGTCCTTTGTCATCTGTTGTAAGAGAAGCTACCTGTTCTCCTGCTTTATAAATAGTTCCGGTTGCTCCGTCCGGATGCACGATATCTTCACGGGCATACAGTCCATAAACTGCACTTTTCAATGTGGCATCTCCCTGCGGTACTGCTTTTCCTGTCTCTTTATCCACTTTATAAAGATTGATCTTTGCTGTCACACGGTCATTGCTGAAAGTATGGGCAAAAGATACGGTTGCTTCTTTATCATTAGTGTAAGAAAACTTGAACGTATACACATCTTCTGTATTTCTTACATAGCCTTCCGGCGCCTGATCTTCTTTTACAGAATAGGAGTATCCAATCGGCAGGTCTGCTGTGAATTTGGCAGTTCCGTCTGCACCAGTAGTTGCTTTCTCAATCAGCGTTCCTTTTTTCACAACAACGGTTCCGTCTGCATTTCTGATATCATCGGATGCATACAGAGCAAAAATACCGCCTTTCAGTGGTTTCTTGGTGTCTTTATCCTGTTTTACTACGGAAACATCTGCTTTTTGTCTCTCGTTGTTAAAAGTCACATCTGCAAATACAACTTCTTTATTCTGACCAGCATAAGTTAGAGTCACTGACTTTTCTTCGCTGCCGTTATAGAAAGAGTCCGGTGCTTTTGTTTCTTTTACCACGTAGGTTCCAAGATGCAGGTTTTTCAGTGTGACAGAACCATTCTCACCTGTTGTCAGGTTTTCTTTTACAAGGTCACCTTTGCTGTACACTTTTGTGCCATAAGCAGTTACGATATCTGCTCCGGCATACACGTTATATACTGCATTTTTCTGTCTGCGGTTTTCATACTGAAATACCGTTCCATTTTCACTGACATCTGCTCCGGTCAGAACCTGTCCTTCTTTGTAAATGGTAAGCTCTGCCAGCTGTTCCTTATTTTCCACGGTTACAGCTGAGGTCTTACTTGCTACCAGTTTTACATTTGTTGCCGTTGCATTTACTACATATCCCTGTGGTGCTGTGATCTCTTTCAGATAAACCGTATCCTGTGTCTTGATGATCGTAACAGAAGATTTTCCATTCTTATCTGTTGCCGGCATCTGAGTGATCAGCTTTGTACAAGCCTCATCGCTGTAAACGCCAAATACTGCACCTGCAAGATTGACATCCGCTGTATCGTCTTTCTTTACGATTTCGATCGTAGCCTGTTCAATCCAGGACACCTTTAAGCTTACATATTTTTCATCAGCGACACCTTCTCCAAACACAAATGCCAGATCCTGAACACTTGCATTCGTAGTCAATTTATATGCTGAATAATCTTTTGTAATACTTCCCTTCATTTTTGCAGAAAAAGTAGCACTTACATCTCTTGTCTGTGTCAGAGGAGCTGAGAGATAAAACGTGGTTCCTCCTCCAATTGTTACGCTTGCACCTGCCGCACTTACATTTCCAGTAGATACATTATGGAGCTTTACTCCCTTTGGTAAGTCCATTGTAATTTTCTGCAGGGAAGATGCGTTGAACTTAATGTTCTCCGTTCTCTGAACATTTCTATCTACATAAGCTTTTACATCCGGCTTTGAAAATGACATCGCTACATCTGGTATTTCCGGCTTATTCACACAATAATTATAGAGTTCTTTTGCCAAAGCCTCTCCTGTAGCATTGGTTCCGTAAAATGCATCACTACTTCCGTTGGCATATGATGCAGCCATATGAATAATGATGAATCTTTTTCCTTCTGAAAAATCCGTGTGTTTATTCGCAAAAAAACTTTCGCTTCCTGCGGCATCTGTACCGTAATAACACACTTTTGCTAATGCCTGATTGTCTCCAATCTTTGTGATTGTATAATTTCCAGATCCAGGTCCTGGCTTTGCTGGCTGTACACAATACGCAATTGCTCTGACGCTTCCGTAGCTGATATAGTACGGCTCTGTCAGATAGGTTCCAAGATTATAATCTGCATATCTATACAGTGGTCCTTTTTCAATTGTTACCTGCTGTGTACTTCTTGCTGAATAAGCCGAAACTGCTTCAAATGTTGCAATCTCTCCCTCTTCCATAGCATCAAGATCCACACCTTCGTCTCCTGCCTGTTCCAAAACATCATGAAGTTCTAACCCTGATTCTTCATCATAGGTATCCTGATTCTGTGCCTGCTCTACTAAATCATCAAATTCATCAGCGTCAATATCGGTAATCTCCGAGTCTGCTTCTGAATCCTCCGCTTCTTCTGTCTGCTGTTCACTGCCAGCTGTTTCGGATTCAGTCACTGCTTCACTCCCTGCAGCCTCTGTCTGTACTTCTGTTTCTTTCTCACGCACAATCAGGTTTCGGCTGATCTGGTACTTCGGATGCTCCTGATTTACCGGTTCCACATAATAGACCGCTTTGTAAGTGTCCGCATGATCTGTCGTAAAATCCTCATTCTTTTTGTTCTTTGCTTCCTCAAATGTGACTTTGACCTTGTTATCATCCTTGATTTCCAGTCCTGTGTAGTCTGATTTCACATCAAATACACTGCCTGTTTCGATTTCATAATCTTTGGCAGTCACCACCTCATCTTCATCCAGAAGGTCTTTCACTTCCTCATAAAGTGGAGGTTTTTCCTCTGGCCGGATCTCCGCTGCATATGCCGTCATCGGAGACAGCACTGTACTAAGCATTGTCATGCCTGCCAGCAAGCCAGATACTACTTTTCTAAAATTACCTTTTTTCTTCATGCTAAGGTCCTCTCTTTCATAATATTTGTATTAAAACAGACAGTCCTTAGACTGCCTGCAATACACTACTTATCGTTGTGGGAAACTCAGATTGAACTGTACATTTCCCTCTCCAGGATCAACCATCTCCACGGTTGCTTCATACTGTCTCCCTGTTTTTCTTGATACCAGATCCTTATAATGGATTTTTCCTTTAGACAGGAACTTCTTTGCTGTCGTCTTATCCATCTTTTTCCCCTGGCTTGCAAGGAATTTATCATTCTTCCACAAGGTAAAAGCACAATTCCGGTCAGAACAGTAAAAGTTTACTTTTCCTTCCCTGACATCAGCTCCACAACGGGGACATTTGCCAATGACTTCTCCTTTTGCTTTTCCCTGAAACTGATTTTTCTTCTCTTCTGAAATCCCCTGATATCTGGCAACCAGTTCCTGCATCAGCTCTGTAATCCCATTTAGGAATTCATCTGCTGTCTCTGTATTCTGGGCAATGTGATTCAATGCCATTTCCCACTCTGCTGTCATCTTCGGAGATTTAATCTCATCCGGCAGAACCGTAATCAGTACATTTCCATCATCTGTCGGAATCAGATTTTTCTTTTCCCTTTTCACAAAACCAGACTGAATCAGTTTTTCAATGATTGCTGCCCTTGTTGCCGGTGTGCCAAGTCCTTTCTTTTCTGTATCTTCGGTCAGTTCTTCATTTCCTGCACGTTCCATAGCAGAAAGCAGGGTATCTTCTGTGTACTGTTTCGGTGGCTGTGTAAAATGCTCCGATACAAAAGAATCACAGGGACCGTAATGCTTGCCATCCCAGATATCCAGCTCCGGCTCTTCTTTTTCACTCTTTACGCCAAAGAACTGTTTCAATTTATTTTCGATCGACTTGAATCCTTCCTGCTTTGTTTTCTTTGCCGTGAGATAAAACGTATGATAATTACAGGTAATCTGGCATTTATGGCTTTCATAAATATAAGGATCTGCGGTTGCTGTCAGTACCCTGGCACTGATCAGATACAAAATCTTACGGTTTCGTTCTTTCAGTTCACCAATATCTGCTTTGGCTACTTCCATGGTTGGGATAATCGCATGGTGATCAGATACTTTCTTTGAATTTAATAACTTACTCACGTCTGGCTGATATTCCAGGCCTTCAGCATAAGGCATTTCCCCAAGTAACATCTGAATCAGAGTTTCTGTGCTTTCTCCCATCTCATCTGTCAGATACTGGCTGTCTGTTCTCGGATAAGTGACAAGCTTCTGCTCATACATCTCCTGCACAGCATCCAATGTCTGCTGTGCGGTATAGCCAAACATTCTGTTAGCTTCCCTCTGCAAGGTGGTCAGATCATAAAGCTTCGGAGGGCGGACCGTTTTCTCTTTCACATCATCCTTCTCCACTTCGCACATACGCTCCCGACAGTCCGCAGCCACTTTATCTGCATCCTCTTTTTTCTGAAAATGCTCTGTGACTGCATCCATATCGTCAAACTTGATATGAGCCATATAATATTTCTCTTTGGTAAATTCCTTGATCTTCTGATTTCGATCCACGATCATGGCAAGTGTTGGTGTCTGCACTCTTCCAACTTTCAGATTCTGGTTATACAGAACAGAAAAAAGACGACTCGCATTGATTCCCACCAGCCAGTCTGCCTTTGCCCTGCAAAGTGCTGACTGATAGAGACTGTCATAACACGAACCGTCTTTTAATGACGCAAATCCATCTTTAATTGCCTGTTCTTCCATAGAAGAGATCCAGAGTCGCTTCATCGGCTTTCTGCATCCTGCCTGCTCATACACCAAACGAAAGATTAACTCTCCTTCACGTCCTGCATCAGTAGCACAGATCACTTCATCTACATTGGAATCTCTCATCAGTTTTTTCAAGATTCCGAACTGCTTCTTTGTGCCCTCCAAAATCTTGTGTTTCCAACATTCCGGCACAATCGGCAGATCTTCATATCTCCATTTTTTATATTTTTCATCGTATTCCGATGCATCGCATAATCCAACCAGATGTCCTACGCACCAGGAAACGATATAACCGTTTCCCTCCACGTAGCCATCTTTTCTTGTTCTGGCTCCAAGCACGGAAGCCAGTGCCATCGCAACCGATGGCTTTTCTGCAATCACTAATTTCATTTACTCCTGCTCCTCTTCTTCATCTTCCAGCACATTATCGTCAAAATCTTCATCTCTCAGGATTTCCGGTTCTGTACTTTCTTCCTGCTCATCTGCATCGTCTACTTCCCGTTTTTCTGACTCTGAATCTTCGGATTCATCTTCATCCTCTTCCATCTCATCTTCGTCATCATATTCATGCTTTGGTTTATAGACTTTGAAATAATATCCTCCTGCCGCAGCTCCGACTGCAACCAGTGCAATCAAAAGATACGTTCCAAATGGACTTTTATCTTCTGGCATCTGGATTTCATCCTCTACCTTATCTTTCTCTGCTGACTCTGTCGTTTCCGGTTTTTCTTCCTCTGCTTTTTTCTCTGGTTCTGCATAAACAGTATCTACTTCCGGAAGTGTCACTGAATCAGAAAGTGTGAAGTTCATCAGATCTTTCTCACTGACTTCGGTAAGGAAATACACATTATCCTGAGATTTTGAATTGTCAATAATCAGATAGAAAATCTTGCCACTCTTAGTCGAAATGGTATAAAACTCTTTTGTGCCTTCCGTAGCTGTTTTGGTAACGGCTTCTGCCGTCTCGCCTTCTTTATTAAGCTGTTCCTCAATACCTGTCACTGTCCGATCATCCACAGTTCCTTTTGCATCTGTTGGCTCAGAAGCCTGTGCATCCTGCGGAAGTGGTGAAGTCGTTGTTTTCTCAGTCCCAGTTGCATCTGCACTGGTCGTGGTTGCCATCGCACCATTGCTGTCACTTGAAGTTTTCTGTTTCTCTGCCTGCTTCTTTGCCCATTCATAATAAGGATTCTGCAACACATACTTTTCAGAAGTATTTCCGGCACCATCCGTTACCGTGATTTCAATCTGTTTTGTTGTAAAATCTTTCTGTGTCAGTTGCACTCTCAGCATTCCATCCTTCAGATCTGTATAAGTGGTGCCATTAACTGTCACAGAAGTAATGCCGGAAACGGTATCATTTCCCTGAATCGTCAGTACACCATCTGTCAGAGATGCAGAAAGCGTAGGCTTTTCTGTGTCATAACACTTAATAGAGCGATTCTGCTCATAGACCTTCCCCTCACCATCTGTCACACGCACATACACTGTCTGATTTCCAGTGATCGTGATACTTCCGCTTCCGGTTACATCCTGCCAGCTCCCATCTTTTCCTGCTTTTGCTTCAATTTTTGCTATTGAGAAACCTTCCGGCATATGGCTAGCATCTACCGTAACAGCAATGGTTGTTTCTCCCTGTTTCCAGCCATCCGGTTTCTCGATCGTAATTGCAGGTGTGGTATTCTCAGCTGCATAAGCAGTCTGTGTCTGGAGCAAAGGTGTTGTCAGGCAAAGAAATGTCGTTGCTGCAAGCAATCCTTTTTTCACGCTATTTTTAGATTTCTTCTGTTTCATCTTCTCTAAATTCATCATCAGACCTTGTTTCCTCCTTCTGTATTTCTACCCTGCCGGGCAGTTCATTTTTCATTCTCTTTTTGAAAGCTTCCAATTCTGGAATACTCATATCCATCGCACGGATAATTCTTACAATTTCCAGATTTTCCGCTTCTGTTTTTGCAATCTCCGCAGCCTTGAACCGCTTTAAATCTGCTTCATATCTGGCTTTGGATGCTTCCATTTTTTCCTTGGCTTTCTCATAATCTGCCGTTGCTTTTTCAAGACTTTTCATCGCTTCTCCTTTCCGGACGGCTGATGCAGCCGCCCTTTTTTCTTACCATCGTCCAAATCCATAGAAATGGCTCTGCCAGTATGGGGAATTGATGGACGTATACTGCACCGGATGTCCACAATGGATCATCTGACCATTGCCCACATAGATTCCAATATGCGTTACTGGTTCTCCTGCATCGTAGGTTCCGGTAAAGAAGATCAGATCTCCCGGCTGTGCATCTGACTGTGATACAGGTGTACAAATGTTATACAATCCCTGTGCCGTCAGTCTTCCGGTATTTCTAACCCCTGAATGAACCAGGCAATAACTTACAAATCCGGAACAGTCAAATCCGCTAGGAGAGTATCCGCCCCACACATACGGTGTTCCAAGATATCTCGCTGCTTCATTTAACAAACGCTGCGCTGCTTCACTGGTGTATTCATTGCCACCAAAACTGGAACCTTCTCCTGTTTCCAGATAAAAGATCGGGTTCAACCGTTCTCCATTTTTTAACAGTTCAATATGAAGATGGCTTCCTGTGGAATTTCCAGTATTTCCTACAAGACCTATCTCATCACCTTTCGTGACGGATGCTCCTGCAGATACACTCCGGCTGCTTAAATGTGCATACCGCAGTTCATAGCCTTTACTGTCCTTGATCACAACATAATTGCCATAGCTGTCGTTATAAGCAGAAGTTGTAACCGTTCCGGTCAGCCCTGCCATTACTTTTGTCCCTTCCGGTGCTCCGATATCCATCCCATTATGAAGCTGATTTGCTCCTGATATTGGATGAATCCTGTATCCATAATAGCTGGTCACACTGGAATACCAGTTAAAATCAACCGGTGTTGCAAACATCTGCAAGTTGCCTTTTGTATCGTTGTAGGCACTGAACAGTTCTTTCTGGAAAAATCCCAGCCTGTCCTGACAGATTGACATCAGGTTTCCACTATTTAAGGTGACATTCAGCACATCTACATCTCTTGTCCTGGTCACTTCCACTTCATTGCTTCCATTATCATCTGCCAGATAACATTCCCATGTTTGATGTCCATGTGCAGATGCTGCCGCATGACTGTCATAATAGACATCAAACTGTACACCGTATCTTGCGAAAGCTCCGGTATCTTCTACAGTATATTCGACACCATTCATAACTACCTTTGTTCCCATTGGTACAAACGGATTGGAAGCATCTACCGCTAAGGTATGATTGGCAGTTGGATATGCTCCACTGGCAGTCGGTCCTCCGCTCCAAATACCACAACAAATTGGGCAGTTACAATACCCACTGGTCACAACCTGTCCCAAAGATTCTCCAACTCTTACAGTTGCTGTCTCTGTCACAGTCTCATTGACTGCTTCTGTTTCTAACCGATACTGCAATGCAAAAAGAGCATCCAGTTCTGGCTTTACCTGTTCAAAGGTAAATTCTTCATACTTTGCTGACAGATAACTGATCAGGATAAACGGATCATGCTCAATAGGTCCGATGTTATATCGGTATTCCTCATGTCCCGGTTCTTCAGATTCCATGTTGTTGATCCGCTCCTGCAGATTAGCTTCCAGCTGTGTGTAATACAGTTCCGCTTCCCGGATTGCCTGATCCGATGACAGATAACTGGTTCCGGTATAAGTGATCACATTTTGTAAAAACACTGCAGAGCATGACGTGACATTCGTTATGATCAGAAACATCAATCCGATCAGAACTGCTACACTGATATACACCTTCCGGTTTTCTTTAAAGAAGTTGGTGACCTTACCGCCAATCTTCTTAATATAATCAATCGTACCTTTTGTAGCTGTTCCTACTGTCTGTTCACTTCGCTTCGCTTTGGCATAATCCCGTTTGATCTGTTGCTTCTGAATCTGTTTTTTCAGTTTCTTCTGCTCCTGACGGGTTGCCGCCTGTGTCTGTTTCTCTTCCTGTCTTTCAAGTCTGCTTCTTTTTCTGGATGCCCTCTGTTTCCTGCGTCTGGCACTTCTCTGTTCCAGCCGGTAAACACCTTCGCCACTTTCTTCTAACTTATGGGCACCTTCTACTGCCGCATTATCGTCTTCATTTTTGCTGATCTCACGGTGCAATGCTACGGAAGTTGCACTTCCTGCTTTCTTAACAGCAGAAGTTTTTTCTGTTTTCACAGATTCCCCTTCACCAAACTTCAAGCGGAATTTCTTCTTTCCAGGAGCTTCCCCTTCATTTGCCCGATAGACCTGTGCCTTCTTGGAATGCTGCTTAGCTTCCTTTTTCTTTTTTGCTTCCTCATAAGAAAACTTTTTGGCTTTTTCCTTCTGTTTTTGATGGCGGAAATTGACTCCATCCGTATCCATCTGGTTCAATTTCTCCATATCTTTGTCATTTTTCACAGAAGCACCAGTTTCCTCATAAGCAAATTTCAAACGCTGTTTTTGTTTTGGCTTTTTGCTGCCGCCGGTCTGATTTCTCCGGCTGTCTCCTCTGTTTTCTGATAGATCAGCACGTTTTTCTTTCAGTCTCCCTGACTGTCCGGCTTCAGATTTTTCTGCAAGTCTGGATTCTTTTCCGACTTCAGCACGAATCCTTTTCCGGTTTTGCTGCTTTCTATTTTGTCCAAAATCCTCACTTTGCTTCTCTGTCCGTATCAGTTCCGGTGCATCTCTGGATTTTTGCACAGAGGGACGAATATTTTTCCCACTCCGTTCAGACTGGCGGGGAGACTTATCCACAAGGTTTTCTTCTTTTTCCCCCTGTTTTCTTCCCATCTGCACATCACTGGCACGGTTACTGACACGAACAGAAGATTTATCTGTCAGGTTTTCTTCCACCAGACCATCCTTGGTCATCTTCTGGACTTTCTTGTCCCTGACTTTCATTCTCTGTTCTGCCACTACTTACTCCTCCTTCTTCGGATACCCTTTCCCTGCCTGTAATAAACAGAGAAAAGCGATGCCAAAAACAGCACCGCCACTAAAAGTTAATACATATGAAATTGCTCGTAACATTGTTTTCTCCTTTGATTTAACCTGCTTCGGAAATCTCCTCTAAGCGGGTTGTCATGATTTTATAGAGGGAATTCTTCGGGAATCTGTCTACAAATGGGATAATGACATTTCCATAGAACAAAAGTCCTTCCCCCTCATTACTGTTGGTTACATAGGACAGCTGGGTTGGTGAGATATTCAGCTGTTTTGCCAGAATCTGCCTGTCTCCGGATGCCTGATTGAGCATATAAATAAAATCTGAATTTTCAAATATATTCTCTATCTCCCTGGAAGACAATAAATCCTTGATATTCTGGGTGATTCCAGTTGGAATACCACCCCATTTACGAAATCTCTTCCATATCTCCACACTATAAGCTGCGGTCTGCTCTTCCTTCAAAAGAAGATGGAACTCATCCACATAGTATCTGGTGGACTTATGGGCAGAACGGTTCATCGTTACCCTGTTCCAGACCTGATCCTGGATTACAAGCATCCCGATCTTTTTCAACTGCTTACCAAGCTCCTTGATATCAAAACAGACAATGCGGTTATTGATATCCACATTTGTCTGATGATTAAATACATTCAGAGAACCTGTAACATAGATTTCCAACGAAGTGGCCAGTCGCTGTGCTTCCGGCTCTTCCTGTTTTCTCAGAAGGTTATATAAATCCTCCAGGATTGGCATCTTCTCCGGCACTGGATCGGCAAGATATTCCTGATATACTAACCGTACACAGCGGTCAATGATGGTCTTTTCTACCGGCTCCAGTCCATTCTTTCCTCCAACAATCAGCTCACACAAAGACAGAATAAAATCTGCTTTCAGTGACAGTGGATTATCTTCCTCGGAATAGTTCAGGTTCAGATCCATTGGATTGATATACTGGTCAGATACTGGCGAAACCCGAACTACCTGCCCATGCAGTGCCTGCACAAGTGCCGAATATTCGGCTTCTGGATCACAGACAATGATATCGTCTTCCGTGATCAGGAAACAGTTGGTAATCTCCCTTTTTGCGGAGAAGGATTTACCGGAACCC
>ENA-OPNH01001481-OPNH01001481.1-human-gut-metagenome-genome-assembly--contig:-NODE-1481-length-11844-cov-2.597252_pt1 | contig 11844 bp, 5 predicted proteins | sample MGYA00241537_ERZ501771 | MGnify/ENA primary metagenome ERZ501771 (study PRJEB25962, sample SAMEA2042608) | human gut metagenome | biome: human gut; feature: human-associated habitat; material: faeces...
ATTTTTAAATTCAATTAAATTGTTATAGTCAAATTCAAAAATGATATTTGTATCAAAAAATACATTTCGGTGATACATTGCAAGCAAAGGTGCAGCATTAGCGGTAATCTCTCGCCTACGCCTTTATGCGGCAAGCCCATGGTATAACGGAAATACCCGCTATGCGGACTGGAAAACAGCCGATGGGCGGAATTTCATTTCTCAAAACAACGATAACTCTAAATGGGGTGTAGCCGCTGTAGCTGCCAAACGAATCATTGATATGGGAAAATACGCACTCTTTACAACTGCCCGTACAGAAAGAACACAGGAGCTTCCATCCAATATTTCACAGGCCGGTTTTCCTGACGGAGCCGGCAATATCGACCCTTATGCATCTTACAAGAGCCTGTTCGATGGTTCTGTAAACGCCGAATTGGTTCCGGAATATATTTACTATTGCAATGCCATAGTGAAAGACAACTCTCCTCAATGGCTGGCAACTCCTACCGCATTGGGAGGTGCCAACGGTATAAACCTCTGCATGGATTTGATTGATTCCTATAAAATGATAGATGGGTATGACATACATCATTCCAGCGCAAACTATCCTTACCCTGACGCGTCTCATGCAGGCGACCCGATAGATATTGCTTACAGAATATCCGATGGCTATACCGTGAACGGCAATGTAGCCAAAGTCGATGCTTATCGCGAACCGCGTTTCTATGCAACGATAGGATACAACCATTGCATCTGGCCCGGTACTTCTTATGTAGGCAATGATCCGGTAACAAATGTAGAAGTGACTTATTACTCTGATGGTAATGCAGGCCCGCTTCCCGAATACCCGGACAATTACAACCGTACAGGCTATACTCTCCGTAAATACATCAATCAGGAAGATAACATGAAAGGCTCCTGTCGTGCCAAAACATTTGCCGTATTCCGCTATGCGGAAATCCTCCTCAATTATGTAGAGGCATTAAATGAATTGGAAGGAAGTTATCCGGATGAAGCCACAGGTATCACCGTGACCCGTAATACAGAAGAAATAAAGAAGTATTTCAATATGATACGTTATCGTGCCGGTATGCCGGGCATTACCGATGCCGAACTGAACAGTAGAGACGATATGCGTGAAGCTATTAAGCAGGAACGTAAAGTGGAGTTTGCCCTCGAAGGGCTTCGCTACCATGATTTACGCCGTTGGGGCGATGCGGACGCAGCTTATAATACAAAGATTATCGGCTGGAACACCAAAGCCAGAGTAAATAACCGTACCGGATTCTACACCCGTACAATATGGGATTCAGAGAGAATACAGAAGCGTGTATTTACACAGAAGATGTACTTCTTTCCCATCCCACAGACAACGTTGGATCATAATGCAAAACTGGTTCAGAATCCAGGCTGGTAATTAACTTTAATATTAAGACAATTATGAAAAAGCATATTTTATTTTCATTAGCAATAGGTTCGCTCTTTGTACTCACCGGATGTGAGAACACCAATGTTTGGGAAGAGGAACAGTATATAAAACAAGCCTATCTCGTAGGTATCGGAGAAGAAGGAGCATTAGTGACCCGCAACGTCAACTATGCGGACGAAAGTGCAGAAACTTTCGTATCGGTAGGCACCAGCGGCTCATTGAATCCGGATGGGGACATTCACTGTACATTGATTGAAGATCCCTCAGGCATCACTTCTTACAATCAAAAATATAAATCGAGTACGGAAATCCAATATCAGGCACTTCCTGCGGCCAATTACAACATATCTTCAATGAATGCAGTGATCCGTGCCGGAGAATCTTATGCCCGCATACCTGTTGCCATCCACCCGGAAGGATTACATTGTGATTCCTTATACGCCCTTCCGCTGAAAATGGAATCTTGCAAAGAGTACCCTGTTGCACAAGCTGAAACAGTGGTTCTGTTCGCTATAAAGACCTACAACAACTACTCGGGATACTACAATTACATCGGTACCAACAACGGAGCTTCCTTTAGTTTGATTCGTAATGCTGTTGCTGTAAACAAGAATACAATTCGTATTTATTATACAGGCACTGAGGAACTGGCAAGAGCGAAAGATACCGGACTCACCATTACAGTGAACGAAGATAACACACTCAGCCTTGCCGGATGGAAGAACCTGAATGTTACAGAGGGAAGCGGAAGCTACGATCCTCAAAACAAAACATTCAGTTTTACATGCAAGGTGAATGGGAATGAAGTGGAAGCCTATTTAATATCGGCAACGGCAAGCGAAGAATAATCGTAACCGGAAAGGATATATTAAAAACCACCACAGATTATACAGATAAAAACAGATACTTGCTTCTTCAATATAAACAATCTGTGAGTATCAGTGTAATCCGTGGTGAATTATTAATTACATAAATGAACTATTATCATGAGAGAAAAAAACATCAAAAGAGTGTTCTTGTGTTGTCTCACCGCTTTGGCTGTTAATACCTATGCCCAGAATTTCAACTGGGTCAGCAGTACAGAAGGCAACACTTGGAAACAATCAAAAGTGAAATTACAATCGAGCGCCAGCCAAACCCCGCTTTTAGATATCAGCGGAACGGAAGAAGGCACCACATTCAAAGCATGGGGAACCACCTTCAACGAACTGTGCAGGGATGCCTTGAACATGCTCACCCGTGATGAACAGGACGACCTGTTGAAGAAAATGTTTTCCCCTGAAGGAGAACTTCGTTTCAACAGAGGCCGTATTTCGATGAATGCCAATGACTATGCCCGCGACTGGTATAGCTGCGACGAAGTATCAGGCGACTTCCAACTGAAGTATTTCAATATCAACCGTGATAAACTGGCTATTATCCCCTTTGTCCGTGCAGCGCAAAAGTATAATCCGGATATGACTTTCTGGATGTCTCCCTGGTCACCTCCCAGCTGGATGAAAATTAACAATGACTATCCGGTTCGCAGTGACAGGACTAATAAGATGTCGCCTCTGTCTGATGTAGTACTCTATGAGGATAATACGGAGACACGCGATAACGTCTTCCCCCGACAACTCGCAGTGAATGACTACATGATTCAGGACCCACGCTATCTGCAAACTTATGCCAACTTCTTCTGTAAGTTCATTGATGCTTATAAAGAACAAGGAATTCCCATCGATATGATCATGTATCAGAATGAAGCATACAGTTATACCCCGTATCCCGGTTGTGCCTGGACAGCTGAGGGTACCGTACGTTTCAACGTAGAGTATCTGGCGCCCACATTAAAGAAACATCATCCGGAAGTAGCTCTCTACCTTGGTACTTTCAATACCAACCGCTATGACTATGTTGATAAAATACTTTCCGATCCACGCATGCCGCAAAGCGTTCAGGGAGTTGGCTTTCAGTGGGAAGGAGGACAGATACTGCCTAAAATACGTGCCAAATACCCCCAGTACAAGTATATGCAGACAGAAAGCGAATGCGGTGGGGGCACCTTCGACTGGAGAGCGGGCGAACACACCTTCCATCTGATTAATCACTATCTGGGTAATGGCTGCGAAGAGTACACCTTCTGGAACAATACCCTCTGCGATAACGGTGAAAGTCCCTGGGGTTGGAAACAAAATGCTTTGATACATGTTGATTCAAAATCCCGTACGGCAACTCTTACACCGGAGTATTATGCAGTAAGACATTATAGCCAGTTCGTAACACCCGGTTCACGCGTTATAGCCTACAAGCCTTCAACAGAAGGAAGAACACCGGTCTTGGTAGTGGAAACTCCAGAAAAGAAAAAGGTAGTGATAGCCGGAAACTTTAATGATGAGGCTAAAAAAGTAACCGTGAAGTTGCGGGACCGTTACCTGAACATTGAACTTCAACCGCACTCTTTCAATACATTCGAAGAGAAATAAATTTCTTCAATGAAATGATAAGCAAGTGAGCATAATTAGTTTATGCTTTGGGAGTATCTGTCATGCTAAGCGTAGTCGAAGTATCTCCTCTCTTGAAATGATGAAGAGAATGAGCTCCTTCGATAAGCTCAGGATGACAGATAGTATCAGATAATTAAGCACGAATATTTAATGATAACTACAAGCATTATTGATCAGCCATCATTTCTTACCTGTGAGACTTTTGTTTCTTACCTGAGAAACTTTTGTTTCTTGCCTGTGAAATTTTTGTTCCATAGGCAAGGCACTTTTGTTTCAATAGGAAGAAACAAAATAGAACAAATAGAGGTGCGACAAAGCACTATTGTTTCAAATACTCTGAAGGCAATACCCCAAACTCTTCCTTAAAGCATTGCCGGAAATAAACCACGCTGTTTATACCTACCCTGAAAGCAACTTCGGAGATATTATACCTGCCTTCCAGAAGCAACCGTTCAGCATGCTGCATTTTTATCTTACGAACATATTCATTGGTAGACAAGCCTGTCAAAGCTTTCATCTTGCGATATAGCGTAGACTTACTCATACACATATTATCAGCCAGATAACCTATGTCAATCTTCTCGGATGACAACCGGGCTTCTATCAGCTGATTTATCTTCTCAATAAACTCATTATCCAGTTTATTCAAAGACTCTGCCAATAAAGCACGTTTCTCATCCATATTATGATGTGGAGTACTGGTATTAAAACGCTCTGTCAGCCGCTTGCGAGATTCAAGCAAATTGTTGATACGACTATGCAGGAGAGTAGCACTAAAAGGTTTCGTCAGATAAGAATCGGCTCCCACCTGATATCCCTCTTCTTTATCCTGCAACGAATCTTTAGCAGTCAACAGAATAATGGGAATGTGACTGGTGCGCACATCTTCTTTCAGTATTTTACACATCATAATTCCATTCATCACAGGCATCATGATATCACTCACAATGATATCAGGAATACTATTTAATGCCTGCTCCATCCCCTGTTCGCCATTCGCCGCTGTTTTCACTTCAAAATCATCAGAGAAGGATTCGGCAATATAATTGCAGATGTCCTGATTATCTTCCACTATCAACATAATACGCTTTCCACCGGAAGCTGACTCAGGAATCTCTTCTTTTTCTTCCTTTTCATCTACGGTTCTTTCCGGTGAATCGGCATGTAATACATGAGGATAAGTATTATCAGTCAATAGACTGAAATAGAAGGTACTACCTGTGCCTAAGGTACTCTCCACCTTTATTTCCCCCTCATGCAACGTCACCAGATTTTTCACCAGTGCCAGGCCGATGCCGGTACCCGAAGCCTGATGATCGCCTCCTTCCTGATAATAACGATTAAAGATATGGGGTAATGCCTCAGGAGTAATGCCAAAACCTGTATCACTTACTTTTATTTCAGTATAACTGATATTATTCCGTACCACATTGTGCAATCCCAGGGTGATAGAACCCTTCTCGGTATATTTAATAGCATTAGAGATCAGATTATCCAGGATAATAGTCACTATCTCTTTATCAAAGTATAGAGGCATATCCTCTTTTTCCAGTTCGATGCGAAACTCAATATCCGGCTTACGATTCAGTTCTTTATATTTAAGTCCTATTTCGTATACCAGATTGGCAATATTGTCATGAGCCACACAAAGCTTCTTATTCTGTGTTTCCGTCTTTCTGAATTCCAGTATCTGGTTGATCAAATTCAATAATCGTATGGCACTTTGATGGATGACTGATATCTTCTGGGCATCCTTGTTGGAAAGCGAATTACTCTTCTGCATATCTTCCAGTGGGCCCAGTATCAATGTCAGCGGTGTACGAAGTTCATGCGTGATGTTGGTATAAAAACGCAGACGCTCCTGATTCAGTTCCTGCTCTTGCACATGATTCTTTTTTTCCAGATCGTACAGAACTTCCATATCAAGCTTCTTCTTGTAAGCATAAAGAATGAAGAACAGGATGGCTCCACTCAACAACACATAGCTGCATTTCGCCCACCAGGTAAGCCACAAAGGCGGAACAATATGGATATCCAAAGTTGTAACCTCATCCGACCATTCCTGGTTCTTGATACGGGTTTTTACCATGAAATGATAATCACCGGGAGGCACATTACGGAAGGTTACGCTATTGGGGCCTGTCACCGTATACCATGCATCTTCCAGTCCTTTCAGCATATAGGCATACTCCACCTGGTTGACCAATGCATAGTTCCGTATATTAAAAGTAATATTAAAGCTATTCTGCATATACTTCAGCCTTACTTTCGACTGACCGTCAATACTGACCACTTCTTCATTGTCTCCCATATTACCCAAAGGAGCAAATATCTTCATTTCCGTGATAACAGCCGCAGGAGACTCACGCTTTGTCAGAACAAAATCCGGATTGAAGTGGCAAAGTCCATTGATGGAACCGAAATAAATCTCTCCATTCTGATCCTTAGCTACACTGCCACTCATAAAATTTCCCATCGGCACATTATCCCAATGGTCATAGTTATAGAAAACATCCTTATCCCGCAACAGACAACTGATTCCCTTATTGGTGCTCACCCAGATATTATGATTCGCATCTTCCGTTATAGCACGTATATGTGTATTGGTTAAGCCTTCTTCACGGCGGTAAACCTTATATTCCCAATCGGATGGCGAAGAGAAACACACCAAACCTTCTCCTGTCCCGACCCATACATTCTTCCTGCTGTCTTCATAAATTGCATTGATGGTATTGGAAGGGAACAGGTTCTCCATATTAAAGAGCTTGATATCCTGCAACTCATCATCTCCTATCCCCAGGCCACTCCCAAAAGAACCGATCCACAGACGTCCCTGAGAGTCCTTCATAACGCACCGCACCAGATTGTTCTCAAACTCATAATGTCCCACGATCTTCTTATCAGCCAGACTAACTTTATAGATACCACGACTGGTACCAATCCACAGAATATGCCGGTCGTCTTCATAGAACGAACGGATATCCTCGTGCTCTAATTCTTTAAGGAAGTTCCGGTGGAATATCTTTCTCTTCGAATCGTAATAATTCACTCCACCCATAAATAAGCCGAACCACAGATTATCTTCCGAGTCGCGCAGTGAGGCCAGCACAGAGTTTCCACTCATATCTTCAATCTCTTCCTGATAAACGGATACCCGTTTACCTTGATCAAAGACATTGATTCCTCCCCCATCTGTTCCAATCCACAATTTACCTTGGCTATCCACACAAACGCTGCTTGCTGTTTTATTATTCAGGCGACTCATTGAATTCTGATTGGGAGAATAGTAATAACCGCCAAACAAAGGTGGCTCATAGCTTAAGAAATTTATGCCACCACCCCATACACCCGTCCAGATATTCTTGAATGAATCCTGAAAAATGCACCTCGTACTTGAATTAGAGAGACTGTATCCGTCATCTCCTTCCCTGATATAATGAAATTGAGTCTGTTCGGGTAGCAGGAACAAACGCTGCGATAAATCCATTATGGCTATTCCACCAAATTCCATAGCTATCCACAACTTATTCCCGTCAAGCTGCTTAATGTCGTAGATATAGTGCGAAAGATTCCCGTCTGAATTAAACTGGATGAAATTCTCTGATTCAGGATTAAACAATGCCAGACCTTTGTTTGTCCCTACCCAGATATTATTATTCAGATCCTTATATACGCATCTCACTTCATTACCCGGCAAGCTATGCCGATCACCCGGATCATGCACGAAGTTCTTCGCCCTTTTATCTTTAATGGAAAGAATACTAAAACCATTATGGACATGACCTACATATAACTTACCATTCCCCCCATCAGCAACAGTCCAGATGTTATCACTGACAAGCCCCGGTATATTTGCTGTATTATAATGAGAAAAGTGACCGGTTTCTTTATCAAAATATTCAATTCCTTTCCAATAAGTTGTCACCCACAGATTTCCATCAGCAGCGGCAATAACATTGGTTACGTCATCCGTAATGATACTTTCAGGCACAGCCTCATTATGCCGGTAGAATGTAAAGGTGTCCTTTACATAATTATAAGCATTCAACCCCGCCCTCTGTGTGCCAATCCATAAGATGGAATCCTTCGGATCATCCAGCAGGCAGTTCAGTTCATTCCCCGTAATACCATAGCCATTCTTTGTTTCATTCTTATAGTAAGTAATGAAGCGCGTTCCATCGAACTTATTCAAGCCCTCTTCAGTCGCAAACCATAAAAAGCCCTCTTTGTCCTGGGCTATACTAACCACATAGTTATTGGATAATCCCTTCTCAATTCCCAATTGCCTGACAGCATAAGGTTGTGCCGTCAGAAGGGCAGGTAACAACAGTAAGTAAAGTAATAATCTGCTTTTCATGACATCAATTTTCTATTGCAATCCAAAAGTATAAATAAATTCTTTATTTCAGATACACAAATCGTTCATTGCAAGATTTACATCCCCTCACTGCAAGATTTATGCAGTTCAAGAAAACTAAGATAGCTTACATTTGCATTATCTAAAAGTGATATTTTAGTAAAGAATGTATCTAATTGTTTAACTTTAAAAGTAATATGTATGAAGAAGAAGCATTTATTCAATGCCGCCCTACTCTGGGCATTCTTATCACTGACTTTATGGACTACAGGATGTAGCGACGATGATGGCTATCCTGATGTGGACGGACAGGCACCTTCCATAGAAATGACACTTGAACACATTCAGACTGCAAATGGTCGCACATTTACACTGGAAGGAACGATTAAAGATGCTGATGGTATTTCAACCATTCAACTGCAATGTGCCGACCTGAACCTCAACAAAACAATCGATTTGATCGAGATTTATGAGAAACCTCTCGAAACTTACGAATTGAGCTACGACTTCAAAATTCAACCGGATGAAATCGGTGAACAGTTCACCGTAAAAGTTACCGTAACCGACGTAGGCGGACGTACTGTTTCACAAGATGTACTTGTAACGTTGGACGGAGACTTTGAAGATCCAGTATTCGTTATTGCACCCGAAAAGGGTGGTATGGTCACCGTATTGCTGAGAGAAGGTGAAATCCCTACACTCAACATGAATATCTCGATAACTGACGACCGCGGACTGGATTATCTATTGGTAAATATCGAAGGCATCGAAGGATATGAAAACCTGAAAATAGATGCTGATGGTGAAAAAGCTTTTGAGCACTCATTCAACATCACAATGCCTAATGAAAAGAAGGACTATCCGATGACACTTACTGCTGTCGACAAGACAGGAAAAAGCACAATGATAGAATGTACCGTATCTGTAACCGATGTACAGGATTTCGAAAAGATGTATCTGGCAGACGTAGCTACCGAAGCAGAACTAAACAGCGATGTATTCGGCGTACCGATGCGCATAGATCATGTGGGCGAATTCCAATATCAAGCTCTCTATTATTGCCAGAAAGCTAATACGGAAATCTTCTTCTTACCGCAAAAGACAAGTTTTTCTCCTGTTTGTTATGGTATTGATCCGACAGATGAAGCCATGCTGACCGATGATCCGGCACTGGCTAAACCAATTGTACTGACAGAAGCTAATGTATACTATAAAATCAATATCAATATCTTGCTGAAGACGTATGAAATGGAAACTTATTCACTTGCAGAAGCTGTAGACCCATGGCCTGCAAGCATGAAATACGGCTTACCTACCATGGATAAATGGAACAACAACAGCGGTGAGATGATGGACTTTACGTTCGGTCTGACATCTGACAATCCTACCGGAGTAGTCTCTTTCAAACAAGATGCCACTAACCCGCACTTGTTCTACAATGAGCCTATGTCACTGACAGCAGGAGAGTCAATGAACTTCATTATTCACAACTATCACACAGACCAATGGTGGAACTTTGTTCGCTGGTGCAGCGATACTGAAGAAGAGCCTGAAATATTCGGCTATTACACCGGAAGTGCATTTAAAAATTCCAATTACACCGGTCCCACTACAACACAAGATGTATGGTCTAAACCCAAAGTGACTGTAACCGGCACCTATCAATTCTGGTTTGATTCCCACCTGGGTAGAGCGAAATTAGTACGAGTAAATTAACCTAATAATAGTCTGACAAATGAGAAAGCAACTATTAATTGCATGTCTTTTGTTACTGTCAATATGCAGCTATGCACAACAGATAACAGTAAAAGGTATAGTGACTTCAGCTACCGATAAGGAACCCTTAATCGGAGCTACAATTCAAGTGAAAGGCAGTGGAACAGGCACCATCACAGGCATCGATGGTGATTATACACTGATGAATGTTCCTGCAAACGCTATACTTGTGTATTCTACCATCGGTTACCAGACACAAGAAATCAAAGTAAACGGACAGACCACCATCAACGTTGTGTTGTCGGAATCTGCCGAACTACTGGACGAAGTGGTGGTTATCGGATATGGTGCCGTGAAAAAGAGCGACCTGACCAGTTCCATCGCTACAGTGAAAGGCGATGAAATCACCGAAACTGTAACCGGTAATGCTATGGACGCCTTGCAAGGTAAGATCAACGGTGTACAGGTAACCAGCGGTGGTGGTCCGGGTACACAACCTAAAGTATTGATCCGTGGTGTAACTACAGTTAACGGAACCGATCCGCTCTACGTGGTAGATGGTATGCCGGTAGGTACGAACATCAACTTCCTAAACAGTAATGATATCCAGTCCATGGAAGTTCTAAAGGATGCTTCTGCGGCTGCTATCTACGGTACGCGTGCCTCTAACGGTGTGATCCTGATTACTACCAAGAAAGGTATTGCCGGAAAAACAAATATCAGTTTCAGTGCATCGGCAGGTTTCCAAACGTTGGCTAAACCCAAAATGGCCAATGCTGCCGAATACAAAGAAGTGTTCAATACCCGCTATACAAATGATGGAGGTACCTCTATCTGGAATGACACCGGTGCCACTACCAATCCGAATGGTACTGACTGGTGGGATGAGGTAATCAATAAGACTGCTTTAGTACAGAATTACTCACTCAACATCTCCGGTGGTAATGACAAATTGGTTTATAATCTTAGCTTAGGTTATTTCCGTAATAATTCACAATACGACTACGGATACTGGGATAAAATCAATGCACGTCTCAATACGGAATATACCTTCAACAAATACGTAAAAATGGGTTTTGACATTGCACCGCGCGTAGAATCATGGGATGATACTCCCAACCTTTTCTCAGCTGCTATGTCCATGGATCCGACAACTCCTGTATTTAAACCACAAGATCAATGGGTGGACAATGAGTTTAACAACTATCAGCGTTCTTACAACAATCAGGAATGGAACCCAGCCGGTTCGTTGTCACGCCAGAATGGACATTCACGTGAAATGGGTGCCATTGTAAACACCTATTTACAAGTAAATCCGATTGAAAAGCTTACCTTACGTACACAATTCGGAGCTAATGCCCACTTCCGTCGCTCGGATGGATTCACACCCGAATTCTATATCGACGCTTTGGAACAATCTACATTGAGTAATGTTTCCCGTGAGATGCAAGAATGGCTCGACTGGAACTGGACCAATACTGCAACTTATTCTGACACTTTTGCTTCAAAGCATAACCTCAATATAATGGGTGGTTTCACAGCAGAACGTTTTGCATGGTTCCAGACCAAGGCTTCACGCGACGATGTGCCCAACAATATGGACATCATGCAGGAAGTAAATGCCGGTACACAGAATCAGAAAGGTGACGGTACTACCACCTACAACACGTTGATATCATATTTGGGACGTATCATGTATAACTATGATAACCGTTACTATGTGACAGCATCTATCCGTGCCGATGGTTCTTCCCGCTTCCCCAAAGGAAACAAATATGCTATCTTCCCCGCGGTATCTGCTTCATGGCGCATCATCAGCGAAAGCTTTATGCAAGACCAGAAGGTATTCAGCAATCTGAAACTACGTGGTGGTT
>ENA-OPNH01001486-OPNH01001486.1-human-gut-metagenome-genome-assembly--contig:-NODE-1486-length-11828-cov-1.848722_pt1 | contig 11828 bp, 10 predicted proteins | sample MGYA00241537_ERZ501771 | MGnify/ENA primary metagenome ERZ501771 (study PRJEB25962, sample SAMEA2042608) | human gut metagenome | biome: human gut; feature: human-associated habitat; material: faeces...
AACGACCACGGTGTACAGCTCATATTTCCGGAGAAGTCGGACATTCCGAACTTCCCGCTTGCGGACTCTGCGGACAGGAGATTCATGGCGATGCCGGCATATCTCGGAGGAAGATTTCATATGTGCGGTGAGAAGTGGTATGGCTCAAATGGCAGAAATTCGCACAAGGGGCTGCCGAGATCCATACTCATGGCGACATTAAATGACGTGGAGACAGGCCAGCCGCTTGCGTACATGTCAGCCAATCTCTTAAGTGCCATGAGAACCGGAGCGATGCCCGGGCTTACTGCCATGTATCTTGCAAGAAAGGATAGCAAGGTACTGACTATCCTTGGCGCAGGAGTCATAGGAAGGACAAGCCTCATGGCTATCATGGCAAAGTTCCCGGACCTGGAGGTGCTGAAGATCAAGGGCAGCTCAAAGACCTCGCACACAGCCCATGAACTGGCGGATTACGCCAGGGAGAACTATAAGAGTCTCAAGGAGATAATCATCTGCGATACTCTGGAGGAGGCCGTGAGGGATGCAGATATCATAGCGGAGGCGGTATCTGTTGAACCGAGAAAATGGCCTGTCATAGATCCGGCATGGGTGAAGCCTGGATGCACGATCATATCATCTGGAACCATGGATATGGATCTGGAATTTGTCAGAGATCATGTGACGAAGGTTGTAGACAACATACAGATGTATGAGGAATATGTAAATGTGTATCAGGAGTGGGACGAGGACGGCAACAGGATATCACTTGGAACACCAGGCATACACTTTGTGAATATGGTGACGGATGGCTGGATAGAGAAGAGGGAGATCAGACATCTGGGAAACATAATGCGTGGCCTCGAGCCGGGACGAACGAGTGATGACGAGACCTTTCTTGTGAGCCTTGGCGGCATGCCGATCCTTGATGTCGGCTGGGGCTATGAGTGTTATCAGAAGGCACTCAGAGAAGGCATTGGAACAAAGCTTAAGCTGTGGGATGCGCCATATATGAGATAAAGAAGAAAACAGCAGCCGGATATGTAAATATCCTGGCTGCTGTCATGTTATCAGGTCTGAAGCTTAGCTAATTCTGCCTTGAGACGTTCAATCTCAGCATCCTTGTCGGCGATTTCAGCATCCTTGTCGGCAATCTCAGCAAGCTTATCAGCCATTTTTACATCCATGTCCTTGATGGTATTTTCCATAGCTTCCATCTTAAGAATCAGTGCGTCGGATTCGAGTTCTAAAGACTGATCAATCATATTCCAGACCTCCTCTGTCTCAGTATAAGCATCATACAGATAGGTATATAACTTTTTCGTCAGCGATATCAACTGATGTGCATCAGAAGGCGTGATATTACCTAACTGCTGATTGGTTTCTATACTTTGAAGTATATCAGTCTCAACTAGATTTTTCAACGAATTGATAGTGGTTTTATCTGGGCCGTTTTTTCTGTTCATAAGTTTTCTCAACTTGAGGAGATGAAAAGGAATAAGGATTATCATCTTGCGGTCGTTGAGTTCCTGGGCACTCAACTGAGCCAGCTTTACGGTTGGTACAGAGTAAATATATGGGGAGTTGTTCTGAAAATCAAGTTTAAGCTGTAGTTCATCAGGAACAGACGATGATACATCATCAAGATAAATGATTCGTGGTTCGGGAAAGTGCAGGGTGTAAACAGGTTTGTTGTCAAGTTCTGTTTTATGTATTTCCTTGTTTATCTCGGCATAGCCGTAGCCATAGGAGAATACTCTGAAAACAATTTCGTTATCTTCTGTGATCTGTGCTTCCATGTGATAGGCGTATTTGTCATTGAGTATGAGTATTGAATCCGCAAGTGTGGTTTTTAGAGTTCCATCAGCCTGGTGTTCAGTCCAGTGATAGGTTATGGTTGTCGTGGACGGATCGTGGTCCGTGCCAAAAAGACCGTTTATCATGTTGGTTACAGCTTTGGATGATAAAGTCAGCATTTTTTTAAATGCATGATCGAATATCTGGTCAGCAGATTTCTTAGTGGTGTATGTGTCACCACGGTAATTTCCCTGTTTTGTATTTTTCAAATAATGCCCTCCGATAAAATTTGTATTCCAGCTGGTAGGCATACATTAAATCAATCTTCAGAGAAAGTCAATAAAATGGCAAACATTCCTCAATAAAGCGAATTTAGGGGCTTTTTTGGAGGCCATTCTCCAAATTGTATAGTAATTTACAGATTTAGTCATCGATTTTTGATGGCATCTAAACAAAACGCTTTCGACTGTAATATGACCAGCCGAAAGCGTTTTAATAGAAAATGTTAGTATAAGTTATTCAGATTATTTTATTTTGAATGTTACTCTCTGTACCTTACCATCCTTGGACCAGATGATGAGCTTGTGTGTTCCCTTCTTAAGAACAGCCTTGCCCGGTTTTACAGCCTTACCGTCCAGCTTCATTTTCGCAAGACTATTAGGATTAGATACTGTAAGTTTCTTGCCAGGTTTGTAAGTCTTGCCATTTACGACGGACTTGCTTCTGGCGGTTTTGTTCACCTTGGTTGTGGAAGCGCAGAGCCTTGTTGCCTTGTCTGCATCTTTGATGACCCATGATACGGTTTTACCGTCTTTGGATACTGTGCCGTTTGTGAAGTTGACCTTGGACTTGAAGGTTATCTTCATATTTAAGTAGAAGGATGATAAATCCATAGCTTCGTCAGATAATCCGGATGTTGATACAGTTAAGGCAGAAGGGTTAAAAGTGGCAAAGAAATAATTTTTGCTTATGCATACGTTTGAAAATCCAGAGGTACTATTAAGATTGTCTTCGATATCTTTAAAACTTGAGTTTTTTATAGTTGAGATAAACATATGATAAATAGTACCATTTATTCTCTTTTTGGAGTATTTAAGTCCAGATTTTTTTGCATCTTTTATTATAGCTTGTTTTGTTGTGTTAGATAAGCTTGCCATAGATTCAATCATTTCATCATCAAACCCAATAGAAACAGTACAGCTCGCCTTTGTAGCAGATGAGATCTTCACGCTTGTGGTTGTGGCTACTCCACATCCCGTCAGGGCAAATCCGAATACGAAGATGCACATGGTGAGCAGCAGATGTTTTAAATGCTTGTTCATAATAATTGTAACCTCCCTTTTCAAAAACGTTATATAACTCCATACATTTCAAATATATTGTGGCAGACAGAAAAATGTCAATAGCAGAAAAGGAAAAATCAACCAATATTCCATACTTTTGTAACAGAAAAATCACAAAGCTAAATTTATGATTACAGTAGAACATCTTACGAAATGCTATGGAGATTTCATAGCGGTGAGGGACCTGTCATGACAAAGAGGACGAAGATGCATCAGCAGCGAAGCCAAAGATGAGACATTTACACTTAATAAAATAAAGAGATGGAAGATCATAGTTGCCAAAATAAACCACATCCACCGAATAAAATAAACAATCAAAGAATTGGCAAAAAACATTGACCTTGGTATTATACCAGACTCTACAATGAGTGAAAATTAAAAGCAAGAACACATGGAAGAGAGCAAAGGAGCTCATAGGAATATGACTCCGCTGCTCTCTTTTTTATTTGTAAGGAGGAATGGATATGAAGAAGATAGAACTCATCATCAGACCAGAGAAGCTTGAGCCACTCAAGAAGATACTCAGCAAGAATGAATACAGCGGACTCACCGTCATGTCGGCCATGGGCTGCGGACACCAGAAGGGCTACAGTGAAGAATTCAAGAAGCTTGGGATGGAGATCAATCTCCTGCCAAAGCTCTACGTCATGACCGTGATACTTGACGAGGATCTGGATGACATACTCACAGAGATATGTGAGAAACTCTCCACTGGTCAGGTTGGAGACGGAAAGATATTTATAACAAATGTTGACGATGTCATGAGGATAAGGACAGGAGAACATGGAGAATCAATACTTTGATTACTACTTTAGAAAAGAGTGAGGTGAGTTGCTGATGGAAGAGAGAAAAGCAATAGTACAGCTTAAAAATATAACAAAGTCATTTGGCGACAATCAGGTGCTGAAGCCCATCAGCCTTGACATATACGAGGGAGAGTTTCTGACATTGCTTGGTTCATCAGGCTGTGGCAAGACGACCACACTTCGTATCATTGCAGGTTTTGAAACACCCACGGAGGGAAATGTATACATAGAAGATAAGGATGTCACAGAGCTGGCGCCGTACAACAGGGATGTCAACACGGTGTTTCAGAGTTACGCTCTTTTCCCTCACATGACAGTCTTTGACAACATAGCATTTGGCCTTGTTGAGAAGAAGATGGACAAGAAGGAGATAAAGAAAAAGGTTCTGGAAATGTTGGATCTGGTGCAGCTCCATGGATTTGAGAAGAGAAAGCCATCGCAGATGTCAGGTGGACAGAAACAGAGAGTTGCAATTGCCAGGGCACTGGTAAACTCACCGAAGGTACTGCTTCTTGATGAGCCACTCGGAGCACTTGATCTGAAACTAAGAAAGCAGATGCAGGTGGAGCTCAAGAGGCTGCAGAAGAAGCTGGGAATCACATTTGTGTATGTAACCCATGATCAGGAAGAGGCGCTTACTATGAGCGACAGGATAGCTGTCATGCATCAGGGACACTTCGAGCAGATCGGTACGGCAAAAGAGATATACGAGAATCCACAGACCAAATTTGTTGCAAGCTTCATAGGAGAGTCCAATATATTCGAGGCAAATGTGGACACCATAGAAGGCACTGATCTTGGGCTTACGATGGAGAATGGAAAGGTCAGAGCGAAGGGCGAGGGATTTGTTAAGGAAGAGATCGTGTACATATCGGTACGTCCCGAAAATACGCATCTGTCAGACAAGCCGGTGGATGGATTTACACTGAAAGGAATCGTCAAGGATCAGATCTATGTTGGTTCGGTCCTTAAGACTATAGTGGAACTGCCAAATGGCAAGGAAGTCAAGGTCAACAATCATCCTGATGCCACGGTATATCCTGATGGCACGGCAGTGTCAGTGTACTGGGAGCCGGACAAGGCGGTTGTCATACACACCAAGGAGGATAAGATGTACGACGCCATAGAGGATGCAGTTCTTAAATAAGAAATATCTGCGTGTAATGATAACCGGATTTAGTTTCGGCTATGCAAGGAGGCTTTGCTATGAAAGAAAAAAAGAAAAAGGAGAAAAAGAACACTCTGCCGATATTGTGTATGGTTGGTCCAACATCTCTGTGGCTGTTGTTTTTCCTTCTCATCCCACTTATATATGTTGTGGTCATAAGTTTTATGACAAAGGGGGCATATGGCGGAGTTGTCGGCAAGTTCTCAATTGACAGCTATAAGAAGATATTTGATCCGCTGTATCTGACGGTCATGTGGAAGTCGATTGTCATGGCATTTGAGACAAGCGTGATATGCCTCATCATATCTTATCCATTTGCTTACATGCTGTGCAAGGTGCCGGACAAGATACGCGGAATGCTCACGCTTCTCATCATGCTGCCATTCTGGGTAAATGGTCTTATCAGACTGAATGGATGGTCAAATATACTGAGAGACAGCGGCTTTGTAAATACATTGTTGATGAAGATAGGAATCATAGACCAGCCGATGCAGATGATGTACTCGGAGGGGGCGGTCCTCTTTGGAATGGTGTATACCTTCTTCCCGTTCATGGTTCTTCCGCTGCAGAGCAGCATATCAAAGCTCGACCACTCGCTGGTTGAGGCGTCATACGATCTGGGGGCAAGGAAGATAAAAACATTTATCAGAGTCATACTCCCGATGACGCTCCCGGGAATATTTGCAGGAACGATACAGGTATTCATACCGAGCCTTGGAGCATTCTTCATATCGGATGTTATGGGTGGCGGCAGCGCCGCATATCTTGGCAATCTGATACAGAACCAGTTCCTTGTGGCACGTAACTGGCCACTGGGCGCAGCGTTCTCGGTACTTCTGATCATCTTCACTCTGGTTGTGCTAAAGGCGTACAGCAAGGTTGGAGATCTGGATGATCTGGCATAAGGAGGGATGGATATGAAGCGAAAAGAAAAGAAGAAGATGGGCGCGGGATCGATCATATTCATGGCACTTGTATATCTGTTCCTGTACATGCCGGTATTTGTCATCATCCTGTTCTCGTTCAACAAGAACAATACAAATATGGTGTTTGACGGATTCACACTCAAGTGGTATCTGGAGGTGTTCCAGGGGGACTCACTTCTGAAGAACTTCTGGCTGTCCATAGAGCTGGCGTTAGTGTCCATGGTCATATCGGTGGTTCTAGGAACTCTGGCAACCATAGGACTTTACAGGTACGAGTTCAAGCTCAAGAAGTTTATCAACGGACTTCTGTACGTGCCGATAGTCATCCCGGAGCTGGTTATAGGTCTTGCCTCACTGGCATCGTTTTCCAAGATGGGCATGACCATGGGATTTGCGACCATGGTGTTCGCACACGTTACATTCTGTCTGCCATTTGTCATCATCACACTGAGATCACGAATTGCGAATTTTGACAGCTCTATAGAGGAGGCGGCAATGGATCTCGGGGCAAATCAGTGGCATACGTTAAAGCGTGTCACCATCCCGATGCTGACACCTGGAATCATATCCGGAGCGCTGCTATCCATAACTCTCTCGATAGATGATGTAATAATCAGCTACTTCGTATCCGGAGCCGGGGATATCACGTTCCCTATCAAGGTATACGGAATGGTCAGAGGCAAGATCACAACAAATGTATATGTCATATCAACTTTGATGATAGTCGGAATAGTTGTGATCTACCTCCTTGCGGGGGCACTTGGAAGGTTTATATCAAAGCGCAGGGAGATAAGAGACATCCGCAAGATAGATGCACAGTAATTCCGTAAGATAGATGCGCAGTAATTCGGGAATACAGAATATGTTCCGAAGACATATATGGCAAGGAGGCGTAACAAATGGATGAAACGACAAAGATGACAGCAGACCTTATAGTGTATGGAAAAATCTATACGGCGGACAGCAAACGCAGTCTGGCGCAGGCTATAGCGGTCGCCGATGGAAAGATCATATACGTGGGTGACAGAGCCGGTGCAGAACGCTATGCAGGCGAAAATACACAGGTTATAGAACATGACAAAGGACTTGTGATACCGGGAATGACAGAGGGACATGCACACATATCAAGCACCACTGAGATAGTGTACGGTGTCAGCCTTGCAAATAAGGAGAGCATAGACGATTATGTGACGGCGATAAAAGATTATATGGCGAGCCACCCTGACGAGAAGGTTGTGAGCGGTTCCGGTTTTGAAAATGGAGTATTTGGATCCTTGGGACCGACCGCTGACATACTGGATGACATATCGGCGGATGTGCCGATGGTCATGATAAGCGAGGATCACCACTCATATTGGGTGAACAGCAAAGCTATGGAACTTGTCGGGATTGATGAAACTACCGCTGAGGTTCCCAATGGTGTGATAGTGAGGTATCCGGGAACAAGCAGACCAACGGGATGGTTCAAGGAGATGGCGGGCAATCTGTTCAGTGCGGTGCTGCCTGAGATGACTGCTGACAACTTTGCACATGCCATAGAATGTTATCAGGATATAGCCTTGTCAAATGGCGTCACAATAGCATTTGAGCCAATGTTTGACAAGAAACAGAACTATGACAGAAGATTTGCCGGATATGCAAAGCTTAACAGCGAGGGAAAACTAAAGGTGACATTCAGGTTAGGTTACACGCTGGAGCCTGTTGATGATGAGGACTATGTGTTTGCTGAACTTGCAAAGTATCATGAGAAGTTCCGGTATGTTCCTAAGATACAGGTGAACACGTTAAAGATATTTGCAGATGGAGTAGTGGAAGGTCATACAGCTTTTCTCAGAGATGATTACGCGGATGCCCCAGGAGATAAGGGTGAGCCGATGCTCAGCCAGGAGAGGACAAATGCGGCGGTGAAACGTGCTCTTGATGCGGGATACGATGTACATGCACACGCAATCGGCGATGCTGCGATAGACGAGGTGCTGAATGCATATGAGTACGGACAGACAGAAACAGACAGGGATTACAGAAATGCCATAACACATCTTCAGGTCATGGTGCCGGAGCATGTGGACAGGATGAAGAGCCTTGGTGTGGTAGCGGTCACCAATCCATACTGGCACTTCAGGAACAGCGTGTATTATGACACTTTGGAGAAGCCATTTCTCGGAGAAGAAAGAGCCTCCAAGGAATACTATATGAGATCCATCACAGATGCTGGAATCGTCACAAGCTGTGCCAGCGACTTCCCTGTAACGGTTCCACCGAGAACTATGGATGCACTTCATCTCATGGTGAACAGAAAACAGCCCGGACATCCGGAGATGGAAGAGATGGGTGCCGGCGAGACGATAAGTGTTGAGGATGGTCTTCAGGTCCTCACATATGGCGGAGCATACCAGAACAGGCTTGAGAAGACAAAGGGATCCCTTGAAGCAGGCAAGGATGCCGACTTCGTATTGCTGGATTCGGATGTCCTTACTATCCCGAAGGAAGACATCTACAAGACACAGGTTACAGCCACTTATATATGTGGTGAGAAAGTCTGGGCGTAAGAATAAACAACCAGACTGGTGTTCAATAAAAGGAGGAAATGACTATGATAAGAGGAAAAATCAAAAAAATGATGGCTGCAGCACTTGCAGCGACAATGGTATTTACGATGACAGCATGTGGCAGCGATTCAGAAGAGAAAACTGCAGACGGATACGCAAAGGAGATATATCTGTACAACTGGTCAGAGTATATGAGTGAAGATGTTCTCAATAAATTTGAGGAGGAATATGGCATAAAGGTAGTGGAGACTACATTTGAGTCGAATGACGAGATGCTGGCAAAGCTCATGGCGGGAGGCGGATCAGAATATGACATTGCAGTACCTTCAAACTTCTACATAGAATCTATGAAGGCAAATGATCTGCTTGAGCCTCTGGACAAGGATGTGATCACCAATTATGACAATATCGATGAGACTTACAGGACAATGCAGTGTGATCCGGATGGAGAGTACTGTGTTCCATATATGGGAACATCATGTGTATGGATAGCAAATAAAAAGATGCTGGACGACTATGGTATAGAGATCCATAAGATGGACGACTTGAAGAATGATAATCTGAAGAATAATATTTTGCTTGTGGATGATTCCCAGGCTATTATGAGTGTAGGTCTGCTGGGATGCGACCTTGATCCTACATCGGGCAACCTCGATGATATTGCAAAGGCAAAGGATTATATAAGTGGGCTGAATCCATATATCAAGGCATTTGCAGCGTCAACAGACACGAGAGACAGTATGGCAAAGGGAGAGGTAGCAGTTGCTCTCATGTACAGCGGCGAGGCACTTCAGGCGATGAAGGAGAATCCGGATCTTGAGGTAGTCATGGATGGTGAGCAGTGTTCACTCTCAATGGATACAATGGTCCTGCTCAAAGGCTCAAAGCACAAAGAGGAGGCAGAGCTGTTCCTTAACTTTATATTGAGACCTGACATATCCGCAGAACTCACAAATGAATTTCAGTTCATCTGTGCCAATAAGGCAGCAGTAGAATATCTGGATGATGACCTGAAAAACAGTCCACTGTGTGTGCTCACAGATGATATGAAGAAGAGAATATTTATGATAAATACATTTGATGCAGATGCGATATCAGCTGAGACAGATGCGGTCATGGAGATCAAATCATCCAGATAGGAACAGCCTATGGGATTGCAGAAGAAGATACGCGTAGACACATCTATAAAAAAGAAAAACGCGAAGCTCAATATAAAATATGCAATATTACAGATGATGTTCTGGACCTGTGCGGCATCTGCGTACGCATACCTCACGCAGATGCTGCAGTACAAAGGTTTTACGGACGGACAGATAGGAGTAATAAATGCGGTAAAATTATTTTCAACTGTAGTGTTTCAGATAATCATAGGTGTATTTTCCGACCGGCATGCAGAACGTATCCAGTTAAAATATATCATCTCAGTGCTGACTGTTGTGGCGCTGCTGTTGACATCTGTTTTTTATGAGTATAAATTATCGTTTGTACAGACAGTGACGCTGTTCATCGGATTTGGTGCAACATTTACATGCATATCACCGCTTATAGATTCCCTGTCCATAAAGTATATGAACGACGGCAGAAATATCAACTACCCTATATGCAGGGCAGCAGGTTCCTGCGCGTGGGCTGTGGCATGTGTGCTGTTTGGGGGGTTCTGTGACAGGTATGATGCGAACAGGCTTCTGATACTACAGATGCTGTTCACCGCCATGATGCTGGCGGTGCTGCTGGTCATGGATGATACATCATCCTGCAGCGATTGCAGGGCTTTGGGCGCAAGAGAGAGAATAGCTGCAGCAAACATCACGGAGACCCGGAAAACAGAGGTACACACCGCAGGATATCTGCTCACAACATACCCGAAGTACAGGTGGTTTCTCATAGGTTCAGCGGTTATGTTCATGGGATATAATGTTGGAACGACATTCCTGATAAATGTGTTTGAACGCCTGGGTGGCAATAATTTTCATTATGGACTGGCTGAGTTCGTGATGGCGGTCAGTGAAGTCCCGTCGGCATTCCTGCTCATAAAATTCAGAAAGCGGATATCTCTTGACAAGATAATGCTGTGCTGTGCGGTGTTCATGACATTCAAGAACATGTTCGCGGCATTCTCGGACAATGTGTGGGTGATCGTCATATCCCAGGGGTGCGAGATGCTGGGCTTTGGGTTATTCTATTCCGGAAGTGTGTATCTTATAGAAGAGATGCTGTCACCCGCTGATGTGGTGAAGGGAATGTCATTGATAAACGCATTTACGGTGGGAGCCGGAGAGGGGATAGGAGCTCTGCTGTGTGGATGGATAAATTCCAGATACGGACTTACAGTGCTCATGGATTCCAGCGTAGTGATAAGTGCAGTGTCCATTGTATGTATAGTGATCATGTGTCGTGCGTCAAAAGAGATTCACGGCAAAATAATAAAAAACAGCTGATATATGACGAGAGAAAGGTTTGGTAAGGATTATGAAGAACCGAGATGTAGAATCAGAAGCGGCAGGAAGAAAGAGCAATATAGAAACAGACAAGCAGAATATAAGCTTCCTCTACCTCAGTGAGGAGGATATGATAGATGCGGGTGTTCTCAACCCGGGAAGATGTGTGGATGTCATGGAGGAGACCATGGGACTCATGGAGGACGGAGATTTCCTCATGGGTGGTCCGTACAATGACGCACATGGCCTTATGTTGTACTTCCCAAAGAAGTCACCGATAGAGAATTTCCCGGTCAACAATGCCAGAGACAGGAGATTCATCGCCATGCCTGCATACTGGGCGGAAGATTCCATGTGGCAGGAGAGAAGTGGTATGGTTCAAATGGCAACAACAGAGCCATAGGGCTCCCTCGTTCCATACTGATGATGATGCTCAACGATGTGGAGACAGGAAAACCTCTGGCATATATGTCCGGAAATCTTCTTAGTTCTATGAGAACAGGTGCTATGCCTGGACTTGCGGCAAAGCTGCTTGCAAGGGATGACTCAAAGGTACTCACATTGGTCGGCCCCGGAGTCATATGCAGATCAAGTCTGAGAGCCATCATGTCACAGAGATTTGACATAGACACCATCAAGATAAAGGGCAGCTCACCGACATCGGCAAATGCGATTAAAATGAAAGAGTACATAGAGGAAAATTATCCTCAGGTAAAAAATATAGTTCTGTGCAAGGATATGGAGGAGGCACTTAAGGATGCCGACATCATAACTGAGGCAGTCTCATGCAAGGAGGGCGAGTGGCCAGAGTACAAGCGAGAG
>ENA-OPNH01001493-OPNH01001493.1-human-gut-metagenome-genome-assembly--contig:-NODE-1493-length-11788-cov-29.511975_pt1 | contig 11788 bp, 6 predicted proteins | sample MGYA00241537_ERZ501771 | MGnify/ENA primary metagenome ERZ501771 (study PRJEB25962, sample SAMEA2042608) | human gut metagenome | biome: human gut; feature: human-associated habitat; material: faeces...
GTCTTTGTCCGGCTGCGAGCCAAGCGGCGACGCAGACAAGGAGGCTGCCGGAACAACCGCCGTATCTGCAGCGCAATGAGTGGTATCTATGTCATGGGGCATATTCTCCGTTTCGGAAACCGCGTCTGCATCATCCGCCTGCTCCGAAGCCTGCGGTGCGGCGGGAAGCCTCAGACGCACTTCCACATAATCGCCTTCCTGCACATGGTTGACGGTGCGGAAGCATGCTTCGTGCAAACCGCCCCGCAGTATCATTTCGCTCTTCACGCGGTTGCTGCGCTCGCGGGCAGTCTTGCGGTCGGGACAAAAACCCTCCACAAATACCGGAATGTTGCCCGAAAGGATGTCTTCCCGATGCATGCCTATCAAGACCATAAGGCGCTCCAACGCTTGCCCGTTCCCCTTGTAGGGTACGTAGAACATACCTTTGCCCCGAACAAAACGAAAACAATACAGAGAATCGTCAGCAAGAGCGCCACTCGCCCTACTTTCTACAAAGCATGCCATAAACAGCAGTATTACAGCGAGTTGTTTCATGTGGTCTGTTTTTTAAACGTTCGTTTAAAGAACACCCTTTCAGCATTCTGTCACGCATGCTGTCACCGATTATTTGAAAAAGATTTTTTCACACTTCACAGGTTGTTTAATCAATTGATAATAAGGATTGTAACCCCGTTTCAATAAATTATAATTAAAATATTTTGAATAAAATTTGCGGTTCTATCTTCATGTTCTTATCTTTGTGTTTTCAAACGAACGTTTAAAAAACACCCCACCCCATTTTTACCACTGCTCTTTCGACACCTCAAAGCAAGGGCATTGCTTCACCCATTCTTCGGGTTCAATCTCTCCGTTCCCGTTCAAGTCGGGGCTAAGGTCCCGATGTCCGCAGATGCGGCAGCCCGGATAGTCCAGCAGCAACGTGCGCACCAGCACGCGCAGCGAATGGCGCTGCCACCCGGTACGCGTATCGGCAGGCCTCCCTTTTTCGTCCAATCCGCCCTCATAGCAGATGCCGATGGAACGTGCGTTGCAGCCTCGTGCATGCGCCCCAATCCGCCCGACGGGGCGCATGGTTTTTATATCCCCGTTCTTGCGGATATAAAAGTGATAGCCGCATCCGTTGAATCCCCGGCGGCGGTGGGCCGCCTCAAGGTCGTGCTCCGTAAAACAACGGTCGGCACGCGTGGCCGAACAGTGAATCACAATCAAATCAATTTCTCTACAAGCCATAGTCTACTCTCTCCTGCTTTTTCTTAAGTTAAACATCTGTCATTTCCTCACCCTGCAAAGATAGGGCATGCCGCCCGCAAGGCAGACCACCCCGCGTCGCCGAGAGCCTTATTTGTATTTATTCATACTTTAATCACACAAAAAACTTGCATATCCCACTAATAATCAGTATATTTACATAAACTTAAAAGCATACAAAAACATGAAAGAAGAAATGGAAAAAGACGAAAGATTCATCATCCGCACCTACGAGAAAGCAGAACTTGCAGAACTTGCACACCTCTACAACCCCAACATGCCCCTCGTCTCCGCCATGCGGAAGCTGCGTGCGTGGATACGGCGCAACCGCCAGCTCACCGACGCACTCACCGCAACCGGAGAGAACAAGCGCGACCACTCCTACACCCCCCGGCAAGTGTCACTCATCGTGGCGGTGCTGGGCGAACCCTGAAACAAGCCTCTTTTCGATAAAAAATCACCACATAAAACTGAAACAGTTCATGACACAGCAAGTGAAACAGCTTACACGCTATCTCCCAGCCCCTTACAGACAAAACTGGAACAGCAGGTGAAACACTTTGTAAAACCAATATAAAAGAAATAACCAAAATAGATACAGGTCCATTTTCTTGTTTTTTTGATTCTCCCGAAAGCGCCGGATGCATAAAATCCCAACAAACCCGATTATCCCCGCAGGATACCGGAATTTCCCCTGAGGATGCAATCCGAATCCGCCCGCCGCATTTTTTTTCAAAAAAAAGAAAGAAGAGAACCCCGTCCGGCGGAGCCCTCTTCTTTCATTATCAAAATCAGTGATTGTATCAGCGTTATATATTACTCTTCCGCTTTTTCATCGACAGCATAGTCGAGCACCGTCTTCTTGTTGGCAAGCATGCGGTCGTACTCTTCTTTTGAACCGACAATAATCTTTTCATACTCGCGCTGGCCTGTACCGGCAGGAATCAGGTGACCGCAAATCACGTTCTCCTTCATACCTTCCAGACGGTCCACCTTGCCGTTGATGGCAGCTTCGTTGAGCACCTTCGTCGTCTCCTGGAAGGAAGCGGCCGACATGAAGCTCGAAGTCTGCAAAGCAGCGCGGGTGATACCCTGAAGAATCTGCGTAGAAGTGGCGGGAACCGCATCACGCACTGCAACGGGTTTCAAGTCGCGGCGCTTCAGCATGGAGTTCTCATCACGCAGCTTGCGGGCAGTGACAATCTGTCCCGGCTGCAGGTTCTGGGAGTCTCCTGCATCTACCACCACCTTCTTGCCCCAGATGCGGTCGTTCTCTTCCATGAACTCCAGCTTGTCCACTACCTGCTGCTCAAGGAAGCGCGTATCGCCCGGCTCGTCGATTTCAACCTTACGCATCATCTGGCGAACGATGATTTCAAAGTGCTTGTCGTTGATCTTCACACCCTGCAGGCGGTAAACGTCCTGCACCTCGTTCACGATATATTCCTGTACGGCCGTAGGACCTTTAATGGCAAGGATGTCGGCAGGCGTAGTGGCTCCGTCGGACAACGGAGTACCGGCACGCACGTAGTCGTTTTCCTGCACCAGTATCTGCTTGGACAACGGCACGAGGTATTTCTTCACTTCCCCGGTCTTGGAGGTAACGATGATTTCACGATTACCGCGTTTCACCTTACCCATTGTAACCTCGCCATCAATTTCGGAAACCACAGCAGGGTTGGACGGGTTACGCGCCTCGAACAGCTCGGTGACACGAGGCAAACCACCGGTGATATCACCCGCCTTACCAACGGCACGCGGAATCTTCACGATTACTTCGCCGGCTTTCACCTTCTGGCCGTCTTCCACTACCACGTGACCACCCACAGGGAGGTTGTATGTACGGATCAGCTCGCCGTCCTCGGTCATGATATGCGCAGTAGGCACCTTCGTCTTGTCCTTGGACTCGATGATGATGATTTCGCGCAAACCGGTGGATTCGTCGGATTCCACTTTATAGGTGACGTTCTCGATGACGCCTTCAAACTCAATCTTACCCGTAGCTTCGGTGATGATGACCGCGTTGAACGGGTCCCAACGGGCAATGAGCTTTCCTTTTTCCACCACTTCACCGTCGGCTGCATAGAGCGTGGAACCGTAAGGCACGTTGTGCGTGGAGAGTATGATGCCCGTATTGACATCCACGAAACGCACTTCCGCTAGACGGCCCACCACCACCTTCGCAGGTTCGCCCGCTTCGTCGATGATGTCTACCGTACGGAGTTCCTCAAATTCCAGACGGGAAGGATTCTTAGCCACGATGCTTGCGTTGGCAGCGATGTTGGCTGCCGTACCACCGGCGTGGAACGTACGCAACGTCAACTGTGTACCCGGCTCACCGATGGACTGCGCGGCAATCACGCCCACAGCCTCACCCTTCTGAACCATACGGCTGGTGGCAAGGTTACGTCCGTAACATTTGGCACACACGCCCTTCTTGGATTCACAGGTCAATACGGAACGGATTTCAACACTCTCAATCGGAGAGTCCTCAATCTTCTGTGCAATGGCTTCGGTGATTTCCTCACCGCCCGCAACAAGCAGCTCGCCGGTTGTGGGATGAACAATATCATGTACGGATACACGTCCCAGGATACGTTCGTACAGCGTAGCGATGGTTTCATCGTTGTTCTTCAAAGCCGTACAAACCAGCCCGCGGAGTGTGCCGCAGTCTTCTTCATTGATAATCACATCGTGCGACACGTCCACCAGACGACGGGTGAGGTATCCGGCATCCGCCGTCTTCAAAGCGGTATCGGCAAGACCCTTACGGGCACCATGGGTGGAGATGAAGTACTCCAACACCGACAAACCTTCCTTAAAGTTGGAAAGAATCGGGTTCTCGATGATCTGACCGCCTTCGGCACCCGCCTTCTGAGGCTTCGCCATCAAACCACGCATACCTGAAAGCTGGCGGATCTGCTCCTTAGAACCACGAGCACCGGAATCCAACATCATATATACGGAGTTGAACCCTTGGTCATCGCTCGAAATGGTTTTCATCAGGATGTTCGACAACTCGGAGTTTACGTGTGTCCAGATGTCGATTACCTGGTTGTAACGCTCGTTGTTGGTGATGAAACCCATGTTATAGTTGTTGATTACCTGCTCCACCTCTTCGTAACCTCTCTGCACCAGCGCTTCCTTCTCCTCAGGGATGATGATGTCACCCAAGTTGAACGAAAGACCGCCCTTGAAGGCCATCTGGTAACCGAGGTTCTTGATTCCGTCAAGGAATTCGGCTGCTTCTGCCACACCACAAACCTTGATTACGTGGCTGATGATGTCGCGAAGTGATTTCTTGGAGATAATCGTATTGATGTAACCTGCTTTGGCAGGAACAATTTCGTTTACAATGACACGTCCCACCGAAGTGTCGTGCATCATCTTGTCCACCACGTTGCCGTTTTCGTCAACGTCCTTCACGATGACGCTGATAGGCGCGTGAATGTCGCACTTGCCTTCGTTGTAGGCAATAAGCGCCTCTTCGGGACCGTAGAAAGTAAGGCCTTCGCCTTTGGCTCCCTTGCGCAGCTTGGTGATGTAGTACAAACCGAGTACCATGTCCTGTGCAGGCACCGTAATAGGCGCACCGTTGGCAGGGTTCAAGATGTTATGCGACTGGAGCATCAGCATCTGTGCCTCCAGAATGGCTTCATTGCTCAAAGGCAAGTGAACGGCCATCTGGTCACCGTCGAAGTCGGCGTTGAATGCCGTACATGCCAACGGGTGGAGCTGGATTGCCTTGCCTTCGATCATCTTCGGCTGGAACGCCTGGATACCCAGACGGTGAAGCGTCGGGGCGCGGTTCAGCAACACCGGATGTCCCTTCATTACGTGTTCCAGAATGTCCCAGATGACAGGTTCCTTACGGTCCACAATCTTCTTGGCACTCTTCACCGTCTTCACGATGCCGCGCTCGATGAGCTTACGGATGATGAACGGCTTGTAGAGCTCGGCTGCCATGAGTTTAGGAATACCGCACTCGCCCATCTTCAACTCCGGTCCCACAACGATTACGGAACGTGCGGAGTAGTCGACACGCTTACCCAGCAAATTCTGACGGAAACGTCCCTGCTTACCTTTCAGGCTGTCCGAAAGTGACTTCAAAGGACGGTTGGCGTCAGTCTTCACTGCGCTCGACTTACGGGAGTTGTCGAACAATGAGTCGACAGATTCCTGCAACATACGCTTCTCATTACGCAGAATCACTTCGGGAGCCTTGATCTCAATCAGTCTCTTCAAGCGGTTGTTACGGATGATGACGCGACGGTAGAGGTCGTTCAGGTCGGAAGTGGCGAAACGGCCGCCGTCCAACGGAACCAACGGACGAAGCTCAGGCGGGATAACCGGCACAATGCGCACAATCATCCATTCGGGCTTGTTGCGTCCGCGTGACGCGCGGAAAGACTCAACAACCTGAAGACGCTTCAATGCCTCCGTCTTGCGCTGCTGTGAAGCATCGCTGCCTGCACGATTACGCAGTTCGTAAGACAATGAGTCGAGGTCGATGCGCGACAGCAGGTCATAAATGGCCTCCGCCCCCATCTTGGCAACGAACTTATTGGGGTCTGAATCTTCGAGGTACTGGTTGTCGCTTGGCAACTTTTCCAACAGATCCAGGTATTCTCCTTCTTCGAGCAGGTCGAACTGTGCTACCTCGCCTTCCAATATACCCGGCTGGATAACTACATAACGCTCGTAATAGATAATGGCATCGAGTTTCTTGGTGGGCAGGCCCAGCAAATAACCGATCTTATTGGGAAGCGAACGGAAATACCAGATGTGAGCCACCGGCACAACCAACTGGATGTGTCCCATACGCTCACGACGTACTTTCTTTTCTGTCACTTCCACACCACAACGGTCGCAGACAATGCCTTTGTAACGGATACGCTTGTACTTGCCGCAATGACATTCGTAGTCCTTGATAGGACCGAAAATGCGCTCGCAGAACAAACCGTCACGCTCCGGCTTATACGTACGATAGTTGATGGTTTCAGGCTTTAAAACTTCACCACTCGAATTCTCAAGGATTTCTTCGGGAGAAGCCAAACCGATAGAGATTTTCGAGAAATTACTCTTTATCTTGTTATCTTTTCTAAAAGCCATACTTTTATATATAATTGATAATTGAGAATTAAAAATTGAAAAATAAATGTTGATAAGTCGGGAACCGGAAACCGGGAAGCATCCGCTTCCCAATCCCCAATCCTCAAAATTTCAATTTATTCTAAGTTGATGCTTAAGCCCAAACCTCTCAACTCGTGCAGCAATACGTTCAGTGATTCGGGGATACCCGGAGCCGGCATCGGCTCGCCCTTAACGATTGCTTCGTAAGCCTTGGAGCGCCCTACGACATCATCAGACTTGATAGTCAGGATTTCCTGCAGGATGTGCGCCGCACCGAATGCCTCGAGCGCCCAAACCTCCATTTCTCCGAAACGCTGGCCACCGAACTGTGCCTTACCACCCAACGGCTGCTGCGTAATAAGTGAGTACGGACCGATGGAACGTGCGTGCATCTTGTCCTCAACCATGTGGCCGAGTTTCAACATGTAGGTCACACCCACCGTAGCCTGCTGCTCGAATGCCTCACCCGTACCACCGTCGTACAAAGTGGTCTTGCCGTAACGGGGAAGCCCTGCTTTGTCGGTCCACTCGTTCAGGTCGTCCAACGTGGCACCGTCGAAGATAGGAGTAGCAAACTTCACTCCCAGATTCTTACCGGCACGTCCCAAAACAGCCTCGAATATCTGACCGATGTTCATACGTGAAGGCACACCCAACGGGTTCAACACGATATCCACCGGAGTACCGTCAGCCAAGAACGGCATGTCTTCCTGACGCACCACGCGGGAAACGATACCCTTGTTACCATGACGTCCGGCCATCTTGTCACCGACACCGATCTTACGCTTCTTGGCAATATAGACCTTAGCCATCTGGATGATGCCCGCAGGCAGCTCGTCACCGATAGTGATAGCGAATTTCTTACGCTTCAACTCTGCATCGAGCTCTTTATATTTCTTGATGAAGTTCATCACCAATGCACGTATCAGTCCGTTGGTGTGCTCGTCCTTTGTCCAGTTGCTCAACTGAATGGCAGTAAAGTCCATGTCGCTGAAATCGGAAGCGGAGAACTTGGCGCCCTTGCTGATCACTTCGGCTCCCATGTAGTCCTTCACGCCCTCCGACGTGTAACGTTCGGTGAGCTTCAGGAGCTTGTTCACCAATATCTTCTTCAGGTCTGCCACCTTGCCGTCGAACTCGTCGTCAATCTTCGGCAGCAACGCTTTGTCCGCCAATTTGGAACTACGGGTCTTGATGACGCGGGAGAACAGACGCTTGCCGATAATCACACCCTTCAAAGAAGGAGAAGCTTTCAAGGAAGCATCTTTCACATCGCCTGCCTTGTCACCGAAGATAGCACGAAGCAACTTCTCTTCCGGAGAAGGATCGGACTCTCCCTTCGGAGTGATCTTACCAATCAGGATGTCACCCGGCTCGATACGTGCACCCACGCGGACAATACCGTTCTCGTCGAGGTCTTTGGTGGCTTCTTCGCTTACGTTAGGAATGTCGGAAGTCAACTCTTCCATACCACGCTTCGTCTCACGAACTTCCAAAGAGTACTCTTCGACGTGTACGGAAGTCAGAAGGTCTTCGCGCACCACGCGTTCGTTCAACACGATGGCATCCTCATAGTTGTATCCCTTCCAAGGCATGTATGCCACCAACAGGTTCTTACCCAAAGCAAGCTCGCCCTGCTCGGTTGAGTAACCCTCGGTAAGGATCTGCCCCTTCGTCACACGCTGACCTTTCTCGCAAATAGGACGGAGGTCGATTGTCATGTTCTGATTGGTGCGACGCCATTTGGGGATAGTATATTCTTTCAGTGCAGATTCGAAACTTACGAACTCTTCCTCTTCCGTACGGTCGTACAGAATACGGATAGTGGTAGCATCCACGAAGTCAACCACACCTTCACCCTCGGCAGTAATCTGCGTGCGTGAATCGCGTGCGAGCTGACGCTCGATACCTGTACCTACAATCGGAGCTTCACTCTTCAACAAAGGAACTGCCTGACGCATCATGTTAGATCCCATCAATGCGCGGTTGGCATCGTCATGCTCCAAGAACGGAATCAAAGATGCCGCAATAGAAGCAATCTGCTGGGGAGATACGTCCATCAATTCGACTTCATCAGGAGCAACAACCGGATAGTCGGCATCCTGACGGGATTTTACCCTGTCGCGAACGAAAGTTCCGTCATCGTTCAGCGGTGCATTACCCTGAGCGATAATCTTTTCTTCTTCTTCCTCGGCTGTGAGGTAAACCAGACCTTCGTCCGAAAGGTCTACCTTTCCGTTGGCCACCTTGCGGTAGGGCGTCTCGATGAAACCAAGCTGGTTGATCTTGGCAAACACGCAAAGTGAAGAAATCAAACCGATGTTAGGACCTTCAGGAGTCTCGATCGGACAAAGACGACCGTAGTGGGTGTAGTGCACGTCACGCACCTCGAAACCGGCACGCTCACGCGACAAACCACCGGGACCCAACGCAGACATACGGCGCTTGTGGGTAATCTCGGCAAGCGGGTTGGTCTGGTCCATGAACTGGGACAGGGCGTTCGTTCCGAAGAACGAGTTGATAACGGAAGATATTGTCTTGGCGTTGATCAGGTCGATCGGAGTGAATACCTCATTGTCACGAACGTTCATGCGCTCGCGGATGGTACGTGACATACGTGCCAGACCGATAGCGAACTGGTTGGACAACTGCTCGCCTACCGTACGTACGCGACGGTTGCTCAAGTGGTCAATATCATCGACATCCGCCTTCGAGTTAATCAACTCGATCAGATATTTGATAATCTCAATAATGTCTTCCTTCGTGAGGACGCGAACGTCCATGTCGGTCGTCAGGTTCAACTTCTTGTTGATACGATAACGGCCTACATCACCCAAGTCATATCTCTTTTCAGAGAAGAACAGGTTGTTGATAACCTCGCGTGCACTGGCATCATCGGCAGGATCTGCATTACGCAACTGGCGGTAGATGTAAAGCACTGCTTCCTTCTCCGAGTTACTCGGGTCTTTCTGAAGGGTGTTATATATGATAGAGTAGTCAGACTGGTTCGGCTCTTCCTTGTGTACGAGGATATTCTGAACACCTGACTCTAATATAATGTCAACATGCTCCGGCTCGATTATTGTCTCGCGGTCGATAACGACTTCGTTACGCTCGATGGAAACAACTTCACCGGTATCTTCGTCTACAAAATCCTCAATCCATGTTTTCAATACACGCGCCGCCAACTTACGACCTACAATCTTCTTGAGATTCGTCTTGTTCACCTTCACATCCTCTGCCAAGTTGAAGATTTCGAGAATGTCCTTGTCATTCTCAAAACCGATGGCTCTCAGCAATGTGGTTACCGGCAACTTCTTCTTACGGTCGATGTAGGCATACATGACATTGTTGATGTCGGTAGCAAACTCAATCCAAGAACCCTTGAAAGGGATGATACGGGCTGAGTACAACTTGGTACCGTTGGCATGTACGCTCTGACCGAAGAACACACCCGGCGAACGGTGAAGCTGTGACACAACAACACGCTCCGCACCGTTGATGACGAACGTAGCTTTGTCCGTCATATAAGGGATAGGGCCCAGGAACACATCCTGAATAACCGTATCAAAATCTTCGTGGTCGGGATCGGTACAGTATAATTTTAATTTTGCCTTTAAGGGTACACTATAAGTAAGCCCTCGCTCTATACATTCGTCTATGGTATAACGCGGCGGATCAATATAGTAGTCCAAAAACTCAAGAACAAAATTATTTCTTGTATCGGCAATGGGGAAGTTTTCAGCAAATACTTTATACAGTCCCTCGTTCTTACGTTTCTCGGGTGGGGTGTCCAGTTGTAAAAAGTCTTTGAATGACTTCAATTGTACTTCCAGGAAATCCGGGTATTCCAGCGGATTCTTAGTCGAAGCAAAATTAACTCTTTGATTTACAGTAGTTGAAGACATCTGTTAATGGATTTGTAGAACTTAATTTTAAATATATACACAAAAAGGTAAAGAACCCTTTTCGCGAAGGGTTCCTTACCGAATTACCTGATTTACAGGCTAATGTTATTTAAGTTCAACTTCAGCTCCAGCTTCTTCCAATGTTTTCTTCAATGATTCTGCTTCGTCTTTAGCCAAACCTTCTTTTACTACGCTAGGAGCACCGTCTACCATGTCTTTAGCTTCCTTCAAACCAAGACCGCAAGCTTCCTTAACGGCTTTAACTACTTGAAGTTTAGCTGAGCCAGCGCTCTTCAATACTACATCGAAAGAAGTCTTTTCTTCAGCGGCAGCAGCACCACCAGCTGCAGGGCCAGCAGCAACAGCAACAGCTGCAGCAGCAGGTTCAATACCGTATTCTTCTTTAAGGATAGTTGCAAGTTCATTAACTTCTTTTACTGTCAAGTTAACTAATTGTTCTGCAAAAGCTTTCAAATCTGCCATTTTTGTATGATTTTAATTGTTTAAATACTAAAATAAATTGATGTTTTTTTGTTTCCGAAGTTACGCTTCGGGACGTTCACCGAGAGTCTTGAGAACTCCGTGAATGGTGTTACCACCTGATTGCAGAGCAGAAATAACATTCTTGGCCGGTGATTGCAGCAAGGCAACGATCTCAGCAATAACTTCATTCTTACTCTTGATACTTACGAGAGCATCCAACTGGTCAGCACCAACATAGAAGCTTTCTTCTGCATATGCAGCCTTCAATCCGGGAATACCGTTCTTAGCCTTATCTTTCAGCAATTTTGCAGGTGCGTTGGCTGTGTTGCAAAACATTACAGCGGTTGTACCCTTCATGCATCCGTAAAGCGGAGAATAATCCTCTTCCAGGCTTTCCAATGCCTTGTGAAGCAATGTGTTCTTAACTACCATCAATTTGATGTCAGCCTTGAAGCATAATGCTCTCAACGCGCTTGTGTCAGCAGCGTTCATAGCAGTGGTATCTACCAAGTAGAAGTGACCGTATTCCTTAACTGTAGCAGCAATCTGCTCAATAATCGTACTTTTATCTTCCTTTCTCATTATTACTCCGTTTTATTAGATTTCTTCTACAGATTTCGGGTCAATCTTGATACCCGCACTCATCGTGCTAGAAAGATAAATACTCTTGATATATGTACCCTTGGCTGCGGTCGGTTTCAATTTATTCAAAGTAGAGATGAATTCTTTCGCATTGTCGCGAATTTGATCAGCACTAAATGAAACTTTACCGATTGAAGTATGAACAATACCACTCTTGTCAACCTTGAAGTCGATCTTACCTTGTTTTACTTCTTTTACAGCTTTAGCAACATCCATAGTTACAGTGCCACTCTTCGGGTTCGGCATCAATCCACGAGGACCGAGTACACGACCGAGTGCACCAATCTTACCCATGATAGACGGCATAGTGATGATTACATCAATATCAGTCCATCCACCTTTGATCTTTTCAATATATTCGTCAAGACCAA
>ENA-OPNH01001506-OPNH01001506.1-human-gut-metagenome-genome-assembly--contig:-NODE-1506-length-11651-cov-2.296137_pt1 | contig 11651 bp, 9 predicted proteins | sample MGYA00241537_ERZ501771 | MGnify/ENA primary metagenome ERZ501771 (study PRJEB25962, sample SAMEA2042608) | human gut metagenome | biome: human gut; feature: human-associated habitat; material: faeces...
CCTTGACCCCGCAAGCCTTTGAAAAGGCTTGAGCGAAACTTTTAATTTCTGTCGAACTCATGTTAATATAATTATACATAGAGCGTATCACAACGATAGGCGGTCAATCCTGCTCCCAGAAATGGGGGTGTTACATATGGAAAGTTATGTTACTTGGTCTGATTTAATTCAGCTTGGTATATTGATAATTGCTATTATCAAGCTTTTCAATGATAATAAAAGGAAATAACCGCCCCACGACCAAATAAGGCGGTTATTTCAAATAACTATAATTTTTGGGAGCGACCGTTTTGTGATACGCTCTATCCTTATTTATATTATATAACATAAAAAAATATATGTCAATCTATAAAAACTTGATTTTTTCAAAAACAAAACCGCACGAAAGTTAAATACCTCGTGCGGTTTTTGTATAGGAGGAATATAAATATATTCTTACACTCTATAAATTATTTTTGATTAACTGCTGGGTCATAGCGGAGAAATTCTATTGTATGATGACCTCTGCCTTGAGTTGCCTGTCGAATAAAGGTTGAGAAGTCGCTTGTTTCTGCCATAGGAATTTCTGCTTCGATTGTCTGATAGCCATTTCCAGCAGGATTCATACCGTAAACACGACCTCGGCGTTTATTGATTTCACCCATAACATCGCCCATTGCGGAATCAGGCACAGTAGCCTTTAATGTGCCGATTGGTTCAAGGAGAATTGGGTCTGCACTTTCCATAGCCGTCTTGAATGCAATAGCCGCAGCCATTTTAAAGGACATTTCGGAGGAATCAACAGGGTGATAAGAGCCGTCATAAAGAGTAGCCTTAACACCAACAACAGGATAGCCAGCAATAGGACCTTTCTGCATACACTCACGCAAGCCTTTTTCAACAGCAGGGAAAAAGCCCTTAGGTACAGCACCGCCGACAACTCGTTCATCAAACTCAAAATCGCCGTCAAATGGCTCAAATTCTATCCAGACATCACCAAATTGTCCGTGACCGCCAGTTTGTTTCTTGTGCTTGCCTTGTGCCTTAACCTTTTTGCGGATAGTTTCACGATAAGCTACCTTAGGTGTGCTGAGTGTTACCTCAACACCAAATTTACTCTTTAGCTTGGATACGATAACATCAATATGCTGTTCGCCGAGAGCAGTAAGAATCATTTCGTGAGTTTCGTTATTTGTTTTAAAGCGAATTGTTGGGTCTTCCTCAGAAAGTCTTAATAAGCCCTGAGCGACCTTTTCCTCATCACCCTTATTCTTGGGATAAACCGCCTTAGAATAGGAAGGTTGAGGATATTCTATGCCCTCAAGGATAACCTTTCTCGCAGGAGCACAAAGAGTATCGCCTGTATTGGTAGATTGTAATTTTGCCGCCGCACCTATATCGCCAGCGGTAATATATGGAGTATCTATGAGCTTTTTGCCACAGATGGTCATAACCTTGGTCAAACGCTCAATCGTACCTGTACGCATATTCATAATCGGAGTTTCAGGGGAGATTTTGCCTGAAATAACCTTAAAGTAAGACAGCTTGCCGACAAATGGGTCTGCAACAGTTTTGAAAACGATTGCAGCGGGCAGAGCATTTTCATTTACAGAAAGCTCAACAGGATTGCCCTCGGTATCAAGTGCAAGCTCTTCTGATTTATCCTCAGCAGATGGAGCAAGCCAGATAAGACCGTTCAAGAGCTGTTCAATACCGTATGTAAGAAGTGCGTCACCGCAGAATACAGGACTGATTTTTCCCTCTTTAACGCCCTTGCTTACGCCGACAATGATTTCTTCAGGGGTGAAGTCCTCGCCTGAAAAATATTTTTCGAACATTTCGTCACTTGTTTCAGCGACAGCCTCACAAATAGCGGTTCTAAGACCTTCAAGACGATTTCCCATATCAGGAAGTGGAACAGTTGTGATTTTTCCATTCTCATATTTATATGCTTTATACTCAAGAAGATTGACATAGCAATCTGCCTGACCGTCAACTATATAAGGAACGACAACAGGGCAGACGGACGGACCGAATGAGGCTTTAAGATTTTCAAATACACGATAGAATCTTGCACTCTCATCGCAAAGACCGTTTACAAAGAAAATCTTTGTCAAACCACGCTTATCAGCGGCGGCAACAGCCTTTTCAGTGCCGACACAAACACCGCTTTTGCCAGAAACAGTAATAAGAACTGAATCAGCGGCACGAACGCCCTCATAAAGACCTCCCTCAAAGTCGAATAATCCTGGGGTATCTATAAGATTTATTTTATGATTTTTCCACTCTACTGGAGCAGTAGCCGCTACAACAGAGCTTTTTCTCTTAATTTCTTCAGGGTCGCAGTCAAGTATGGTATTACCCTCAGATACCTTGCCGAGGCGTTCCGAACCACCACAGGTATAGATAATAGCTTCAGCGAGAGAGGTTTTACCAGAACCGCTATGACCAGCAATAGCGATGTTAAGGATATTTTTTGCATTATATTGTTTCATACGAGTTTAATTCTCCTTTCGTAGGTGGGCAAAAATCTAAGAGATTTCACAAAGATAGTTGCATAATAATTTATAACATATTATAAATTATTTATGCAAAAAATACAAGAGGAAAATTGAAATTTTTTGTAGGATAATAATTAAATATGGTAAAGCGAAAGAAAGAGCTTTAAGATTATATTTTTACATTATAATAATGCTCTAATATGCCTTTATATCCGATGCCCTCTTTAGCCATCTCGTTTGCTCCATATTGGCTCATTCCCACATTATGCCCATAGCCTTTGACTTCAAACTGAAATTCCTTGTTGTACTTAACACTAAAGCAAGCACTCCTTAATCCCAAAATTTCCCTCACTTTGCTGCCGCTAAATTCAACACCTCCGATTTTAATGCACTTAACACTTCCTGAATCGGTTAATTTAATATCGCTAATCCATTTATCAGCACTTTCTGAAAAATTGACAGTATTTGAATTTTCCTCGAAAGCTTTTTTGAAATCCTCCGCAGAAATAGCTTTTTCGGATTTATAATTTGGAGCAAAGGCATCATAAGGGCTTGAAACCGCCGTGAGATAAGGTAAATCCTTGCCGAAAATATCCTTAAAGCTGTCAGTTTTTCCGCTGGAAATCGCAAAATATGTGCAGGTGATAAGCTCGCCTTTATAGGTTAAAACCTCGCCCTTTACAGCTTTAACAACATTTTTATATATTGAATAAATTTCATCATAGCTTTCTCCGCAATCCTCTTTCATTCGGTCTGGCGTGAGATAAATTTGTTTTTTTGATAAATCCGCCGAAAAGTCCGCACCGTTCAATTCCTTGTGAGGATTGTCTCTCTCATCAGCTCTTTTTTTAGCATAACAAGTGTATGCAGCAACGCATTGAGCTTTTAAAGCCTCTGTTTCATAGCTTGGAGGCATTTCTGCGGCGACTGCCCCGATTAAAAATTCCTCGTCTGTAAGGGTGAGAACTTCATTTGTAGAGGTGTCGAGAATTTTAAACCTTCCGTCAGCGGATATTTTATCGCTGTTGCTTACTTCAATAAGGCTTTCTTGCGAGCTTTCGGAAGCCTTGGCTTCTGATGATGCAGCCTTGTTTTCGGTTTTAGAAGGGGCTTTTTCTGTTTTACATTCAGACTTGGAGCTTTCAACCTTTGATAAAACACCAGATGCATCAGTGTTTACAGGTTCTTCTAATCCGTATGAAGCACCAATCGCAAAAAGTGGCAAGCTTGCCATTAAAACAAAAATAGCTGTGCAGATTAAAAATTCACGCTTAATTTTCATAATTTCCTCCCTTTTGGTATATAAATGAAAGAATTTATTATAATAGTTTCAATAACGATAGAGCATATTCCGAATAAATCGTTTATAAAGATTTTATTTTGAATTTTAATTAACGGTTTCTTGCAAAAAACTGACAATAAATTATAAATTCCGCTATGGCTAATTATGTAAAGTAATGAATATTTTTTCGTAGGCTCTTACTTTCTTGACAGCATAAAGTAATTAGAATAAAATATAATTTATGGCATATTGCCGACAAAGTATCGACAGTACTTTTTAAGAATATAAATCGGAGGCGTTGTCTTATGACACTTGCAAGCACTGACTTCACTAATAGATTATCACAATTATGCGAAGAATATCGTCAGAATAACGGGTTTACTCAGGAAGATTATACTACCTATAATGTTAAGAGAGGTCTTAGAAATCCCGATGGCACAGGCGTTATGGCAGGTCTTACGAGAATTTGTAATGTTCATGGCTTTCTTGTCGATGATGGTGTTAAGATTCCTGATGAGGGAAAGCTCACATATCGTGGGATAGATGTTAATGATATTATAGATGCCTGCATAGCAGAAAACAGATTTGGCTATGAGGAAACAGCATGGCTTTTAATGTTTGGTAAATTGCCAACAAGGGAACAGCTTGAAATGCTCAAATACTTCCTTGCGGAGGCAAGAGATTTGCCAGAAAATTTTGCTGAGGATATGATTCTTAAAGCACCATCAAGGGATATTATGAATAAGCTTGCCCGCTCTGTGCTTGCTATGTATTCATTTGATGATAACCCAGATGATAACTCCCTTGAAAATATAGTTCGTCAATCTATTTCTCTCATAGCTTGTCTGCCTACAATTATGACCTATGCTTATCAGGTTAAACGCAGACATTTTGAGAATAAGAGTATGTATTTCCACCCGATTGATAAGAGCCTTTCTACAAGCGAGTCTATTCTTCACGCTTTGCGCCCTGATTGTCATTTTACAGACTCTGAGGCAAAGCTCCTTGACCTATGTATGATACTTCACGCAGAGCATGGCGGTGGTAATAACTCTACCTTTACAACAAGAGTTCTTTCATCTTCAGGCACAGATACATATTCTGCTATTTCAGCGGCTATCGGTTCGCTTAAAGGTCCTCGTCATGGTGGAGCTAACATCAAGGTTAAGCATATGATGGACGAACTTCTTGCTAACATCAAGGATTTGACAGATGAGGAAGAAATTGCAGATTATCTCGGAAAGATTATTACTAAGGATGCTGGTGACGGTTCGGGTCTTATCTATGGTTTTGGTCACGCAATTTATACACTTTCTGACCCAAGAGCAAAAATCCTCAAGAAAAATGCTAAAAAGCTTTCTGCAGAAAAGGGTATGACTGATATTTATGAGTTCTATAAGCGAGTAGAAAAGCTCGTTCCAAGTGTTTTTGAAAATGTAAAGGGCAGTAAGAAGGTTATCTGTGCAAATGTCGATTTCTATTCCGGCTTTGTATATGATATGCTGGGGATTGAAAGCGACCTCTTTACTCCACTCTTTGCTGTTTCGAGGATTGCGGGCTGGTGCGCTCATAGAATTGAGGAGATTACATATGGTGGAAGAATTATTCGTCCAGCATATCGTTCTATGGTTAAATCTACAGGCTATGTTCCTCTTGATGAGCGTACAGCAGACTAATATTATGATATTAAATTTAAACAATTAGTAAAAAATCCTTTTTTTGTTGTGTGTAACATTGCAATTATCGGCGGTTTGGTATAAAATATAAGAATATCACTGGTGCATTTACCGTACAAATTTAAAAAGGAGTGCTAATTGAATGAAAATTAAATATAATTGGATTGTCCTTATAATAACGGCGGTCGCATCTCTTGGTTTAGGTGTATGGCGTTCTGTTGTTATTAATACTGGTGGAGAGTTTTTTCTTGATAAGTCTATGTATTCGATAGTTATTTTTGGCTTGATAGCTTCAGGCTTTATCATAGGAGCAATTCTTACCCTTCTCGATAGAGAAACTCCGCAAAATTATGATATTGGCAAGAATTTCTTTGCGGGTTTTTTTGGCTTGCTGATTTCAATTTGCTTTATTACTAATGGCATACTTGGATTTATGTCAATCTCAAATATTCCAGAAGATATTAATGCACTTTTCTATATCATAACAAATCTTTTTGAGATTTTGGCTGGTGGAGTGTTCCTTATGGAATCAGTTTCATCACTTGTTGGCAAAAATTTCTTAAAGACCAAGCCATTACTTACAGTTATAGTTCCAGTAATGTTCGCACTAAGACTTATAAATCTTTTCTTTGATTATACAAAGGTTTCTGTTCAAAGCTCAGAGATGTTTGATATAGTTGCAGTTGCTCTTGCAGCATTATTTATATATTATCACGCAGTTATGTTTGCAGGCTTGAAGAAAAGCTGTATAAAATCTCTGTTTTTCTTTGGTGTACCAATGATTTGTGCTTGCCTTGCATATGGAGCTGACATTATAGTTTCTGCTGTTCTTTCGGGTGAGTTTAAGATAAATGATAAGCTGATTATGGAAATTTCAGACATACTGCTTTGCTTTTATACAATTTCACTTCTTGCAGAGATTACAAGCAAGGCTGGTAATCAGTACCTTCATAAGCAAGCCGAGGAGCTTGAAGAAGCAGAAAAGGCAGAACTTGATGAAAAATCTGATGCCCAAGAAGAGCCAGCTTATAGCTCCTTTGAGGATATAGCTTCTTTCGGAAAGTCTGCACCACATATTCGCAGAGAAACAATTCTTTCTGAGCCTGCTGCAAGTATAGAGCCTAAGCAAGAAGAACCAGAGGTTGCATCTCACGCAGATGCACTTCACAGCATACTTCAAAGTAATTTTGAACAGGAAGAAAAACAAACTCCGGCAGAGGCAGAACCACAGCAAGAGGTTGAGGAGATACAACCAGAGCCTGAGCCTATTGTTACAGGAAATCATATAGCAGATGATATTACATTAACAGACAGCAATCCTGATATAACAAGTGAAACCATTCCAGAGCCAAGTAAGTCTTCATATACACCAACAACAGATGGTGTTGATATGGATAGAATAAATCGTTTGCTATTAGAGCTGGAAAAAGATAAATAATCAATTAAAGGGACGGCTTGAAGCCGTTCTTTTTATGTATCATATAAAAAAGAATAAATTTAAAAATAGAGTTGACAAAAATAGATAAATTGTGCTATTGTTATATATATAAATATAATATTGAGGAGTTATTATTATGAATAATTATCCACAAGACCCACAAAATCAGCAAAACCCTCAGCAATATCAGCAACCACAGTACCAACAGTATCCACAGCAGTCTTATCAGCAGCCACCATATCAACAGCCACAGTATCAGCCACAGCCACAATATCCAGCTCCAGAAGACCCAGGTAGGGGTATGGGTATAGCTTCTATGGTTCTTGGTATTATTGGACTTTGCACAGGCTGGTGCTGGGGCGTTGGTGCGGTTCTTGGTATTGTAGGTATAGTTCTTGCCATTATGTCAGGCAATAAGAGTAAACAAGTAGGCCTAAAGCAAAATGGCCTTGCAATAACAGGTCTTGTATGCTCTATTATCGCAGTTGTTTGCGGTGCTGGTTGCCTTATATGCACAATATCAGCTTTTAGTGCAGTAAATTCTGCTCCTTATGTTTCTTATAACTATAAATGGTAAGGATAAGCGGATATTCGTTTGTAAATGACACAAGGATTTATATTAATCTAAATTAAAATCAAAGTGAAGCGTTCTTATTCATGAACGCTTCGCTTCTTTTTTAAGAGGTTTTTAAGTTATGCTTCCTACAATAAACATTTTTGGAATGAATATTCCAAGCTATGGCATATCAGCTATTTTTGGAATAGCCTTAGCTGTTGTATATATATGGCTTAGGGTAAGACGGAGAAAAGATATAGACCGCACACAGCTTATAAATATACCAGCAGTAGCTTTTATAGGTGCGTTTATAGGAGCTCATATTCTCTATGGAATAACGCATTTAGACAAGCTGTGGTGGTGTATAATGCACCTTGACAAAGTTTTCAGCTCATGGGAAAATTTTTGGTTTTATACTACCGATATTTGGGGCGGAATGGTATTTTATGGCGGACTTATAGGCGGAATTATTCTTGGCACTATTTATTGCAAAAAGCAAAAGCTTGATACAATGTTTTATGCAGATATATATGCCCCTGCGATACCACTATTTCACGCATTTGGTAGAGTGGGCTGCTTTTTGGGTGGCTGTTGCTATGGAATAGAGAGCAGCTGGGGCGTTGTTTATAATAATCCGAATATCCCAGAGGCTAATGGTGTAACAAGATTGCCTATACAGCTTGTTGAAAGTGCAGGAGATTTAATAATATTTGCGATATTGCTATTTCTTTCATATAAGAAGCTTAGAAAGGGAACTCTTTTTCTGCTATATCTTCTTATGTATGGAGCATTAAGAATGACGACGGAATTTTTCCGAGGCGATGAAATAAGAGGTTTTCTCTTTGGAATATCTACATCTCAATGGATAAGTATAATTTTGATTATTTGTTCTTTAGCTATATTGATTTATAGACACATAAACTTCAAACAAAAAGGAACGGATTAGAACCGTTCCTTTTTATAATATATGGTTGTATTATTCAACCTCGACATTATCAAGCCCAAACTCAAGCAAAATTCCAATGATTTCGTTTCTGGAGCGATTTGTTTCTTTTGCAAGCTCGTCAAGACGATGTATGGTTTCATCTTTTATGCGAACTGAAATAACCTTGCTTCCGTCCTCACCCTTTAATGGATTGCGTTTTTTAATTGTCAGCTTGCTTTCTGCCATTACTATCACCTCCAATACAAATTGTAAGATTTTTAGATTAAATAATATATGTTACAAAAAGCTTACTATACTTAAAACATTAAAAATGTAAAAAATACAGTTGACAAAATCGTAAAAATGTATTACAATTTGTAGTGGTATAACAAATACTTTTTAACTATGTTTAAAGTTCATTTTGAGAAAAGTAGTTACATTGAATTGTAGAAAATTATATATGCAACTTATTAGATTGTTGGCTATATATTATTTTAAATATACTTATTAAAGGATGGTTGATTATGGAGAAAGCTATAAATTTTAAAATTGATAGTGAGCTGTATAAAAAGATTAAGATTAAAACTGTAATGGAAGATGTTACTATTAAGCAGTATATTCTTGGTTTGATTGAGAAGGATATTGAAAATAGTGAAGCAACTATCTCTGATTTTGTAGAAAAATAAGCTTAATAGGAGTAGTCAGAAATATGACTACTCCTTATTTATATATTTTTACTGTTAATTCTGCTATATTTTTTAAACTGCAAAGTTGTATGGTATTGAATTTCACTTAAAAATATGCCATAATTACTATAAAACTATTTCCAAAGTTTATAGGAGGTTAATATGAAAAAGAAAAGCTTTTTAAAATCAAGTATTGCGTTAATTCTTGTGGCAATGCTTGTAGGCTCAGCGGTTGGCTGTAAAGGTAATACTGATAATAATGAGTCTAACACAGGCACAACACAATCAGTAACAGAAAGTAGTACAGAAAAAGTAAGCGTTAATTATGGCTTGACAGATAGCATAAAAGATGGTGCTATTCTCCACGCTTGGTGCTGGTCTTTTAATACTGTAAAAGAAAGTATGCAGGATATAGCTTATGCAGGCTATTCTACAATTCAAACCTCACCAATTAATGAGTGTTTTGTAGGTGCAGATGGTGGTATGCAGATAAGCGGTGATGGCAAATGGTATTATCATTATCAGCCAACAGACTGGACAATCGGTAACTATCAGCTTGGCACAAAAGATGAATTTAAGGCTATGTGTGATGAGGCTCATAAGTATGGCATTAAGGTTATCGTCGATGTAGTGCCTAACCACACAACAACTCAAGTCGACCAAGTAAATAAAAATCTTCTTGATGCTGTTGGTGGCAAGGAAAATCTTTATCACGCAAATGGCTTTAAGGAAATTACAAAGTGGGGCGACCGCTTTGAGTGTACAACAGGTCAGATGGGTGGACTTCCTGATGTAAATACTGAAAACAAGAATTTTCAGGATTACTTTATAAAGTATCTTAATGATTGCATTGCTTGCGGTGCAGACGGTTTCAGATATGATACAGCAAAGCATATCGGACTTCCTGATGACCCTAAGGACAGCAAGGCAACAGAAAATAATTTCTGGCCCCGTGTTATCTCAGAGATTACTAACGCAGATAAAATCTTTAACTATGGCGAAGTTCTTCAAGGAGATAACGAAAGAATAGACGAATACCAAAAGGTAATTGGTGCTACAACAGCAAGTGCATATGGTGCGACAATTCGTTCATCTATAAATTCTGGTAATCTTCTTGCTTCAAAAATGGAAGATTTGCAAATTGATGTAGATAATCCTACTGCTGTAACATGGGTAGAATCTCACGATAACTACTGCAGCGACAGCTCTTATAAGACAGTAGATGATAACGAAGTTATCAGGGCGTGGGCAATTATTTGTGCAAGAAAGAACGGAACACCGCTTTTCTATGACAGACCTTATGGTGCAACAGCCGATAATATGTGGGGTACAATGAATAGAATCGGTGCAGCTGGAAATCCTTTCTATAAAGATGCAACCGTTGTTGCTGTAAACAGATTTAGAAATGCTATGGTCGGTCAGGACGAAAAGCTCCTCAACCCTGACGATACAAAGAAGGTTCTCCTTATTGAAAGAGGCACAAAGGGTGCAGTTGTTATAAACGGCAGTGATGAGGATTATAAGCTTAATGTCAAAACCTCTCTTGCAGATGGTACATATATAGACAGAGCAGACGGAACAACACAATATACAGTTTCTGGCGGAGTTCTTACAGGTACACTCAAGGCCGGTGCAGTAATCGTTCTCTATAATGATGGCTATATTGAAGTTCCAAGCATTGCATCGGTATCACTCGATGCAGATAATTTCGTTTTCACAGCAGGTTCGACTGAAACTGTAACACTTAAATCAGAAAATGCCGCATCAGCAACATATTCTATTGACGGCGGAACAGAAACAAGCTACAATAACGGTGATAAGCTCGAAATCGGCAAGGACGCTAAGGCAGGTACAGCCGTTAAGATTACACTTAAGGCTAATACATCAGCCGGCAACGGTGCGACAGTTATGTCCTACTACTTTACAGTTCAAGAGAATAGAAGCGTTAAGAATGGCACAAAGGTTTACTTCACAAAGCCATCAAACTGGGGCAACAAGGTTTATGCCTATATCTATGACGAGAGAGGAAGCAAGGTTAAGGAAGCTGCTGCATGGCCTGGCGTTGAATTAAAGGACGAGGGCGATTCTAAATACAGCTATACATTTACTGAGGCTTGGGATAATGCACTTATTATATTCTCAGACGGTACAAACCAAGTTCCAGCGGCAAATGAGCCTGGTATGTTGGTAGAGCCTGAAAAGATCTATACAATAGATTCCGCATCAACTAAAACAGATACAGGAACAGCAGGAACTGCTGATACAGATACAAATGCAGAGGGCGTAACAGTTTATTTCACAAAGCCATCAAGCTGGGGAAATACAGTCTATGCTTATGTCTATGACGGTGGCGACCAAGTAGCCTCATGGCCTGGAACAGCTTGCAAGGACGAGGGCAATTCAAAGTATAGCTATACCTTTACTAAGAATTGGAAGAATCCGCTGATTATATTCACAGACGGAAAAAATCAGTATCCAGCCCAAAACGAAGCAGGCTTACCTCTTGAATCAGGCAAGACCTATACAGCAAACTAAAATCTAATAAATGCCATAGAAAAAGCTGACAGCGAAAAACTGTCAGCTTTTTGCTTAGTATGAGTTTTGAGAG
>ENA-OPNH01001524-OPNH01001524.1-human-gut-metagenome-genome-assembly--contig:-NODE-1524-length-11553-cov-6.073839_pt1 | contig 11553 bp, 7 predicted proteins | sample MGYA00241537_ERZ501771 | MGnify/ENA primary metagenome ERZ501771 (study PRJEB25962, sample SAMEA2042608) | human gut metagenome | biome: human gut; feature: human-associated habitat; material: faeces...
TGAAGGAGATTGCCGATGTGTGCGGAATTCATAAAAATCTTAGCACACATACCGCAAGACATAGCAGTTTCTATTTCTCTCTGAAAACAAGCAATTTACAGAATTGAAAATCTTGATAGGTAACGATTTAGAAACGAGTAAAGTTCCCTTATCTACCTTATTTTGCATTATTAATAAGAACGCTTTATTCTAAATACAAAGATAATACTTTTTCTAATTATGATACTATATCAAGTGGAATTTTTGTTTGTTGTAATTACATATAGCCATGCTGATTAAAATAATCATCAAAATGAGTTCTTAATAACTCATAAAAATAGGTTAAACAATTATATTTCCCGAATAATATTGTCATATCATTAAGCCCTCCTCCCTTGAAACAAGAGAACTCTCGGCCATTGAACATCACTGATTCTTTCCCGAACAAATCCGATGTAGAAGATAAATTATTTTCTTTCATTATCTTCGAATCACTAATATCTTCAATTATAATAACCTTTTCATTAGATGGTATTATGCTTCTAAAATAATGAATGTGAAATATAAATTTATGTCCTGGATCAGAATAGTCTACCAAGACAGAGATAAGATTTCCACCATAAAAAGCATCAAGGTCATTAGCTAATAAAGGGAACTCTGACTGTATAAAATTCTGATATGCTCGTATTGTATTTAAAATTACTATTCGAGATTTATCCAATGCTGTTATTGGAGAGTAAAAATCATATACCATCCCCGTATTTCCATAAGAACCTTTAGCGGGATAGGGATATGGTATGGTCGTATACCCAATCTCGGATAAAAACTTAATAGCATCATATACAGTGTTTACATATAGAGATTTCCCTCCTGACACTAAGTGTACTGGCATTTTGTCAATGTACGGGTATTTTGATTGAAAGTGTTGAATCAACGAATACACATTCAATTCAGAATACTTTTTTAAATGTAGATGTCTCCAATTTGCTTCAATAAACTCATGAATATATTCTACCAAAAAGCTCTCATCTAATGGAATAATTCTCTGCTTTTTGATAAAGTCCTCTACGTGCTTCTTAATGATAGAAATAGAATATAAATTGGGATTTTCTTTAAGCTTATTTTCGGCATAAGAAAATGAAGCATAGTCATGGTTGTGTTTAATCTCAAAAATTGAACACTTGGGCATTTTTACTATTGGTGCGACAAGTTCTCCTACATTTACATTGTATAGAGAATATTCTAATGAACTATCCGAATATGTATATATTGCAATCCCACGTTTCCACACATTAGGGAAAAGAACACTTTTAATGTACCTGAAATCAGATTCTAATAATCCATTATATGCATCCATGAAGTTTTGAATCTCCTGAATATCACAAGGCCTTAAATCTGTTGCCATTTTAGGCATGTTTAGAAGATATGACTTAAATTCACTATTCTCCTCTAAAATGGCTTCGCCATGAGTTAAGCAATATACACGGCTACTGCATATACTTAACCAATCTTTTAATACGGTGTCAATATTATCTTCACGCAGTTCCTCGTTTTGGCTGAAATGTAATGTAATAGTATCTTGTTGCTCTTTGTCACGATTCTCATTTAAAAGTTTTGGTGAAATATGTTTATATAAGACTTTATTCTGAGAATGGTCTACTGCTAAAAGAAAGACATTATCAGTTGTTGCTTCAGCATATGCAAATAAAGATGTAGGACAAGGGAACTTGTTATGTCCTTCATCCCTTTGAGATACAGTTTTTACCTGAACAGTAATTTTGCCATTAATTCTATTTGATGAATCAAGCAACTCAATATAACCGTCAATATTAGATTGTGTAGTCCCTTTATCAATATTATTTTTAGTTCGGCCAAGTAAAAGAGTCTGTATAAATAGTACCGAACGTTCTTCTTTCACACCGTTTACATCTATAGAAACTTTAGCTTTAAATGACATAATCTGCACTATAAATTAAACATTTGAGGACTAATATTATCTTCCACAAAGATAAAGACATTTTCTCTAATCTTTCATATCCAATGGAGAATACTTACCTTTGTAAGTAAAGAACGTAATTTTCAAATTATCAATGGACAATATTAATAAGACACCTGAACAGCAAATTGACAAAGTAGTTGAGAGTTTGAAGGCACTACTTCTATCGCAAACTCGGAACCAGCAGGAGGCAGAAGAAATTAAGCGTAGATTAGATTCTTTGGGACACGAAGTAAAAGCTGTCTCGGCAATAATCAATGATAGGAATATTTATAAAGCTGCTATGCATAAAATTTTATCACAGATAAGATAATTATGGCCATTTTATTTCAGTATTTTTAACACTACTATATGGAGACTAAATACACATAGATTATGAAATGATTTTTGCTGATAAGCTACTCTCAATATTTGATTATTTGAAAAACTCCAGTCAAAACATAACATATTTTCTATCTAGTTGAAATATAGATAGTTATTACTTGTTCTACGGATGATAGGTAACGTTTTAGAAACGAGCGAATAGCTATATTTAGTTCTCTTTTGCATCATTCAAAGAACGATATTTTCAATGCAAATATACGTTTTACGTATAACAAAGACAAGCTTTTCCGGTTTCAATTGGTTTAAAATTAACCATCAGGAGGCCAATTTCACTCAAGTACACAGAAAAAGTTTTCTTTTCCCTAGTTAGCCTCTCTCTTTTATGAATTAGCCAAAGAAGTTAGATGGCGAATGAGAGATTTCATTCACCTACAACTTTTTGATATATTAGGAGTAAATTTTCACTTATGGGGCTTAAAAAGGCTATTTTTTATTCTATATTTCACTGTTTTTTTACTTCTATTTTATAAAAGGAAAAAAAGGAAATAAATGGTAAATGATAGATCTAAAATGATAATTGGTTTTTATTACAAATTGCTTTTATTTGCAAAATAATTTGCTATTTTATTAATATTATGAGAACATTTCGTTTAGGGATAGCTGGTGGAAAAGTTTTGTCTCGTGCCTGTTTTTCACTGCTCGTCATCAGTAATATTTACTTTTCTTCTTGTGAGGATGATTTGGATCGGGGGCGTATTTCCGCAAACATATTTTTTACTCCTGAAATACGTGCTTACTGGGATCTATTGATCCGTTCCATGGCCAGCAGGAGGCAACGGGTCGGAAGACTCGTGTCACGTCTGTAACGACAAACAATATACACGATTATTTTAGGGTACTGGCTTATGCTTACACAAGTAGGTGGAGCGAGAACCAGCCCTGAGCTATTTCTACAATGCTATTGCCAGCAAGTCCCCGGTAGCAACTATACGCTTTCGTCTGAAGCAAGAGTACATAATGAACTGAAACTCTCTTTTGGAGAGTTCATAGTCTTTTGACTAAGGGCGTATAATCCGGGAAAATACAAATTGTATATTTAAAAAAGTATAATGTCTCTGTAGGAAATATTCCTTTTTATATGTGGAATTATTCCACATATGTGTTGTTCTATTCCACATGCAACTCTGTTGTTGTTAGATAATAATTATCTGATTACAAATGTATTACACTCTATTAATCTTTGCGTAACGTTTTGGCATACGTTTTATTCTATGATTTAATGCGGAATAGAAATAGATATTAATTATACAATAAGATATAAATAATAATATTTTATAAATAAAAATATGCTATGTCTCTTTTTTATTTGAATGAACATACGTCCTGTTATAATTATTCAAATTTTATAGAGGAAGGATTTCGCTACTATAAATTTGATAAAGGAATAAACTATGAAGAGCGACTGATAAAAGATTGTATTTTGTTTGTTCTGAAAGGAAATCTGCAGTTCTTGTATAACGAATTTGAGTTCACAGTTTCAGAGGGGAAAATGTTCTTTTGGAGCCGTGATAGCCTCTTCAACATGTATTCGTCGGAAGAAAGTGAAGTTGTTGTCGCCCTATTTGAAGGAGGTATATCGCCCTGCCAAAAAGCTTCTTTTTCAGATCTGTTCCATTTAAAAAAAATTATCAAATATCACATGGAATCTCTTGTAATAAAGGACGAGTTACGAAAATTTCTTGAACTTTTGGTTTGTTATCTGGAAGACGGAGCAAACTGTATACACTTTCATGAGACTAAGCTCAAAGAACTGTTTTGGAACATTCGTTTTTATTATTCTAGGGAGGAACAGGCAAACTTTTTCTACACAATTATCGGTCGATCCCAGGATTTAAGAAATAAGGTTCTGAACAATTACAAAGAATGCAGTACCGTAAAGGAACTAGCATCGTTGTGTGGGCTCTCTCTTCCTGCTTTTAAAAGGCAATTCATTGCGGAATTCGGGGAAACACCGAGCAAATGGATGAAGATGCAATTGTTAGGAGAAATTAAATATAGACTCTCGGTTACAGATTTGTCGTTAGGGAGCATTGCCGATGAATTCGACTTTGCTTCTTTAGCTCATTTTTCCAGATATTGTAAAAGATATCTGGGATGTCCTCCTAAAGAATGGAGAGAACAAATAAATAGACGTACAGAGAACTGATTTTAGGAGAGTTTTCAGATCCTGTTTATATGATGAATCGATTCGGATTGTTCAATGAGATTTCCGACTGTGTTATCCGTACTTTTTCTGCTTTATATGTCTGTTTTTTATATGTTATGTAATGCTACTTATGAAAAAGTTTTTTAGTTAGGTCTGAATCGTAGTTTCTCTGATGCACAAAATAAATTTTTGACTTTATGCTTGATAGTCAGAGTAAGATTTTGTTTAGATGTTCTGTCTTTTATCTTTTATAGTCACAAAAAGTTTCATTATTCATCAAATTGTCAGAGGCTTGTATTTTCATCGGGTTCGTATGAAACTAAATCCGATTCTATTATGAAAATACAATTATCTTTATAGGCAATCGTCTTGTTTATGGGGTTTACTGCGCAGGTTCAGGAATCAAATGAACATTAGATTTAAGTAGCTGAAAACATCCGAAGTGGAAATCGTACCGAACAAAATCCATTATCTCATTGAGATTCGAGAATATTCCGGAAGAGAGTTTGGCGGGAAATCTAAATCGGAAAAATATTGTACCAAAGTAGCATTGAGCCGAATTGAACAAGGTTTGATACAAACGCTAAACGAAGGGGATCCCGAAGGATACCATCCAGACACAAGAATGCGGTGACTTTTGGCGGTGACTGAAGCAAGACTTTTTAGTGGCTAAGAGTTTGACATTACACTGACAGATTTCAATCAGATAGATGAAGTACTCAAGCTGATAGACACGAAAGGGATCAACATCATGTGCATAGGTGATAAAAACAAAGCTATGTCGATGTACCACCCAAAAGGGAAGATCGAAGCATTAAAGGCGGCGTACCTGAAAGCGCTTTAGCTAATAGAGGCATTGGTCAATAAATTAGGACATGTGAGATGCATTGTGAAAGAAAAGCGCAGTATCATTTTCCCTTTTGCACAAAGCAATGTCAATGTCTCATCCTCCGATGCGGCATCGTTGGGCAATTTTCGTATTATTAAGGAGAGCTCCTCAATACTTGTGCGTTTTGAGATGTAGATTAGCCATAAAGTATCTCAAAAGACGTGGACGAATAGTGTTGTCGCCTAACTAAATCAGCCGAAACGGGGAATATGGTTCATTACTTCAGCTTTTCCTGTCCATGGCTTGGCGCACCTACCGACTTCCTTTTTCAACCGCTCGCCTGTTCATTGGTCAGCCTTGCACGTTCCAACACTCCCCCTATTTCCTGCTACAGTACTCAAAATCGATCATAGAATCGGTCCGGTTCCGGATAAAGCCGTTATCCCTCTGTCGGTTGAATTTGGTTTCCAGTTTATCTTAGGTTTCTTCCTCTACTTTTCCCCGCATCAACCAATAACAGTATTTCATAGCGTTGTCTTGCAATTGCTGCATGCATTCAGTCAAACAAATATTAAAACAACAGGAAACGAAACAGTGATCTAACAGACGCCAAAGAACAATCCCCAGCCGATATCTTTCGTTGTCAATTGGAATCAGTTTAGTTTGCTTTGGATATATAGATAAAAAGGAGTAATCTTGAGTGTAAATGGTAAATAATAGAGCCGAAATGACAATATATGTCTGACTTTAATTATTTTTCTTTGCGCTGTAATTTTTGACACAAATCATAAATAATTATTAAGCCGTAGTATTTCATGAAAACATTTTACAAATTAAACTTTTTATCTCTTTTTTCCTGTCTTATCAGCTTCTCTTTGATTATAATAAATAATTAAAATAAATATGAGATTTTTTTTATTTTTCTGTTTTTTGTCCTGCTCTATCTGGAAGATGGATGCGGCAGTTTACGGAAGTGATACGTTGCGTTGCCGTATCTGCTTTCCTGTGGGCAGTTCCGTTGTGGATCTTTCCTATGGGGAGAACGGTTCGCGCCTGGATGCCTTTGTGGCAGGGATTCATGCCCGGCAAGCAACAGCCGTGCTGTGCCGTTTGAGTCTGCATTCCGGTGCCTCTCCCGAAGGGGGCTTGACCTTTAACCGACGTCTGTCAGATAAACGGCTCGCCTCTTTCCGTTCCATTCTTCAGGAGCGTCTTTTCTTGCCGGATTCGGTATTTACAACCGTCTCTTTGGGGGAGGATTGGGAGGGCTTAACCTCTCTTGTCGAGGAATCGGATATGCCCTGTCGGGAGGAAGTGTTGCGTATCCTTCGCAATACCCCTGTATGGGTGACCCGTAACGGTGTTGTTGTGGATTCCCGCAAACGGCAGTTGATGAATTTAAGAGACGGACAGGCATGGCGATACATGCATGCACATTTTTTCCCCGAGCTCCGCAACACTTCGGTGGTCGAATGCGAATTTGCTCCTGTTGGGATGGAAAAAGAGCTAGCCCCCCCGGTGGGAGCAACGGAAGGCCAACCGGCTGATACGGTAATTGTTCGTGATACGGTTGAGAGGGTGATTGTTTTTCGTGATACGGTCCAACTCCCCGTCCCTGTTGCCGGACCTTCCAAACCGTTCTACATGGGGCTCAAGACGAACCTTGTCTATGACGCCCTGCTTGTGCCGAACATCGGCGTGGAGTTCGCTCTTGGCAAGGGATGGACACTGGGGGGCAACTGGATGTACGGCTGGTGGAAAAATGACAGGCGCCACCGTTACTGGCGAGTGTACGGCGGGGAAGTCGGCCTGCGCAAATATTTCGGTCAGCGTGCATCCGATAAACCACTGACCGGCCACCACGTCGGTGTTTACGGCCAGTTGTTAACCTATGATTTCGAATTCGGGGGGCGCGGTTATATGGGTGGCCGTCCCGGAGGGACATTGTGGGATAAGGCCCATTACGGTGTCGGTTTTGAATATGGCTATTCCCTGCCCGTGGCCAGAAGGCTGAACCTTGATTTCTCACTGGGCCTGGGATATTTGGGCGGAACATGTTACGAGTATGTTCCGGTTGATGCCTGCTACGTTTGGGAGAAAACGAGGACACGGCAGTGGGTGGGCCCGACCAAAGCGGAGATCTCGCTGGTATGGTTATTGGGCCGGGGCAATTACAATCAGGAGAAAGGAGGTAAACAATGAACAAGATGACTTATATCCTGCAAGCGTTCCTCATTTTAGCGGTTCTGGTATTCAGTTCATGCGAGCATAAGGAACTGTGTGATGACCATTCCCATACAGCCGGGCTGCACGTGGTTTTCGACTGGGTGCACGCACCCGATGCCAAACCGGAGACCATGCGCCTGTACCTGTTCCCTTTGGATGGCGGCAAGGCGCAGGCCTACGAATTCACGGATTACCGGGGAGGATATATTAACGTACCGGCAGGCCGTTATAGGGCCTTGTGTGTCAATTCGGACACGGAGTCCGTTCTTTACCGCAACATAGACCTCTTTGACAGCTTTGAGGCTTACGCTCCGGACGGCGCTCTGGCAGTAGGTTCATCAACCTCGGTTCCCCGGGCAGAAGGCACGTGGGACGAACGCATTGCCAGGTCTCCGGACCGGCTATACAGCGATCGCCTGGACGATCTGGCCATTGAAATATCCAAGGAAGAGCAGACGGTAACCCTTTATCCGGAACTTTCGGTGTGCCGTTACCGGGTGGAGATCCGGAACGTGTCTAACCTGAAGTATCTTTCTCCGGAGGGTCTTTCCGGATCCTTATCGGGCCTGTCGGGAGGATTTCGGGTCGGTCGGAACGAACTTACGCCGGATCCGGCGACCGTTCCATTCGAGGTGGTTTCCGACGGGATCTCCACGCTAACGGCGGAATTTCTGGCTTTCGGCCAAGTGGGGATGGGAGAACCGGCGCACAAGCTGGTGATTTACGCTATCATGGCTGACGGCAGCAAGAATTATTACACCTTTGACGTCAGCAAACAGGTTGACGAAGCGGCCGATCCGCGGGATGTCTACATCTTATTGGATGGTCTCTCCCTGCCGAAGCCGATCGTAAATGGTGGAGGATTCCACCCTTCGGTCGATGAATGGCAGAATATAGACGTGGATGTTATAATGTGATGTAAAATGTGTATTTATTGATATAGAATCTTCGAAATTTTATTCATTAAACCTTTTTAATTTTTTATGAAAAAGTATTTTTTATTTTCGGCTATGGCTGCTGTAGCCTTAGCCTCGTGTACCAACGACGATGTTGTTGACGTGAACAAAGGAGGAGGTATTTCTTTCCGCGCGTCTTTGGATAAGGCGCGTACCAAGGCGGTAACAAGCTTGAGCAATCTGAATGCGTTCAATGTGACAGCCATTGGTAATAGCAGCAATTATTTCACGGATCTGGGCGTTACATCCTCGGATAATGGGTCTACCTGGACAACCGCTTCCACTTATTATTGGCCGGGTTATGAGCTCGCCTTTTTCGCATATGCGCCCCAAACTCCCGGTGGTACAGTAGGGATAAGCGGTACGGAAAAGAAAATATCCGACTTTTCTCCCGCGCAGGATGTCTCAGCGCAAAACGACCTTGTCATCGCTTACAATACGGGAACCAAAGCCGCTAATGAAGGATCGGGAGTGCCGTTGAATTTCAAGCATGCCCTTTCTCAGATCGAAGTACAGGCTAAATGTTCCAATGAAAAGATCAAAATTGAGATTTTAGGGGTCCGGATGGTGAATGCGGCGACAAAGGCGGACTTCACATTCCCGGAAGCAGAAACTACATCAGCATATGTTTTAGCACAATCTCAATGGGCTGGTTGGTCAGGAGCAGATGGAGGCCACGCGACAGCTTATTATATCAAGGGAGAGCAACCTGTAACACTGACGGATAATGCCCAATCCATCATGTTCGGGGATGACAATTTCATGCTTTTGCCGCAACAGTTGACGGCATGGGATGGCACTGCTTCTCAAACCGGAGCTTACTTGTCCGTACTTTGCCGTATTTACAGCGTGGATGGCGGCAATGAAATATTATTGTATCCACAACCGACAGATACGGATAACAAGGATGGAAAATATGCATTCTCCGCAGTGAGCATTGATACGAATTGGGAACCGGGCAAGAAATACACCTATACGCTGAACTTCTGTGACAACGGAGGAGGAGCCGGCAAGGGGGATCCTGATCCGGATCCGGATGAACCGGTAGATCCCGATCCGGGTGTAGATCCCGGCGAACCGATCTTAGGGCCTATCTTCTTCACTGTAACAGTAGATGACTGGACAGATCAATCAGTAAATGTTAATATGTAGTTTAGTTTTTTTGTGATTCATTTCAATGAGAATTGACTTTCTCAGTGTCCGGATTGGATTGGACGGGGATTGCTCTTGATATAGAGGGTAAGTGAAGGGTGCCGCCGTATATCTTTCACCCTGTCCGTTCCTTTTCCGGATATCTTACGAGATAATTATTTTCGATGTTTATATTATTGATACACATTTTTAATGTTATATGCATATGAGACGATTTATATTTCTTTCTGGCAGAGCAGACCTTTCGCGTCTGCTGCCTTTCGTCTTTGTCGCCGGTATTTTTTGTCTTTCCTCCTGTGAGGATGATCTGGAACGTGACAAAACTTCCACAAGTATCTCCTTTACCCCGGAGATACAGGCCGGCTGGGATCCACTGGCACGTTCCATGACCGGTACAGACATGCCGCGGGGCAGTGTCTCTCCCTTACAAGGCGGCCGCACGCCCCTTTACCTGCACACCTTATACACCGACAGCATCGCCGTTTCTTCCTTCTCCAAAGGTAAGGATGCCGCTGTCCGGATGACCCGCGCCGCGCGAGTGAGTGCAGAGAATATGTACGATCATTTCGGGGTATCGGCCTACGCCTACACGGGGGACTGGGACGAGAGCCGGACGACACCCAACTATTTCTACAACGCCACAGCCAGCAAGTCCGGCAGCGACTATACACTATCTTCCGCCTATTATTGGCCGGGAGCTTCCTACAAGATGAGGTTCTTCGCCTATGCACCCAAAGGGAACGCCCGGTACGTGTTTTCCGGGCAAGGGCAGGCCGGCTCCCCCCGTATCAGCGTGACCGTGCCGGAAGAGGTGAGCCAACAGGAGGACCTGCTGGTAGCCCGGTCATCCGAGCTCGGGGGAAACAGCAACACGGCCGTTGCGCTGACCTTCAACCATGCCCTGACCGCCGTCAGATTCGTGTGCGGGAATGATATGCGGGGAGGTACCGTAAAGAGCGTCAGTTTGAAAAACGTTTATTCCAAAGGGACTTATAACATGGGCACACAGTCATGGAGCAATGTAGGGAGTCCCGCCACCTTCTCACAGACATTGGATAAAGTGACGACAGGAACAGCTGACGAGGCGCTCACGAGTGAGGCGCAGACCTTTATGATGCTGCCCCAGCAGCTTCCTGAGGACGCGCAGATAGAAGTCTTATTCACAGACGACACCCATACGGACCACACTTTAACAGCCGATATAAAAGGAAGTGAGTGGCCGATGGGCAAGACTGTCACCTACAAAATATCCAGTAGTTCCCTCAACTGGACTTACACGCTTGATGTCACTGCCCTGGCCGATTTTACATATGCCGGTGGTACACAGCAATATCGTGTTACCAGTTACAGGCAAAACGCCCAGGGGGAAAAAGAGGCTGCCGAATGGACCGCACAATATGCAGAAGACGGAACCACGTGGACAGACACCAAACCGGGGTGGCTTACCACATTCACGGCATCCGGTACCGGCGGCGACTCGGCGCAACCTTGTGATGCGACGGTCGAGGCGCAGACCGGAATATCAAATGATTTCCATACGGCTGCCTTGAAAGCGGCCACGGCCAAGGGTTCTGAAACCACACCGTACAACCTTTCCAGCAGCACCGGGGGGAGCAGCGTTGAGAACACGGCCAACTGTTACGTGGTCAGCGCTCCCGGTCACTATTCTTTGCCGCTGGTATATGGCAATGCGATCAAGAACGCGGCCACGAACGTTTCGGCGTATACCTCCACGGCAACAGGGACCAATATCCTGAATCCTTTCATCAACCATGCCGGGAACGGGATCACGGATCCATACATCGCTAATAATAATGGATGTACGCCGGCCAAGGCCGAACTGGTCTGGCAGGATGCGATGAACCTGGTTACGGATATAGAATAC
>ENA-OPNH01001536-OPNH01001536.1-human-gut-metagenome-genome-assembly--contig:-NODE-1536-length-11421-cov-1.824477_pt1 | contig 11421 bp, 8 predicted proteins | sample MGYA00241537_ERZ501771 | MGnify/ENA primary metagenome ERZ501771 (study PRJEB25962, sample SAMEA2042608) | human gut metagenome | biome: human gut; feature: human-associated habitat; material: faeces...
CCCGCTCGCGGAGGCGAGAGGGGCGATACATTGTGAAAGGAGGCCTGGTGATGAGACCCATAAATCTTACGATGTCGGCATTTGGACCATATGCGGGAGTCCAGATGCTTGACATGGCCCAGCTTGGGGCTGAAGGCTTGTATCTTGTGACTGGGGATACGGGTGCGGGAAAGACCACGATATTCGATGCCATCTGTTATGCGCTGTATGATGAACCGAGCGGAGCGAGCCGTGATGCGAGGATGATGAGATCAACGTATGCCGATGTGGACACAGATACCTACGTTGAACTGACATTTGATCATATGGGGAAGACTTACAGAGTTAAAAGAAATCCTTCCTATGAGAGACGTAAGAAAAAAGGTGAGGGAACTACCATGCAGGATGCGGCTGCAGAACTGTATCTGCCGGATGACTCGGTCATCGCCAACAGAACGAAGGTAAATTCATATCTTCAGGAATTGTTGGGCGTGGACAGAGAGCAGTTTTCGCAGATATCCATGCTTGCTCAGGGTGAGTTCAAGGAACTGTTGGTGGCGGAGTCCGGGGACAGACAGAAGATATTCAGCAAGCTTTTTCACACATCAAGGTATTTTGTTCTGCAGAAGCGTCTTCAGGATGAGACGAGAAGGCTTCAGAGTGAACGGGACGATATGAAGAAGAGTATAGAGCAGTATATATCCGGGATAGTCTGCGGAGAGGATGACCCTTTTGGGCTCAGTGTTCAAAAGGCGAAGGACGGCCAGATGCCAATTGATGAGGTGATCACACTCATCGGAAAGCTTATTGTAACGGAGAAGGCAAGAACGGATTCATATGAGAAGCAGATCAGTACACTTGAGACCCGGGTCGGGGAACTTGACACGCTGATAGGCAAGGCACAGCAGACAGAGAAAGCCAGAGTGCAGCTTGAAAAGACACATTTGGAGCTTGCAAATGTACAGAATGACAGAACTACTGCTGAGGCAGAGCTAAACAGGACAAAGGAAGCTTTCCCAGAGACGGAAGAGCTCCAAAGGCAGGCAGCAGTTATAAATAACGAGCTTCCAAACTATGAGAAACTGGACGAGAAGAGAAAAAATGTTGCAGACGAGGAACAGCTCCTGCGGAAGCAAAATGAACAGGCCGAGAAGGGCAGAATGCTTGTGACAGACAAACAGAAGAGCATAGAAAAGCTGAGACTGGAACAGACACAGCTTGCGGATGCGGGGGAGAAAATAGTTGCAATCACGGCATCGAGGGAGAAGATGGCTGACGCTGTTGACTATCTGAATGGCATAAGCAGACTGCTCATGGAATACAGCAGAAGAAAGCAGGCGGTGGACAAAGCACAGAAGCAGTATCTGTTTGATAATGAGATGTATACCAGAAAGCAGGATATGTATGAGCATATGAGCACGCTCTACAGGAATGCCCAGGCGGGAATCCTTGCAAAGGATCTGAAGGAGGGACAGGCGTGCCCTGTGTGTGGTGCGACGGAGCACAAACTCCTTGCATTGCTGCCAAAGGAGGCTCCGACAGATGCGCAGTTAGAGGACGCGAAGAAGGATGCGGACAGAGCACGCGACAGGGCAAATGCCAGTGCTACGGATGCAAAGATAAAGCTTGCCAGTGTCACAGAGATCAGAAACAGCATTATTGAGCAGGCTGGAAGGAAATTTGACGATCCGGAGGATATAGATGGTCTGCCGGAAAAGGTTGAGAAGAATATAGGATATTACGATGAGAAGATTGCCGATACTGACAGGCAGATCGAGGCTGAACGCAAAAGGGTCAGCAGAAGGGATGAGCTTGCTGCAAAACTTCCTCAGGAGGAAGAAGCATTTGCCGGGATGCAGGTGAAGCTGGCGGAGCTTGAGAGAAATATATCGGCGCTCACGGCAAAGGTTGTTTCAGACAGAGAACAGGCGACAGAACTGGCCGCGGGGCTCAGATTCAGGAATCGGAGTGAGGCGGAAACGCAGATGAACGAGATTCTGGGCAGAGCAAAGAAACTGCAGGATTCATTTGACGCCGCTGAGAAGAGATATAATGCTGTGATCCAGGATATTAAGACGCTGGAGGGGCAGATAAAGGCTCTGACAGACACGCTGGAATCAGCAGAGAAGCTCGAACTTGCTAAGCTTGAGGAAGATAAAACCGCAGTGAGAGATGAGCTGGGAAGGATCAGACTTCTCATGCAGGATGGAAACAGCCGCATCCGTGCAAATGAAACGGCGATGGCGAATATAAGCAGAAAGTCCGATGAGCTTTTGGCAAAAGAGAAGAAATATGTAAGCGTGAAGTCGCTCTATGACACTGCCTCAGGAAATGTATCCGGCAAGAATAAGATAAACCTAGAGGCATACATACAGATGTCGTATTTTGACAGGATAATTCAGCGTGCAAATCTGAGATTCCTGAAGATGTCAGACGGTCAGTATGAGCTGGGGCGTGTGACGGACAGCAGTGACAAGAGAAGCCAGATCGGCCTTGACCTCTGTGTTGTGGATCATTACAACGGCAGCAGACGAGACGTTAAGTCTCTTTCTGGGGGCGAGTCATTTATGGCATCACTCTCCCTTGCACTTGGACTCTCCGATGAGGTGCAGGCTTCGGCTGGCGGAATTCAGATAGATACCATGTTTGTGGATGAGGGCTTTGGATCCCTTGATACAGAAAAGACTCTGCCACAGGCATACAAAGCGCTGGTCAGCGTGACCGAGGGACGCAAGCTGGTGGGAATAATATCGCACGTGACTGAACTCAAGGAGAAGATTGACAAGCAGATAGTGGTGGAAAAGGACAGAACCGGCAGGGCGAAGGCGAGGCTGGTGGTGTAGGGATTTTAGTCATCTGAGTATTTAGATAAAACTTGCTCAAGTTTATTAAAGTCTACACATCTTTTTGTAAGGTTGCGATTTTTGTCGGGAAAATCAGTTATGAGAGAGTAGACTTTATTGGCTTTGTTGATTATAGTATCGGAATGATCCCGACACCAGGATAATTGTTTTTGAATAAGAATCTTTCGTTTTGTTTTATCTGGGGTATCGTGAGGGTTTAATTTCAGATTGACCTTAGATATAACTGAGTTGTTAACTGGAATCATATTGTTTAGATTGAGAATTCCTATGATTTTAGAAGAATACTCAGGATGCCTGCTGTTGTGGTCAAATATTTTGATGAAATCAATCTGGCTTTTCATATTTTCAAATTTCTTTTTTGGTGAGGTAAGGGGGATGCAATATTTCTGACCACCTATAAGAATGATTATTCCAAGAAATGGTCGATTCTCCTTACCTACCTGAGGGGAGACTGACATTACGTTGTCATCTGCACGAGACAGATTTCTTATGTATTTTAAATCAATATAGTAAAAATTTAGGATATCCATTATCGCCTTTCTGAGAATATAAAAGAGCTGTGCTAAAATGCACAGCTCTTAAAAACCTTTTTGCATGGTAGGGCTCCCATAAAATTGTTCCATTTTGTATGGTAGAACATCCATATTAAAATTGTTCATTTGTTTTATATGGTAGAACACCCATCTCTTAAAGTTCCCATTTCGCATGGTAAGGTTACCATAATCATATCATACAAGAATTCTAACATTCAATAATGGTAGTGTCAATTAGAGCTGACTTATTTAGTAACTTATTGTGATCTGAGGATATCCTAAAAAGTGGTCAATATCAAGTGTAATTACTGATATTTTATAAAACATTAATAAAAGTATACAAAGTGTATATTGGCTAATTGGTTGTGCCTGCAAATGTTATATTTGTTGTGTAGTTTGGTATATTAAGCGATGCCATGTAAGAGTTGATGATAGTGCAAGCATTTGCTTTTGCATCATCGAGTAAACCTTTGTCAATTGCTTTTTGCTCTTCGGAGGTTTTTAAATCTGCAAAAGACTCGGCATAGTCAGTTATATCAGTAGGGTTAAAAATGTTCTTTTTTTCATCATATAATTGAAAGCTATCCTGATCTACATCAGAGCTGATAATTTCAACTTCGGGCAAAGTAATAGTAATAGTTTTGCTTGTGTCATTTTTGTTGACATTTGTTTGGGTAAAATCAACACCAGCGATGATGGTTCCGTCATAGCTGAATATGTAAGAAGTTTTTGTTAGTGGAATCTTAAAATCGCCTATAGTTCTAGAACTATCAAAATGTTCAACATGAGTATATGTATATTCTGCTGTTGCAAGTTTACCAATGTTGGCAATATTAGAACGTATGGTTTCACCTGATAACTCAATTGTTTTACCGATAGTCGAATCGGTTTTTTCGATTTTTTGCCCATTTGGTACATATAAGTATCGGGTTATAAAAAATGTAATTACACAAAATAAAATAAGAATAAATGCTTTAAGTAAAAAGTGCTTATTTTTTTTCATACGTATGTCCTCAAAATAAAAATTCTATATCCATCCAGTTATAAGTACTATCAGGTAAAATACAATAATTAGAGCTAATATAATGCCGATACCAATCAGTAGCTTTTTCATTGAAAATTCCTCCACATATTTTTATTAATTCTACATTAAATGACAATAATAGACAACCCTAATATTTGGTATATTGACAATGAGTAGGATAACAACATACTATTTAATATATATTTATTTATGGAAAGTCGGAAGATACAAATGGCAGAATATACAGACAGGATGATAGCCCGCTGTAGGGAAATTACCCCATATGATGATAATTATCTGGAAGAACTGCGTTGCCAGATGGAGCGCTTTAGAAAATTTGGAGAGGCTTTGGATACATTCCTTATAGAGAAAGGTTATGCCGGGAGCCTGGATGATGTGGGAAGTAAAACAGATTTTATAAAGGAAAGATATAGAGCGCGCGGTGTGATGCCACCGAGGAATATGTCAAAGTGGTTTTCGGAAGATATTAATATCAATAAGAGTACCGCACTGCAATTGAGCTTTGTGTTTGGCTTGGAAGTCGAGGAGACTGAGGATTTTCTGAGACGGATCTGCCTTTCGAGGGGATTTGATTTTCATGATATGGAAGAGATCGTGTACTATATGGCGATCAAACTGAAAACGGATTATAAGACGCTGCAAATGATGTTGGAAAATCTGCCGGATGTGGATGTTCAGAGGATTCCGGACGGTGATACAGTGTTTTATACAGGCGATATAGCAGGTGAGGTGAAAAATCTCTCATCTATGGAAGAAACTGCGGTATATATAGCCGAAAATGCAGAAAGATTTGTCTATAAGCATGTTACTGCGGCAAAAATGCTGAAACGTATGTGGCTGAAAATATCAGGTGAGAATGGAATAGCAGCATCTGAGAGGAGGATATTTCATGTGGAACTTCCTGAGACTGGTAAAAGCAATGGCTTTGAAACATCTCTGTCGGTGTGGACTATTTATCTGCAAATGATAGGCCTATATGGACCGAATGTCAGAAAAGCGGCCGGTGGAAGAAATATCAGAAATATACTCACAGACAGCGGGCTGATCCATGCGTTTGCCGTGTATTGTTATCCGGATCGGGATGGTTTGGAAAAAGTGCTTAATGGTGTGCGCATATCAGATGAGAGAATGAGAAAATTGCTTATCCTTCTCTCATTTTATGAGTATCTGGCGGGAAAAGCAGTTGCGCGTGGAAACAGAGCTGTGAGTGGCAGAGATGCAGAGAATTGTCGGCTGCGGATAAATGATATTCTGCTGAGTTCCGGGTATCAGACACTTTACGCAGGCAATCCATATGACTGGATATTTTTATTTGCACTGGAAAATGATGATCCTCTTACAACATTCAGAGAGGATTTTATGAAGGAGATATATTTCGACAGCCAATCGTAACGGTAAAAGCTGGATATAACAGAGATTCATGAAAAAGCAGGATACGGAATATGGATTACAATACGGATTATGATGCGGATTATAATACGAAAGAAAATGGAATACTTACTTTTAAAGACTGCCCATACGAGTATGTGCTGACAGGAGAACTCGGCAGAGGTAGTTCGTCTATAGTATATGATGGATATTATGTCAACAACTCAGGTGCCAGACGGCCGGTTAGGATCAGGGAAATGCAGTATAAAACTGAGGAAGAAAGACGACATTTACGATGTACTTTTGACTTGAACAACAGCCTGTTTGATACTGATGGACTCACAAATCGCATAGTAAACACGTATGAGATCTACGAAAAAGATAACAAAATATATATTGTAACCACATATCAGGAGGGTATGACTTTGGACAAATGCCGATTTGAAAGTGTTCAGGATGCTATCGGCATAGTAAGGAGTATTGCAAGAACGCTGAAACTGCTGCATGACAGAGGATATTTATATCTGGATGTGAAACCAGAAAATGTGCTGGTACTTGATGGAACGCGGGACTGGGTTCAATTATATGATTTCGATTCGGTTATCAGGAAAAAAGATATTGAAGAATGTAGTGTAACAGGAGGAAGTTGTGCTGAGAATAATATATTAAGATTTACTTCGAAGTGGGCTTCATATGAGCTGAGAAGAGGGGATATAGAACATGTTGGGGCGTGGAGTGATGTGTATGGTGTTGGAGCGGTGCTTTTTTACCTTTTGTTCGGACGCGTCCCAGATGTATTTGACTGCGACGAGAATACAGTATATGACGTTGGGAAACTCATGTATAGATCAACGGTAGATTCTTCGTGTCCGGCAAATAATAAAAAGCATTTCTACAGGGCTTCATTTGCCATGGAACTTGCAGAATGTCTGCACAGAACTCTTTCAAGAAACTGGTCGGACAGATATCAGTCCATGGATGAACTGCTCATGATCCTTGATTCTTTGTATGGGAATTCTGATGAGACAAGAGCATATGTTGTATCGAGTCCGGTGGCTTGTATTGAAAATGTAGTGGGGAGAACGGATGAACTAAAGCTTCTTACGGATTGGTTTTCCGAAAAGACAAAGCCTTGTATATTTGTAACAGGAATGGGAGGAATCGGAAAGAGTACACTGGTTCGGAGATTTGTCATAGATGTCAGAGACCGGTTAGATACGGTGCTGTACCTGAATTATTCAAACTCGTTTTATTCAACTGTATGTAATGATGATATGTTTTATATAAATACAGTTTGCAGACAGGCTGATGAAAACGAAGCTGATTATTTCCACAGAAAACTCAGGAAATTCAGGGAGTGCATATCGGAGAACACAAAAGAGAGCCTGGTGGTTGTGGATAATGTTCCGGTTCTGGATAACAGTGATATATACATGGATGATGGGATATCAGAACTTGTGAGGACAGGATGCAGGCTGATAGTAGTGACGCGAGGGGGGATTATTCCGGAGTGTTATGACCATATACATATTGAGGCATTTTCTGTAAGACGGCATATGTATGAACTGATGTTGTCAAATATGCGGAATACTGAATCAAAGTCAGATGCTGATCTGTATGAGAAACTGGACGAACTGATAGACAGGGTGAATGGACACACACTCATGCTGATGATCCTGGCAAGACAAATAGACAGAGGGTATCTGTCAATTGACGAAGCGTGTGCTTTGGTTCGGAAACAAGGATTTACGGCACTGGATGGGGTGAAAACAGGTTGCACCATAGATAGCCGGAATGTATATGGGCATATGACAGATATGATCTCATCGCTGTTTTGCATGGATGGCCTTACGCCGAAACAGAGAGGGATTTTGATGAGTCTGGCCTTGTTTGGAGACAGCGGTGTAGATTTTAGGGATTTTTCCTGCCTTATTGATGCTGAAGATGAGAATATGATAAATGAACTGGCTGATATTGGCTGGGTTGAACGTCATAAAAAACTTGCACTTCATCCTGTTATAGGCCAGGCGGTACGAAGGGAGCTTGGCAGAAAATGGGAAGATATACAGGATAAGAAGAACATGCCGCAAGAAACAGAAGAGCTTCAGCCCGTAAAAGCGTGCCTTGCCAATCTGATCGCTGGTGATAACGTTGTGGCATCGATATGCGTGGCTGTTGCAAATTGTTGTATGAATGTGGATAACTTGTGCGATTCCAGGGAATACCTTCGCCTTGCAGCAAAGACAATTGTGATGCTGCCTATAGAAAGTGAACAATTTATACTGACTCATGGAAGAAGAATATGGGAAATGGTCAGGCATACAGACGAACTTATATCAGACCGGGAAATGGTTGAAGTGTGTGACAAGCTGGCTCATATATATGCCGAGATGGGCCGGTATAGCGATACAGAGGAGATATTAGGATATCTTGAGAAATGGTCGGAAGGAAAAAGTCACTACATAGAAGGCTTTGTCTGCGATATCCGGATAGATTATCTGGACACAATTCTTGACGGAAACTTTGAACCGGAGACAGGAGAAGGGAAAAAAATGTATGCTCTTCAGATGAGATATATGGATAGGGCGATAGCGTGCTACGAAAAAGCAGAAACGACGGATGCACTGTTAAAGCTTGCTGCAGATATTATTGCGGTAGCTACATATACAGTCAGATCCTGTTTTGATGGGAATTTCACATTGCGAAGCAGAAAAAAGGTCGTAGATCTTCTGAACAGAGCCAGGATGATCATGACTCAGATAGATAATTCAGAGACCGGTGGAATTGCAGATAATGCTGAAAACTGGCTGTCGTATTACATAACTAAGGGATGGTTCTATACATATATTGATGTCAATCCGTGCCAGGTAGACAGAAATATACACAAGGCATGGAAGGTTTACAGCAGAACATGCAGTTCAGAACTTGATCTGATAAATTATATGCTTATTCCTGCAGCAAATATTTATATTGAGCTTGGAGACAGAAATGAGTGCATTGTGTGGTTAGAGAGGGCAGTAAAATTATGTGAAAGGAACAGTGATCTGGATGCATACAACAGAAAGTGGGAAGAACTTGAGCAAATAATCCGGGAGCTTTAGCGCGAGGCGGATGGCAGTCGCAAATCGACTTTTGGTAGGACATAATAATTAAGATAAATTATATATGAAATGTGATAAAGGCACTCTGAAGACAGATGACAGGCTGGATTCAGAGTGCCTTTTTGCACTGACAAATCCACTTTTAAAAATACGGTGGGACAATATCAACATCGAAGGCAGCATATGCTATGGACTGGCATCAATGTGTTGACTGCACGCAACGTGCAATTTTACAGTTAAGAAAATGTCCGCGTGAGGTGGTGATAAAAAGAGTGGAGACATTGAGGGAGTTGTGTGAACATACTGGGGTCAGCAGACGGGCGATTCAGGGATATGAAAAAGCCGGTTTAATGTCTGCGGCAGCAAGAAATGAGAGAGGCTATCTGCTGTATGATGCGAAAGCCCAGGACAGGGTCAGGATGATCAAGCTCCTTCAGAATCTGGAGTTTTCCATTAGGGAGATAGCGGAACTTGATAATCTTAGCAAAGATGAAGTGAGGAGAGAGGTTGATGCGCATATATTGAGGCTCAGACAGCGGAAAGTGGAGATTGATGAATATATAGATCAGGCGTATGAGTTGATAGAGAAAATATCGTAAGGAGGAGAAGAACAATGTTTTGTAGTAAATGTGGAGCAAATATTCCGGAAGGGGCGACATTTTGTCCGGAGTGTGGAAATAGATGCGAGGGTCAGACAGGTGCTCGTATAATAAAGCTGAAGTGTAAAAACTGCAATGGAGATTTGGAAGTGGATGCAGATAAGGGAGAATATACTTGCCCATATTGCGGAAAGCAAGTTGTTGCAAAATCTGCTGGCCGAGGTCATAAAACTTTAAAAAACAAAGGGCACTTTATAGTTTATACAGCTTACAAACAAAGGCTATATGCTTTTGTTATAAAAGCTTATCAATCCTTTTGCAATGAAGAGTTTGAGCCTGATTATTATCTTAGTAATCAATATCTCTATGTATTTAAAAAAAATCATATGCAAAGATTTAACTGGACCTACGATAGCAATTTGCGACATAATATTTGGCATCCTTTAAAAACAGACAAAGGCTTACCACAATGGAGCTATATGACAAATACAGGTTATGAGGACTCAATAGCAATAACCCCTGAACAGATATATGAAACAGATTTAAAATATAGTGAAATGGAAACATTTTCGAGTAGAGCATATACACAAATAGAATATCTAATCAAGTATATTAAGCACAATAATCTTGAATATATCGTAAAAGCAGGCTTCCTTGGCATTGCGAATGATATTGTGTTGGGATTGAGCGATTCAAAAATAATCAAATGGAAAAGCAATAATTTGCTTAAAATGCTTGGAATAAGAAAGCAAGACATAAACCTTGTGAAATTATGCAATATACAAGAATTAAAAGTGTATCAATACGCTATAAAAAATATGCCTAATGCTGATAACATAGCTGAAATTGTAAAAATAATTTATAGATTTGGAATTGATTATATAGAAGAAATAAAAAATTTAACGAATCTAAGCATGAACCAAATTTTCAGCTATGCCAAGACAATACAAAGATTATCTCAATGGAAAGACTATCTTTATATGGCAAGTAAATTGCCTGGAGGTATTGGAGAAATTAAGCCTAAAAATTTACAAGCTGCTCATGACAGAGTGTTAGCAGAAAGTAATTTCCTAAAAAGCATCAAGAAGAGCAGATACAAAATCGTTTTAAACAATTACAACCATTATTATTTGAAACAAATGAGCTTATTATGAAAGTCCCTGAAAGCGGAACGGAGATAATCCTTGAAGGCAAGATGTTACAGCACTGTGTTGGCGGTTATGTTCAGCGTCACGCTGATGGTAAGACAAATATTTTATTCATACGCAAAAAAGATGAGCCAGATATGCCTTATTTCACAATCGAGGTTAGCAATGATTATCAGATTATACAGTGTCATGGCTACAGAAATGAGGCCACTTGTTCAAAACCAGATGAGATTATTGATTTTGAAAAACGGTATACTGATTTTTTGGAGGAATTAAAGAATGAGCGAAATCAAAGAAATGCAGTCTGTATCAAAACAGCCTGATGTGTTATCAAAGCAATATATTGAAGCAAGCAAATTACATCAACATATAATTGCTTCCGCCGAGCTTGCACAGCAAAACATCATCGAAATGTGTCAAGGACTCAAAAAAATGCGTGATGGTAAAGCCTATACTGCTTTTGGCTATGAAACATTTGAAGATTATTGCGAGAACATGGTTGGTATGAAACGCAGCAATGCTTATAAATACATAACCATAGTAGAAAATCTATCGGAGGATAAAATCCAGACGTATGGACAAATCGGAATAAGCAAATTATCCTTGCTTGCGAGTTTGTCTCATGTTGAACAAGATGAAATCGTTAATGTTGTAGATGTAAACAATGTTAGTTATCGAGAACTTCAAGCGAAAATTAAAGAAATTGAAAAGCGCAACAATGAACTTGAAAACAAGTATGAGCAAACAACGCTCGAATTGTCTACCGCCAATGAGCGAATAGAAG
>ENA-OPNH01001541-OPNH01001541.1-human-gut-metagenome-genome-assembly--contig:-NODE-1541-length-11363-cov-1.980368_pt1 | contig 11363 bp, 8 predicted proteins | sample MGYA00241537_ERZ501771 | MGnify/ENA primary metagenome ERZ501771 (study PRJEB25962, sample SAMEA2042608) | human gut metagenome | biome: human gut; feature: human-associated habitat; material: faeces...
AAGCTGCAGGTGCACACACCAGAATCAGTATTGTGCAGGAAATTACTGAATAGATCAGAGAGTTTCCGAAGAAGCCTGCAACTCCGGCTCCGTTCCATGCTTTTGCATAATTTTCAAAATGTAATCCGGACTCAAACTTCAGGGCTTTTCCCTGGAAGATTTCTGCTGTTGTTGAAAAACTTGCCCCGAATACCCATCCCAGAAGCGCAATGGTAAAGATTACCCAGAGCAGCAGGATGATGTATCCCGGCAGGAGTTTGACTTCTCTTTTCAGATTAAAGGGTCTGCGTGCCTCTTTTTCTTTTGCCATTTCTCATCCCTCCTTAGAATTCCAGATCATCATCTTTGATCACTCTGTTACAGATTGTAAATACAATGACTACGCAGACACTGAGCAGTACACCGATGGCAGCTCCCAGACCTGCATTTCGTTCTGTAACTGTATTACCGCCGCCAAAAATCTGCATATACATATAAACATAAGGGGTAATTGTCTGTGTGTCTGCAGTTACTGTGGAGAAAAGCTGTGACCATACAAAAAAGCCTACACTGCTTACAGACCACATGGTAATGTTTGTCTTAAATACTCCCTTTAACAATGGAAGTGTCATGTAACGGAACTGTGCCGGTTTGGTCGCTCCGTCAATGGTTGCCGCCTCATAATATTCAGGGCTGATACGCTCAATACCGCTGAGCCAGATTAGCATATGGTATCCAACCATTCCAAAACAATATGCAAACAACAGTGCCCAAAATTTGTGGTTATTATCCAGAAACTGGATTTTTGCCAGATTGTCCAGATGCAGTGCTGTAAAAAGATCTTTCAGCAGACCATATCTTGGACTGTATACATACTGCAGCCACATAGTAGCAAGCGCTACTGCACTGACAATATTTGGCATATAAATGATCGCGCGGAAAAATTTCTTTCCTCTGATTCCACTGGTAAGAATAACTGCAAATAAAAGAGACAGGCTCATTACCACCAGACCGCCGATCAGCCAGATACGAAACAGGTTAAAAAATGAAGTCTTAAATAAGCTGGTACTCATCAGCTTTGTATAGTTGCCAAATCCTACAAATTTCCATAAATCCATGGAATCTGTAACTCCGTCGATCTTGAAAAAGCTCATGATCACTGTTCTGATGATCGGATACAGAAAGATTCCCAGAAACAGCAGAACTGCCGGAGTCAGAAATACAACGATCATCGTTTTATTCTTCTTCAAATAAATACCTCCTCTGTAAGCAATATCATATCTACGGTTTCCAAGTCTAAAAGTCTTATCGCGCAAGCACGAACGACTTTTTGCCTTTGAAACCCGGATATTCAAAAAGACAGATGGCGGCAGCGTAGATACGATGCCACCATCTCTATAAATTCTTTATTTATTTCGCTGCATCCTGCATAGTGGAAACAAATTCATCTGCTGTAATGGAACCTGCCATTAATTTAATAAAGTTTTCTTTAATAACCGGAGTCATATCTACGTTAGATTCTACACCGCATGCCCATGTGAAACGGTTTGTGCTCTGCTCAATAACAGGTTTTGCACACTCAACCATTGCCGGCCATTCTGTGTTTGTTGTATCAGCCGGGATACCTACAGTTTCATCTGCAAGTTTCTGGTCGTATTCACCTTTTGTAAGGAATGTGATCAGATCAAATGCTTCTTTTGCAAGTTTTGTATCTTTGTTAATACCAAATACCTGTGCACCAAAGTTGTTTGTTTCGATTCCGTTTGCTCCGTCTGTAAGTGCCGGATATGCGAAGCATCCCCAGTGGAAGTCAGGACCTGCCATCTCTTTTACTTCGTTTGGTAACCAGGAGCCATTCAGATACATTGCAGCTGTTCCAAGTGCAAGCTCTGTGTTCTGACCTGCAGGCCATACGTTGGAACCAACCATCTCTGAATAATATCCGTTAGATGCAAGTTCTTCGATATCCTGTGCCATCTGAAGAACTGCAGGATCATCCCATTCACCTTCAGTTACGATCTCTTTTACTTTATCTTCGCCAACCAGTCTTGCAAGATGATATCCGATCACACATGTTGCATAGGCATCATCCATAGTCATTGGTGTGATTCCTGCATCTTTTAATTTCTGGCATACATCTTTGAATTCATCCCATGTCTTCGGTTCTTCTGTGATTCCTGCCTGCTCAAACAGATCTTTGTTATAGAAGAAAGCAAATACGTTTGGCTGATATGGAATTGTTTTTAATGTACCGCCGCCGGCATCACGGCATGCTGCCATCAGACCTGCGTTTGCAGTTGCTTCATAGTCATTCTCTTTCGCAAGGTCTTCCAAATCCAGAAGATATTTACCGTACATTCCGTTTACACGGTCGATATCTTCGTCAAAAATATCAATCTGTGTACCGCCGTCCAGTGCAGGCTGAAGTGCTTCACGGTTTCCGGTACGTCCCTTAAACTGAAGGTCTACCTTAACTCCTGTCTGTTCTGTATAAGCGTCAACTGCTTCCTGAATCACCTGTCCCTGTGGCTCTGTAGCTTCCCACATTGACCAGTAAACTAATGTGTCATCTGCTGCCTGAACAGTGAAAGCCGGTGCTGCAAGTGAACCAACCATAACCGCACATAATGTTGCACTAAGCATCTTTTTCTTCATACCCATAACCTTTTTCCTCCTTTGTCGGTTTTGACATTTTGTCTTCTTCTTTTTTCTCTCTTTTCGTTCTTTTGTTGAATTTCAACAATTATTTCTTTTGGTAGTTCTTATTCTATCATTTTTGCACAAATAGTATTTGCACAAACGTCCATTTCTTTTGTACAAAAATTCATTTTCAACTGGTTTTTCATCTGTTTTTGTTGTATACTTATACACAACAACCATATTGCAGTTTTCGGACAGGCTAAGGGAGGTGGCAGTAATGGCTTTTGAGAGTATGTATCTGGAAGAAGATATTCATATTGACCGGATTTATACAATCCACTATTTTGAATACAAAAGCGATTTTCACTTTGCAGGAGAACGCCATAATTTCTGGGAATTTCAATGTGTAGATAAGGGAAAGGCAGAAATAGAGACAGATAACGGTATCTACCATCTGACAAGCGGACAGCTCATCTTTCACAGACCAAATGAATTTCATAATCTTATTGCCATAGGAAATACCGCACCTAATATTGTGGTAGTTTCTTTTGAATGCAATTCTCCATGTATGAAATTTTTCGAGAAAAAATTGCTGAAACTTTCTGATCCTGAGAGAAATCTCATGGGAATGCTGATTGCCGAGGCACGCCGCTGTATCAAAACCCCTCTGGATGACCCTTATACAGAAAAGATGGAAAAGAAAGAAGATTTTCTGTTTGGTTCTCAGCAGCTTATCCGTATTTACCTTGAGCAGATGCTGATCTACATGATTCGGAGAAATTCTTCTCCTCCTATGACTGTACCAGTCAGCCAATTTGTAAATCTGAAAAATAATTCCGCTGTCTATAAGCGTGTCATTGCTTATATGGAAGACCACATCCGGGAAAATATTACACTCTGCGATCTGTGCCATGACAATATGATCGGACGCTCCCAGCTTCAGAAAATATTTCAGGAACAGCATCAGTGCGGCGCTATGGATTTCTTTTCCCGGTTAAAGATCGCCTATGCCAGACAGCTGATCCGCGAGAACCAGATGAACTTCACACAGATTTCGGAATTTCTGGGATACTCTTCCATCCATTACTTTTCCAGACAGTTTAAAAAAATTTCCGGAATGACACCCACAGAATATATTACATCAATAAAGGCGCTCTCAGAACGAGAGCGCCAGTAATACCAGACCAATATTTTCATAATGTTGAACAGCCTTTTTCTTACTTCATATTGCTGAGATTCTCTATAAATTCATCCGATGTTTCTTCTAATCTTGTAAGCTTCAGAAGTTCGCTTTGTATCTGTTCTTTATAATCCGGATCTGCCTCCAGACCTGCAGCCCACATGTACGGCTTTGACATCTCTTTCATATACGGTACTGCATCTGCCAGCACTTCCGGCCATTGTGTATTGTCCGTATCTGCCGGGATGGAATTAACCGCATCTGTCATTTTCATATCTGTTTCCCCGGTACAGATGGAATATGCAAAATCAAAAGCTTCCTGTTTCATCTGCGAATCCTTCGTGACTCCAAATCCCTGTGCTCCCACCATAACACCTTCTGTGCCGTCTGTTCCGGCCTTTACTGCAGGCCATGGAAAAAATCCCCAGGAATCATCAGATTCTGTAGCTTCTGTCACTTCATTCGGAACCCAGGAGCCTTGCAGCACCATGACTGCCTCGCCATCTCCCACTTCATCCTGACCTTCCGGATGCTGTGCCGGTGCACTCTGACTCATATATCCCGCAAAAAACAAAATTCTGATATCATCTGCCGCCTCTTTTGCCTGCGGAATCTGTGACCAGGTACAGTTACGGATCAGCTGCTGCACTTTCTCCTGTCCAAGATATCTGGCAAGCTGATATCCATACAGAAGATTCACATACTCTTCATCGCAGGTCATGGCACTAAGGCCACTGTCACTGTTTTTAATCTTACGGCATACTCTGATCAGTTTCTCCCAGGTATCCGGGATATCCTGTTCTGTAAGTCCAGCCTCTTCCCATAAATCCTTATTATACCAGACGCCTGTGATATAAGGCTGATACGGCATTGCAAGCAGTTCTCCATTTCCCCAGTTCTTCACCTGCTCCAACAGTACCGGCATAATATGCTTCTCATAATCCACAGTATCTGCCATTCCTTTTAATTCTGCCAGATAATCCCTGTGTTCCTGAGCCATCCTCTGATAATCATCATCAAAAAGGTCAATCTGTTCTCCGGCATCCAGGGCAGGTTCTATCAGAGACCGGATTCCTCTGCCCTTCCACTGAATCTCTACAGAAATACCTGTTGCTTCTTCATAAGCTTCTGCTGCTTCTCTGATCACATCTGCCTGTGGTTCATCTTCTTCCCACATGGACCAGTATACAATACTCTGTTCCGGAATTTCTGTGATTTCATCTGATGCTGATACAGTAACCGCTCCTGTTGCGAACAGCATTGACAAACAGCTCATACCCGCTGCAATGCTTCTCCATTTTTCCATACTGAAAATACCCTCCATTGTACCTGCTTTTACATGGATAACTGTCTGATTTTATTTTCTCCAATAATCACTTGTCTGTCAATCCCCAAAATTTATACATTTCTAACAACCATGTCGGATACTGTCCACTCTCTTTTCAACACCAGACAAAATCATCCGCTTCACTACACCGAATAACTGCTTCACAGGAGCTTTACTTAGTTTGATCAAACAGGATTTCCATCTTCGTTCCCTTACCCGGCTCACTGTCCAGAAGAATCTTCGCATGATGCAAAACTGCGCCATGTTTTACAATAGAAAGCCCCAGGCCTGTACCTCCGGTTTCACGTGAATGGCTCTTGTCCACTCTGTAAAAACGCTCGAAGATTCTCTGCTGTTCGCTCTCCGGAATTCCTATTCCGTTATCTTCCACACGAAAATACGGTTTCCCATTGAGTTTTCCCACAAAAACCTTTACATCTCCACCATCCGGGGTATAGCGGATAGCATTATCTGTAATATTGTAGAACATTTCATATAATACATGGCGTACTCCCTGCATCTGTGCAGGTCCGCCTGTATATTCCAGATTAATCTTTTTCTTTGCTGCCCTGTTCTGCAGATTGTTGATCACATCTTCCCCAAGCTCTCCGATGTCAACCTGTTCAAACATAGTTTCTCCGTTCTTCTCATCCAGTCTGGAAAGCTGAATGATATCTGCAACCAGATTTGATAAACGCTCGGACTCATGAAAAATCCTGCCGGCAAAATCCTGCATCTTGTCCGGCGGTACCATTCCATTCATCATAAGCTCCGCATATCCGGAGATTGACATAAGAGGAGTTTTCAATTCATGGGAAACATTTGCCGTAAACTCTTTTCTTGCACTCTCTGCATTCTTAAGATCTTCCAGCTGTTTCTGAATCTGTCTGTTCTGCTGATCCAGACGAAAAAGCAATGGCCTTAATTCTTCGTAGCATACATGCTCCAGAGGATGTTCCAGATCAATCCGATTGATAGGCTCTATCAGCTTTCTGGTCTGTTTCTGCACAAGAAAAAGTTCAATTACAAGGATCACGCATACCAGTCCGCCAAGCAGAAGAAAGCTGGTTAACATTGTTACCAGAAGACTGTCTGTAGTCCTGGCTACTCGCAGAACCTGATCATCCTTTAATTTTACAGCATAGTAAAACGTCTGTTTTGATAAGGTGTCTGAATAGCGTACCATCTCACCGGATCCCTGCTTCTCAGCTTCAATAAATTCCGGTCTGTTACTGTGATTTTCCATTTCTTCCGGATTCTCAATACTGTCAAACAACACCTGACCATCTTTTCCCAGAAGAGTGATCCTGCTGCTGGTGGCGTCTCCGACCCTGTCTGAGAGAAAAACGTCTCCGTCTTCTTCCAGACCTGTTTTAATATATGCGGCTTCATCTCTGACACCCTGTTTCATATAAATATCATATCTGTTATACATGACAGTTCCTGCTGCCAGGAATGTAAGTATTACGGATAAAATAATAAGTAAACTGGTGTGACTGAATATTTTATGCTTCATTTTTCCACTCCTGTTTTCGTCGGTTTTATCTGTTATGCGCCGATCCTGTATCCTACACCCCGGACCGTTTCGATCAGATTTCCTGCCTTGGGATCGCTTGGACTGGGCTCAATCTTTTCTCTGAGCCTTCTCACATGGACATCCACAGTTCTGGTTTCACCGTCAAAGTCATATCCCCATACATGGCAGAGGATCTGATTTCTTGTCATAACAAGTCCTTTATTCTCCAGCAGATACTGAAGAAGTTCAAATTCTTTTCGGGTAAGATCGACCTTTTCTTCCCGGTAATGCACCTCATGACGTCCTACATTCAGATAAAGCTCGTCGTAATGCAGTTCCTTGTCTTCATTCTGACGGGCACTTCGTCTGAGAACTGCTTTTACTCTGGCAACAAATTCCATCATACCGAAAGGCTTGGTAATGTAATCATCCGCTCCGCCTTCCAGACCTTTTACTTTGTCAAATTCCGCTTCTTTTGCAGTAACCATAATTACCGGCACATCCTTTACAGATGGCATACTTTTCAGCTGTTCCAGAATGGTATAGCCATCATCTCCCGGAAGCATGATATCCAGCAGGATCAGCTCCGGTATCTCTTCTTTCAGCGCTTTCATCAGTTCATTGCCATTGCCAAACCCCCTGGCTTTAAATCCTGTTGTTTCCAGTGTATAAATAAGAAGCTCCCTGATATTCCGCTCATCTTCTACACAATAGATCATTCTGCTTTGCCTCCCCTTTATTTATCACCTGCTTTGTCGTCACAAGTGTATTTCTTTTTTCAGTATACTTATTTTTTTATCCCTGTACAAGTAAATATCCGGCATCTGCTTCATTTCTTTAAAGCAAAAATCCGGCCATTTTCTCTGAAATATCTCTCTCAGATACTTCAGAGTGCCCGGATTTCCTGATCATGCGGATAACATCATCCGTTACTGTTCACTTCGTTCTCAGTAACGTTGCCAAAATTCATTCCAAATTGCCTGCGGCAATGGAATTTTGTCATCTACCTGTTTATTTTTATGAAAGCTGATATTTGATTCGTGCGTCTTCCAGTTCATGATAAAATGTTTCGTCCGGATGGCTCTTGACGATATTCAGATGACTGTGAGTATCATACAGATCTTCATTCACCTGCGTCACACAGACTCCAATATTGGAACAATGGTCTGCCACACGTTCCAGACAGGTTGTAATGTCCGAAAGGATAAATCCCATCTCTATTGTACATTCACCGTTTCTCAGTCTCTGTACATGACGACGTTTTACTTCTTTGGAAAGTTCATCAATCACTTCTTCCAGTGGTTCAATTTTCTCCGCAAGCTTCATATCCTGTTTGTCAAAAACTTCATATGCCGTATTTACGATATCTTCTACTGCCTGTCCCAGCACTTCCAGATCTTTCTTTGCATTTTCGGAAAATTTCAGTCCTTTTTCATAAAGCTCCTGTGCTGATTCCATAATATTTACAGCATGGTCGGAAATACGTTCAAAATCCCCGATACAGTGAAGCATAATGGAAAGGCTGTGACTGTCTGCTTCTGAGATATCTTTGTGGCTCAGCTTCACCAGATAAGTTCCCAGTTCATCTTCATAGCGGTCAACCTTGGATTCCATGTTTTCCACACGTTCTACGCCTTCTTCACTGTATTTATCCACCAGACTCAGTGCTGTAAACAGTGCATTGTGGGATTCTTCTGCCATTTTTCTTGCTGCATTGCGGCTCTGCTCTACTGCAAATGCCGGTTTCTCCAGGAAACGAGGCTCCAGGATCATAAACTCTCTGTCCTCTGCTGAAACAACAACATCCTCTTTTTTGTCCCGGATTGTAAGACAGGCAAGTTTCTCCAGTCCCTTTGCAAAAGGAAGGAGAATGATCGTTGCAGTAACATTAAATACACTGTGGATAACAGCAATTCCTGCCGGTGTTGCTGCCTGATGGAAGAAAGAAAATCCAACAACTGCATTTATAAGATAGAATACAGTCATAAAGATAACCGTACCGATCAGGTTGAAATACAGATGTACTGCTGCTGCACGTTTTGCATTCTTCTTGGCTCCGATTGCAGAAAGGATTGCAGTAATACAGGTTCCGATGTTCTGTCCCATAATGATCGGGATTGCTGCACTGAACGGTACTGCACCTGTAAGACACAGAGCCTGCAGAATACCTACGGATGCAGAAGATGACTGGATCACTGCTGTAAGAAGTGCACCTGCTACAACACCTAACAACGGATTTGAGAATTTAAGTAACAGATTTGTAAATTCCGGTACTTCTGCAAGGGGTTTTACAGCAGAACTCATCATATCCATACCGTACATCAGGATTGCAAAACCTATAAAAATTGTTCCGATATCTTTTTTCTTTGAATCATTGATAAACAGAATGAAGATCACACCAATGATCGCAAGCACAGGGGAAAATGATGTTGGTTTAAACATCTGAATAATAAAATTGTCACTCTGTATTCCTGTCAGACTTAAGATCCAGGAGGTGATCGTAGTACCGATATTGGCACCCATGATCACGCCTACTGCCTGTGATAATTTCATGATCCCTGAATTTACAAAACCTACTACCATAACAGTCGTAGCTGAAGATGACTGGATCACTGCTGTTACTCCTGCTCCCAAAAGCACTGCTTTTATCGGATTTGAAGTAAGATTTTCAAGAATCTTCTCCAGCTTTCCGCCGGAAACCTTCGCAAGACCATCTCCCATTGCATTCATAACACACAAAAATAATGCAAGGCCTCCGATCAATGTTAATATACTGAATAAATCCATGATTATTCTCCTTTTCCCTTTTCATAAGTATATGGTTATTTAACTTGTTTCCCATCATAACCATGCTTTGTAAAATCATCCCCATGAGAATGTTAAATCCATGTAAAATTTCCAGTCATCATATTCATTCTGTGTAAGGTTCCCATAAATCCATCCGTATTTTTGATATAAAAATAAAAAGAACCATTGCAGGAGATATGACACTAACCGGTGTTCATCTCTTACAATAGTTCTTTTATCAATCCGGATCCTGTATTTCGACAGTATTATTATCAGAATCCGCGGATTTCTTCATCCTCGGAACCAGTCTTATCAATAGAACGGATTTCCAGGAAATAACTGTAGTTATCATTTACCTTTACTTCCACTCTGTCTCCAACCTTGTGACCTTTCAGAGCCATACCAATGGGAGATTCAATGCTGATGCGGTTTTCCATGGAGTTTCCTCTTATGGAAGTAACCAGTTTGTATTTCTCAATCTCATTGTCTTCCTCGAAATATACCTCTACAATATCATCCATTCCAACTTCATCGTCTTTGGAATCATCAGAAACAATGGTTGCTGTTTTCAACATATTCTCAAGGTAACGGATGCGGCTTTCATTCTGGTTTTTGTGCTTCTTTGCCGCATAATACTCAAAGTTCTCACTCAGATCCCCCTGGGCTCTTGCTTCTTTTACAGCTTCGATTGCCTCTTTTCGTACAACCAGCTTGCGATGGTCAATCTCCTGCTGGATTTTCTCAACATCCTTCTGTGTAAGCTTTTCTTTCATGACTACATCTCCCTTTTACTATTTTCCAAGTCGTTTCTCTTTCATATATTGTGCCATTTCATCAGAAATATTGTCGATCAGATAATTTTTACTGCTCTGACGTTTCTCATGCCATTGCTGGCGGATCTGATTTTCTGTAGCTTTTATTTCGTCCCGAAGACCTCTGGCTGACATACGGTGGGCACCCTGTCCCATGATGATGATCTGCTCCAGTCCATCGGATGTTGCTACCGTTACCTGATTTTCCCGGCCAATCTTATGGACCGTTTTCTCAATGTACTGATCCGCTGTCTCAGCTTCTTTGGTGTAAACTACATGAATGTTATGATAGGTGATCACTTCCTCTGCATGGCCCTCTATCTTGTAAGCATCAAATACAAGAATTAACGTACATTTCTTAAAGCCCTGATAGTTGCTCAGAATATCCATCAGTTTTGTCTGAGCTGCATGGAGGTTTGCATCTGCCAGCTCTTTTAAATCTTCCCAGGCATAGATGATGTTATAGCCATCTACAAGGAGATATTCTTTTTCTTTCTTCTTAGCAGAAGAACTGTTGCGGTAATAGCTGCCGCTGTCAGATTTTGCAGAAAATGTTCTCTTAAACTGTGGTTCTTTGTAACGCTTGACCGGTCCGAATGTGCGCTCGAAAATGGCTTTCAGCTCTTCTTCATCCTCATAGCTTCCTACGCCGGCATTCCTGGGTGGACGATAACCTGAATCTGTCTGATTGTTACTGTTCCTGTTTCCTGCTATACTTTCTTCACTATCCGGTATGGCATTCCCCAGTTCAGACTCGTCAATCCCTTCTAAGTGCATATAATCCTCTACTTCATACCATGGCACCACAAATCCAGCTCCATGAGCACAGAATACAGAACCCGTGGGATTGTCCAGGTCACGTTCGGAATCATATCCAATCTCCTCTACAATTTCATCCTGATTCTGACATGGGGCATAGCCCTTCAATGAACAGAATAATCTGCCCCGTCCCTTTGTATAGGAGGTTACCTGTGTCTGATAATCTCGCATCATTGATACAGGTGCACTCCCCTTCAATACCATCATATCATCCTCATCCGCTTCCGGCTGCTGGAAGGTTCCATTCATTTTCTGAATGTCAGTCATAGCACGCCCTATCATATCCCCCGGAATCTCAAGTCT